>Ga0265299_10006672_pt1 | contig 10475 bp, 9 predicted proteins | sample AusTroGonzalo_MG_4_FD_193485 | JGI IMG/M metagenome (GOLD analysis project Ga0265299, IMG submission 193485) | Bovine rumen microbial communities from tropical cattle in Woodstock, Queensland, Australia - Gonzalo_02 | ecosystem: Host-associated > Mammals > Digestive system > Stomach > Rumen ...
CAACGTGGTCACCGGCATCAAGATTGTGGACAACAAGTTCTGCACCATCGGTCTTGTCTGCCTGTTCGCCATCGACGAAGATGAGGCAGCGCGGCGGATTCGTCGTAACCTTGATGTGGCCCTTCGGAATCTTGGTGCTGAAGTCAAAGTTGTTGCGTTCGTCCTTGCCCGGCCAAATGTTCACGCGCTTGTTCACGAGTTCAAAGCCCTGGTCGATAACGACGAGCGTTTGACGGCCAGACTTGACCTGGATGTCCTTAATCGGGCTCTTGCCGAGAGGTTCACCGCCGAGGAACACGTCGCTGTTAGGCGGTTCGGTGATGATGTTGATGGTGGCAGCCTTGCCACGCGGAGGTGGATCTTCTTCGTCAGCGACAACGGTCGTGAAGAGGAATGCCATCATCAAGGCAAAAATATACAGCTTTTTCATGGGTTGTACTCCTGATTTGCATGTAAAAGAGTTAGTTCACTTCTAGAATTTAATTCTTTTTTTACAAGACAAATGTTAAAGTGCCGTAAAATGTACGTAAATATTAGGTCTATAATTGGTCTAGATTAACTACTTTTATGTATATGAAAGCTCTTTACCAAAAAATTCGCAGTTTACAAGGGAAAAATTACGGTCTTTACAAATCCTTGGCGGACAGGTCATGGGATTTTGGTGACTTTGTGCTGGAATTTCTCCATGTGCAGGGGGATCCGTATGCACCGGCATCCCGTGTGATGATAAAGTCTAGCTTGCAGATGCTAGGCTTTCCGAGCGAATGGGGAGGCTCTTTTGAGCGCCGCTTGGCTTTGAGTGATTTCCTTTACCGCAGGCTTTCTTCGCTTGTGCGTGAAAAATATCCAGATAGAGATGCTGCGGTCGTTTTTGATACTGCTGGACCTGAAATGCTAGTGCGAAACGCGCTCTGGGTGGACAATGGCGAGCTGCGTGCTTGTTTGCAGGTGCGCCTGCCGGGGGACGGTCGCAAGATCCAGGCGGAAGCCGCTGCTGAGATTTTGACGATGGTGCTCCCGGACTTGGTTTCGGCGGCGCTGTACAATTCGGGCGAATCGAAGTCTGATGGCGTTGAGCCTGAACTTGTTGAACATTACCGCGTGCTCGCCGAGCGCAAGGAAATCCTGTCGCAGCTCGAGGAACGTGGACTTTGTGCGTTTGTGCCGGATGGAGCCGTGCTACCGCGCGCATCGGGACTTAGTGAACTCCCGATGGAAGGCGCTGTTCCGTTTACAGCTCCTGAAGAAATGGCTGTGACGCTTGTCGCCAATGGTCGTGAAATTCGCGGCATGGGAATCCCGAAGGGAATCACGGTAATTTCGGGCGGGGCATTCCATGGGAAATCGACTTTGTTGCAGGCGCTCACAAAGGCCGTTTACCCGCATATTCCGGGAGATGGTCGCGAAGGCATTGTCGTGAGCGAATCGGCGGTGCGCGTGGGTGTCGAAGATGGCCGCAGCGTGCGTGGCACGGACCTTTCGCAGTTTGTGCGTGACTTGCCGGGCGGAATCTCGACAAAGAACTTTACGACCGCCTGTGCGTCGGGCTCGACGAGCGAGGCCGCGAACTTGATGGAAGCGATGGAAGCTGGGAGCGATGTTTTCTTGATCGACGAAGATTCCTCTGCAGTGAACTTCCTCATTCGCGATGTCCGCGTGCGCAAACTCTTGGGCGATGACCGCGAACCGCTTATCCCGCTGACGGACCGCATCCGTGAAATTCAGGGACGCAGCTTTATTCTGGTGGCGGGCGCCTGCGGAGACTTTTTGGACTTGGCGGACAACATCATCGTGATGGCATCGTACAAGGCGGAATGTGCAAGAATTAATGGAAAGAATGTAGCGGCGGGACTCGCTGATAGTGTTTTTGGCTCGGTTGCTGGTGATGGCGCGAAAATCGTGCCGGGGTTACCGCCGTTTGTGGAACCGCATTGCCGTGACTTTGCCGAATACGTGAAGCCGTTGCTCCCGTCACTTCGCCCTGCGTCTGCTGTGGAACGCCAAGTGAAAGTGAAAATTTCGGGCGATACTTTACTGCAAATCGGTTTTCTTGTTTCGGATACGTCCAAGGCGGGTGCGCTTGTGGATAAGCAACAGCGATTCGGTGCTGGATTTATGCTGTTGAATCTCTGCCAGAATGCCGCAAGCAACAATGATGCTAATGGCGATTTTGCGAAGGCGACAATCATGGACCGCATCAATGCGCTTTGTGAAAAAATCAAGAACGTCGGCTTCCGCAATTTGCCGCAAGGCTTAAGCCGAGAAATGAGCCTCCCGCGTGCCATAGACATCGCCTGCGTGTTGTACAGACTGCGTGATGGTAAACGGTAAAATTTTCATTGTTGTTTTTTGTTAATTTTTACTCTTCCCCCCCATAAAAAATGGGGGGGGATAATGGAATTTTTTAAAGCTTATGTAAAGGAAATCGGTTAGAATTTTTTGTCTAGATACTTTCGTGTTAATGCGATTAAGAATGCTCCGCTGCTGCATACACCAAAAATTCCTTCAAAGATTGATGCTATTGTCCATATGGTGTTACTTGCTTGGGAAAGGTCATCATATCCGATAGTAGTGAATGTGATTACGGAATGGCGTAATGAATTTAATAAGCCAATGTTTTTCTCGTCAGAAAAATAAAATATAATTGAAAAAAATATGATAATCACGAGCATTAGTAAAAATGTCTTAAATGGGTATATTAGAAAGGATGCAAGCTTTGAAAAAATCTAGAACAGGTGGTACTGTCAATCTTTTGTTCTTCAAATTGAAGAGAAATCGTATCTTTTAATGAAAAATTTTCAAATATATTTTTGTAGAATTGAATTGTTTCAGCTTTTAATTTTCTTTCATTAAATTTTTTTTCTTTTTCTTCATATTCATATGTACGTTCATTATCATGATAATCAATGATACAGTGTTTTATATTTGTCCATTGAAATTTTTTTTTGTTCAAGTCCAAAGAGTTTTTCCAATTAATGTCAACCATTGAAAATTTTGGCGTTTTAATAGTGCTATCTTTTTTTCTAAATGCTTCTATTTGGGTATAATAACATGAGAATTTATTTATTAATCCTTGCGTTTGTATAAGCCCCAAAGATGAATAGTTAATGGAAAAGTTTTCAAAGAAACTATCACCTGATATATAAAGATTATCAATTGCGCATTGATAAATTGTTACTTTTGTGTTTTCGCCTGAATAACAGTTTATTGTTAATTGTCCAAAAATGATAGTATTTTCCAAATATATATCTATTTGATTAAATCTTCTGTATTTTGGATTTGCTTCAATATAAATGTTTCCATAAATAACACAATTGACGAATTTGATTGTAGCAAAATCTAATATTGATAGATTGTTTACAACGATTTTATTACATGTGAAAATGCAATTTTTCTCATCGTAGTCAGATTCAGAAAGTGGTTGCTTTTTTGTTTGTTTTATAAAAATTTTATATAGTAAAGGAAGCCTTCCCTTCTCATCAGAGTTTAGCTGAAGATTTTCTTCATTTAAATAATCTAGATTTAGTTCATTTAAATTGTTGTGTTCGTTAAAATGATGAAATATAGCATTGCGGTTTAACATTTTTTTTGTGTTTAGTTGATTCATTAAATATGCCGACATATTAATCATCCTTTTAGTTATAAAGGGGAAAACAAATTTAGTAAATATTAAAGTGTAAAATACTTGGGACATTTTTTTGGGGGGGCAGTTTATTTGAAAGAATAGGAATAACTTTTGAGTATGAATTTTTTGAACTTATTATTTGCGTGTTTCTTACTTTGAATTTGCATTCTATCATGGATTTTTGCTACATTGTCGCAAATTTTAGGCGGTGTTGTTGGCGATTTGAAACATCGGCTTTATATTACGTGTATGAATTATTTGAAATCTATCATTTGCATGTTGCTTACGTTAAGCCTTGTAGGCTGTGCCATAAGCCGGAACCCGAACCCCGTGATTCGTTACGGAGCCAATACGGGCGCGACTTTGGCAGGGCCGGGAATAGCCGTAATGTGCGTAGCCGCTTCGCTGGACGACGACGATAGCAGTTCCAAGGATGATGTGGGACAGATAGCGTTGTTCGGGATGGGGGCTGCGGCTGCTGGTTTTGCCGTTGGTGCAGTGCTGGGTGGAACCGTAGGTTTTTTCAAATGGATGTTCAATGGCTTTGAAAACGACAATATCCCGAAAGCGGAATCCTTGCCAGAGAACGTCATGCCGCCGGTGAAATCCGAGGAATATGGAGATAAATTGTAATATAGATTGCTGGATAATACGTTGTGCGTATCGCCCTGATTACTCGTCTGAATATGCCAAATACAAGAAACTGAAACGCGATTTAAAACACTAGTTTCTCGGTTAAATCCTAACCTTTAAACCCGTTTCAAATGCAGCTTGCGGAGAACTTTGCCTAAAAGTTCGTTCAAAATGTCCTTGGCGTCTTTGCTGCCGAGGTAGCGCTGGACAATCAGCGTGAGCGTAAAGAGCGCGATCCCAGCGGCACAAGCGTAGACTACGAGCGTTACAAAGCCTGCGTTGCGGACAAAATCATCCGAAATATGATCGAGGCCGACTGCGGCTGCAATCATGATGCCGAAGGCGACGAGGGCGCGAGCCATGTTGAGGAGGGCATCCTTCATGCCGTCGGTGCCGTTCTTTTTAGCCCACATGAAAATCATCGAAATCACTTGCAGAATGGCGCCTGTCGCGCCGATAATCGGGACGCTCTTGATGCCAAGCCCGAATTCGGGGGCGCCCAGCAGAATATAGGCGGGAATGGTGGCCGCAAAGATTCCGGTGTTCAAAAGTGTGGGGACCCACATGCGTTCGCAAGCGTAAAAGCTGCGGACGAGAACCGCTTGCAGGCAAAGTCCAAGACTCACGGGCAAGTACCAACGGAGGATTTCAGAAATCGCTTCGGTCGTTTCGCGATGGAAGGCACCGCGTTCAAAGAGGATGCGTACAGCCGGGAAACTGAGCGCCCACACGGCGACGACTGCCGGAATCAAGATGCAGAACATGCGCGAGAGGCTCTTCCAGATTTTGCGGTTGAGCTGCGGAAAGTCGCCTTCCTTGACGAGACGCGCCATGTCGGGGTAGCTCGTGACGCTGACCGAGAATCCAAAGACTGCGACGAGCGTGTACATGACACGGTAAGCGTAGTTGAGACTCGAAATGCCGCTTGTGCCAAAGTTTGCGCCAAAGCTACGGATAATAAATTCGAGGCCGAACATGGAACCGACTCCGAGAGACATCGGGAGCATCATCTTGAAATAGCGGATGATGTCCGGGTGCTTGGGTTCGCAGACGAGTTCATAATGGACGCCGCCGCGCTTGGCACCAAAAATCTGGAGGGCGAAAAACCCGATGAACGCTCCAACGGGAACGCCCCAAGCGAACCCGGCGAGGCCGTAATCGTTGCCTGTGTATTTGCCGAGCCAAAGCCCTGCCGCACCGCCGCCGACAATCGCCACATTATAAATAAGTCCCGTAAGCGAAGGAATCAGGAACTGCTTTCGCGTGTGCTGGACGGCAACGAGGATACTCCCCACGAAAATGAAAATTTGCCCCGGCAAGATGATTCGACCATAGTAGGTTGCACGTTCCAGGAGTTCGGGAGTCACGCCATCGACCGTGAGGAGCGCGATGAGTTCCTTCATCCAGATGAACGCCGGAATCACGAGAATCAGGAGTGCAAGCCCGAACGTATTGAGCACGTTGCTGAAGAATTTCCAGCCCGCCTTCTCATCGCCTGCGACTTTATAGCCCGTAAAAATAGGGATGAATATGATCGACAAAAAACCGGTGCTGACCACGTGATTCAGAATATCCGGAATCATGAATGCGAGGTCGAGAGCGTTTTTTTCGAGCGACACGCCGGCGGCGTGGGCGAGGAGCATTTCACGGAAAATTCCGAGCACGCGGCTAAGGAGCATGCTTACGGCGACAATAATGGCTGCTTTATTCATGACTAGTGTAAAATATAGAATGCTTAAAACTTATTTGTGCCTATCGCGTAAACTTTTTGTATATTTCCTATTATGAAAAAGATATTCGTACTCATCGCCTTCCTCGCCCTTGCAGCTTTTGCTCAGGGTGAATATACCTCCGCCCCGGAGAGAACTCTCCAACGCCCCGTCTATAGTTTCCAAACAGCCGCTTTTGGTCTAGGCTTCTGGAGCAACTATGAAGACAAGGAAAAGAATCCGGACATGGATTACGTTACGGCGTTCCCGCTTATCCGCTATGGCCATATTTGGGAAATGACCTCGCATGGCGCCATCACGGCCATCACCACATGGAACTTTGAATTTGGCAAGACATGGGAAGTACATGGCAATATGCTTTTTGGTGGGCGTTATTCGTTCCTTGAAGAAATGGTTTCTCCGTTTATCGGTGCCGGTATCGGTATCGGTATGCAGCTGGACTCCCACTTTGAAGACTGGGATTTCGGTGAACGCTGGGCTCTCGGTCTGAGCTTGGGCGGTGAAGTTGGTGCTTCCATTTTCCACAATTCCGCTCTCCAGCTTGAAGTTGGTTTCGGTTTCGATATCATAGCTTCCAAGGTGGACTTCGGCAAGAGCTTCACCAGCTTTAACCTGTTCTTCGGAATCAACTACTAATAGTTTGCAGAGTCATACCGGACATATTCCGGTATCCGTGACGAGCCCGCGCAAAAGCGGGCTTCTCTTTTTATACAGCGATTTTGAAATCGTTTAACGGAGTGCGGCGGCGAATTTTGCCCTGTTGCTGCAAGCGTTCCACAAGTATGCCCGGGCGTACATGGAACAATCCGGAAAAATATTGGATGCAGCGGGGTTCGGCAAAGTGTCCGCAGCAAATGAGTTCGCATTCTTCTGCTTCGGAGAGGAGCATGTCTTGCGCAAATTTTTCGGCCTCGGTTTCGATGGAGCTTCGGACGATTGCCGCACACTGCACAAGCGTGCCAAGTTGCAAGCACGAAGTGCGTTTTGGATGGTAAAGCAGGTGAGCCACAGCATGGAACAACGCTTCCAGAAATTTGGAATCATCTATCGGAGTCGTCGGGAATTGTATGACAGGACGGTCGCCTCTCCAATAAAAAGCACACGTCGGAGTGGACGCTGTAAGGAACGGTTCCACTTCGATCATTTCGATTCCGCAATTGCGGAGCACTTCGCAGGCAATCTTGCGTATATTCCGACGATGAAGGATTGAATTTGTGCGTAAAAACTTCAAGCCGGAAAGAATCGCGTTGTGGTCGGGAGCGAAAACAACATTCGATTGCTTGACCCGAAGTTCTCCCAAACGAATCCAGGCGGCGTGCGTTTGCGGATTTGCGGAATGCAACGTGAAACCATAGTAATTCTCGAAACCGGCAATATTTCCGATTTGCATGAATCGGAAAACGGCGCGCACGAGACTCGCGCCTTTTGCAGTTGCGGGAATGTGTCCCATGTTTTGCAAGGCGCGAATGGGAAATTTGCGGATCCACGGCAAAAACTTTTCAAGATTCTTGTCTTCGCAAGATGCGGTGTGGGTGCGGTCGGGAGTGCCGCCGGAATTGTCACGGTAGGCAGAATCATTCCCGAAAGCGAGCTGAAACGCGTTCTGAGCTTCGACGGAAGCGGTTTCCATGAGGCTACTGCGGGAACACCCAAGACGACGGAGAAGTTCGTCTTGCGTGATGTGCTCCTTTCTTTGAACCCTTTTAATGGAATCCTTCAAACTCATGAACATAAAATAATTAATTAACGTGTCAAGTGACAATTTTTATTTTTAGGTCACCTCAAAAAATTCATTTTCAAAAATTCGGCTGCAACACTTCGTGCAGGTTGCATATTCATGCCAACTATACGGCTCAGTCATGCCCATGCAAGCATGGGCGCGACGTTCACCTTTTATAGTTGTCGTCATTCAAAGTGGCAAATACCTCCAGTATTCACCTCTTTTCGTTCCTGCCTGCACTTGGTTTCGCTCAAATTATTTTATCAAAGCAATTTTTAGAGGTTCCCTTCAGCAATTCCTCGGGGACGCATTCGGCCATCGCTTCGTAGGCTTTTGCGCTGGGATGCAGATGGTCACCCGAATCGAAATTGTTCGCGAAACGCTTGGGATCATCGTGCCCACGGACGGCCTTGTCGAAATCGACGCAACCGTCAAAGTCGGGAGCGGTTCGCAGCCATTCGTTGAACGCCATGCGGATAAAGTCTCGGTTCTCGTTGTAAGTGCGCCAACCGTAAATCGGCAGCAGCGTACCGCTGTAAATCTTGAGGCCAAGTTTGCGCGCATGCGTGACGTAAAGCGAGCGTACGCCGTTGATGAGGTCGTCTGCGGTGGGCATGTCGCTCCAGGGACGGAACTTGTTGACTTCGACGCCGACAGGATGGATGATATCGTTGATGCCGTGCTGAATGATAACTGCGCGGGCGCCGGCCACATTCATTTCGATGGGGAAACGCGTGGCGCCCTTAAGACCGTATGCCGCGTAGGTGATGCAACTGTATTCGCGCAAAATGCGGGTCCCGCTCACGGCACGGCGGATAATCGAAACGTTGTTGAAACCTTCGCGGGCGCAGCGGAGCGTGAGATAATCGGGCCAGTCCTGCGCCGTGATGGAATCACCAAAGCACACCAACGCAAAGTTTTTCTCTTCAGTGAAAATATCGATGGTGTTGAGGAAATAAATCCAGTTCGTTTTGCGCGTGAGATTGTCGGGAAGCGTAGCGCTTTTCGCAAAGTTGCCGTAGCTGAACTTGCCGCCAGAAAGCGGGCCCGTGATGGCCGTGCCTGCGTTCATTTGTGTAAAATCGGCGAAGTAGAGGCTCACGTCGAAAGTTTCGCCTGCAGTCACGTCAAACGGAATTTCGTCACTCAGGATTTCTTCGCCCGCGGGGATGGAAGCGGAAACGAGGCCCGCAAAAGTGATGGGGGTTGGGGACTGTGCGGATTTTGCGATGTACGCTTCGCTAATTTGTACGGATTCCGTTCCCGTAAGGTTTGAAAAATGGAAACGTAACTTGTTTCCTGAAAAGCATGCGCGAATCGGATAACGCAGCGTTAAATCCTTGGCGTATGTGGCTTCTTTGCGGTCTGTGATGGAGGTGGCGTTACCCCAGCAGGCAACCCATTTCGAAAACGTTTCTGGCATGGTCCAAAAATAGTTTTTTTCGCAGAATGCTATTTGCTATATTAACCTTCACCAAGCGAAATAGCTATTACTTGCAATAGATATTATTTGCGATAGATAGGAGGATTCATGAAATATTCCTTGGTCGCCGTCGTAGCGGCTTTTGCAACTTTAATGACTGCTTGCGGAAATGATAGTTCTACAGGTGCCGAAATGCAACGCGAGGTTTTCACGGGCGAGCCTGTCACGTTTTCAACACCGGGCACTTTTACCGTGAACAAGAAAAAACAACTACTTGTCTTGACTAAAGACGTGGGAAAGCAAGATGTGTGCAATTTTGAAAACGGCAAGTATTCCTGGGGACCCGCGGAAAAGGCTGCCGAGCCCGACACTTTCAAATACGAATTCCACGGCGATACGTTAGTATTGTTTGAGGTCTTGCGTGGAAAAACAAGTGATTATGGTGCCATGTATGTCGGAGGCAAGGGCGGCAAGATCGAAGGAACGTGGATAAATGCGGAATGCGAATATATATCTTATAGTGAAGAAACAGAATGTTACGATGGCGGATATAAAAAATACTCTCTAGAATTCTCCAATGGAAAATACGCCCAAAAGATTGATTATTACTTTGACGATTACCACAAAGAAGTCGAGAATACGAATTTTGTTTATAATTTTATAATATATGAGCTCTATGAAGGTTTGGTCGGCTGGTCTCCTAACATGTTTTTGCCGAATATTTTTGGTTCCGATGGAGACGAAGAAATTGAATCTACGATTCAAAAATACGGTATCAAGATTCTTAAAAGTTCAGATTCAAGCCAGACTTTTACCGTCCGGAAAAAGACATACACGTTCAAGGTCAATCAGGCGGAACAGAGCCTCGGTGCAACAGGTCGTATCCTGATGGAAATCAATGTCGAAGTGACAGATGGAAAGACAACTTGCGTTGGCGATTACCATTTAAGGGAAGTGGAGAAGGAGCAGTGCAGCGCCAAATACGAAGATGACTATATGATCAGTAGCGATCATTATGATAGAGATCATCCGGTTAAGGATAGGACTGTTTATCTGCTTGAAAATATCGAAGAATTTGAGAAGTGCATTGTTGGAATTGCAGAGGATTTGCCGGAACGTCATTCAGATGATGACGATCTGAAAGAATCCGAAAAGTAGTTGAAAGAAACATTTCCATAAAGGTCCTCGGCCATGATTACGGTTGAGGGCTTTTTTTGTAAATAAACATTTTGCCACTTTTTTCGGAAAAATATTGGTCTTTCAAAATCGAATGTGCTAGTTTGAAAGAAACACAAGGAGGACATCATGAAAAACAAATTGTTCATTCTGATTGCTGTGATTGCG
>Ga0265299_10006675_pt1 | contig 10470 bp, 5 predicted proteins | sample AusTroGonzalo_MG_4_FD_193485 | JGI IMG/M metagenome (GOLD analysis project Ga0265299, IMG submission 193485) | Bovine rumen microbial communities from tropical cattle in Woodstock, Queensland, Australia - Gonzalo_02 | ecosystem: Host-associated > Mammals > Digestive system > Stomach > Rumen ...
CAAAACAATTGAAAACACTAGGGTTTTCACACTAAGAAACTTATTCATTATTAAATGTTTTAAAATGGTCGGCAAGATTACATACTATTTCAATAGTATTTATAAAAATTTTTACAAATTTTTATAATAAAAAAAGCAATCGCCACGGCCCCGAAAAACCATGGCGATTGCTACATTATTTTATATTATATTACCTCTTAGTTTGCATCGCGAACGAGACGGACTGAGTGACCATATCTGCGTTCAGCATAGGAAAGTTTGTTATAAGAGGGATCTATATAACTTTTACTGATATACATGTAATAAGCTTTTGTCGCATCGTAAGGTGACGAAGACCAATATAAACCACCAGTACCAGCAGCAGCGACTCCAGGGTTTGTCTCCTGAGCATTTTTATATCGGTAACCAGCCATTGGAATAAATGTGCACCCTTTTGCCGCAAGAGCTGTCCATTGGGCCGTTGTGCATCTGGTAGCTTCATCCCATGTATCCTGTGTGGTATTTCCAATTTCTCTGTTGATGTAACCCCTTTGAGTTATTTCACCTTCTGTTATTGTAACTCCATCGGGAAATATAATCATACCGTTCACCCATGTGGAACCGGTAGTGTTTATTTGAGCAAGGCTGTAACGCGCGTTGTTAACAGTTATATATGTTATAACTTGGCTAGCGGGGTTTTTAGTTTTTCCGTCAACTGTACTACCACTGGCACGGCTTTGTATCAGATACACCCACTCATCAGAGGTTAGAGTACGCCAAGCATAGCCATCATTGATGGTGTTGCCCCAGTCTGATTTCAAGGATTCGGTTGCTGAACTGCCGTAGTCGGGATTATTTGTTTGCGAATTGCTTATGCCATGCATGGCTGCATTTCCCGAAGAACCCAATACTCCATTCCATGTGGTGTTCGACTCACCCACCCAACCAAAGAGATCGACAGTGCCATTTGTAGAAGTCGTACCATCACCGTTAATTCTTTTGTTTGAGTAAAAAGAATCCCCTATATAGCCCCACGGTTCTGTTGCGAAGTGCCAATCCCAAGAAGAACCATTGTTGGAAGTTGTAGCCTGCAAATTGCCAGATGCAAAAAACACTTGATCACCGTATGAGTTGATTGTAGACGCGCCAGGAACGTTACTGCCAACTGACAACTCGATATTCTTGCCATTGTTGTAATAACCGTTAGCGCTCAGAGCGGGGACTGTAAATACACCAGACGTAGTGTATCCTTCTGCGTAAGCAGTGACAGTGTTAACTTCATCTTGAGGGAGAAGAATTGCCCATCGCTCGGTGTTGGTCTCTGCGTGAAGCCTAATTCTGCCGTTGTTGCTTTTGCTGAATGTGTAAGGGTCGCCTGTGGTCACACCATGGTTTGCAGTGAAATCCACTGTTACCGTATTATTCATACCCGTTATTGTGATTACCTTGCTAATATTTGTAGTGGTAAACTTCATGATAGCGCATTTATTGAATAGTCTAGCACTATATTCAGTTGTTCCTGAATTGTAAAGGCTTGTCGAGTGTCCGTATGATATAACTGGATACCTGCTCGTCTGGTCAGTAATGCACACACTTGTAGGTTTTGAGGTTGTACCTTTATTACCCATGAAATAAAAGTGCAAGTAATCTTCTGTACTCAAATCACTATCGTCAATAGTGCCAGAGAAATTCGAACCGTCGTATTCAAGATATCCACAGTATTTCTGATTGTTTCCGACATAGATTATGTCGCCGTTTTCCCATACAACTGTCGCGTAAGTGGTACCGCCCGTGGGATTAACAATTACCTTTGAGCCATCATCGACGCTAAGAGTGATGTAAACACCAGTGGTCGTAGGAGCGACTATGTTTTTTCTACAGCCTGTCATACCAAGAAGCAGTACAAATGTGAGCAAAAGCATTGTACCATTATTGAATTTGCGTTTCCTGCGTATTATAGCATAGCCTGCGCCAGCCGCACTTAAAATCAGAATTCCGCTTCCGATTGGCGCTTCCGACTGACCAATACCGTTATTAACGATTCCCCAGGAAGTTACTACTCGATTATTATTAAAACCATCGTCCACTTGGAAAAAATCGTCGCTATTCTGAGCGTTCAACGGCAGAGCGAACGAGACTGACATAAACAATGAAAGCATTAAAGCCTTCAAGTAAAAAAGCTTTCTCATAACTTTTAATAATATTAATTGATATAAGTATCTGATTTTCAAACTGTTGCCTAATTGAAGAGGGAGATATACGGAAATTATGCTACCTGTAGGATATGACAGGTAGCACAAACTATTCGTTATATTATTACCCTTCTCCATAAGCGGCCGCGAAATTACTCATAAACCGCCGAACAAGGGTTGTCAAAATGTTACTAAAACTTGTCTAAAAGCACCGTGGTGCCTAATAAAACAATCGCCATAGTTGTAAAAACCATGGCGATTTAATGTATTCAATTAGGCGAATCTTCCATTTTAATGTTTTCGCTTGCGAGAAACAGCGTATCCCACACCAAGTGCTGAAAGAAACAGGAGACCGCTGCCAAGAGGAGCATCAGGATTACCTGATATCTCGCCCAACCCACCTGACGGCAAGTTTATTAACACTGTTGTTCTCCAAAAATCATTATTACCATCACTCCAATCGTTGAAGAATGCGTCGTTATTACTCTGAGCATTGGCGCTCAATCCCATTGTCAAAACTACTGCGATTGCAAATAATATCTTTTTCATTTTTCTTTCCTCCCATCATTTATTTAACAACAATTTTCTGGGTCTTTTCATTCAGTTTGAAGATATAAACACCATGTGATTGTAGGTTGATTGTCTCAACGCCATTGATACGATGTGTCGCAATCATGCGGCCCATCACATCAAACACCTGAAGCTCGCCTTCGCCATTAACAATGATATCATTGCCACTCTGGTAAGCGAAGATAGAACTCTCTGAGATCTCAGAACCAGCTGAGTACTCAAGGCGAACGATGAAACGGTTTTCGCTATCGATTGGGCTTGCAATGAAGCTGTATTCGCCTTCAAGAAGCATATCAACATCCTCACCAGTGAGGCGGTCGATGACATGGAGATAGCTGAAGTTGCCGTTGGCCTTTGCGTTCAACGTGTATTTGCCGAATGTCTTGGCATTGAGGCTGAGGTTGAATGACTTAGTGTCATCTGCCATCGTCGCAATAGCGTAATGCACATCATTTTGGTCTATGTAAAGCATCGGGATGTTAGCATTGCGGTGCTCAATCTTGTTGAGGCCGAGACCTTTGTCGAAGAGGGCGTAAGACACATCCGAATATCCAGAGTTCTCAATTGTGAAACAGATATTGTCGCCGTTGGCTTTGCTCGACGGAGCCACATAATTGATGTCTTTTATCGTGAAATCATCATCTGCAGCGCTTGTTTTAACGAGGATTCCCTGTTTTGCAGGAATTTCTGTTCCATCCTCTTTAGCCTGCCATCCGCCGTCGGCCGACAAGATGTAATAACCTGCGGTAAGATTATCATTGTCAATAGCTTTGCCAGAGCCTTTAGCGATGCTATGGGTGTATGGGTTACCGATTAGGTTGAATCCCTTCAAATCCTCATTAGTTGATGCAAATGAAAGCGGGCAAGCCATATCGTTGACGTTGGTGTTGCCGGCAAATGCCAGTTCCTCTCCTGAGTTGCGGTAAATATAGCCTCTTCCGTTATTCATTACGTTGAAGCCTGTTCCACTGCTTTTCTGGTTTTCCCAAGTAGCTGTTGACTCGTTGTATCTGAACATATCGTAGGCGAAACCTGAGCTGCCAGAGACGAGATTGGTGACATGATCAACATTCAATGTGTTAGCTGTACCGTCGTGCACTGGCGATGATATCGTGTACCAGCTTTCTGTTGACGATTTTGTCGCTGTCGAGCCTTCAATATTCATCTTCACAGTTGCTGCCACTGAGTTGTTGCAGATAAGTTGTCCACCGTCTTCAATAGTGATTGAGCCGCCGTCGAGAGTAATATTAGCTGCAGTTGCCGTGATGTTATCTGGTATTGTAACAGAAGCATTAATTACCACATTATAATCATAAATACTCGGAGTGGTACCCGTACTCCATTTTGCAGTTTCATCCCAGTGTCCATTTTCTGTAAAAACTATTGGTGTAGTAAAACTAATAATATCACTGTAATCACTTGTTTCCGAAGTACAATTACCTTGGACACGGACACTATATAAAACGTTAGATTCAAGATTAACAAGATTAATTTCTTCCTCATTAACCTCATCCACTTCCGCCCATGTTCCATTATATATACCAAAATCATCTACAGCTAAATAATACAAATAGTCTGACATGTAGTTGATGGCTACGTGCTTCGTACCAGCTGGCAACTCTCTTGTGTATAAATGCCATTCTGTATCATTTTCAGGTACATTTATTGAGCTATCCCAATTCCAGTCATCGTCATTATCAACATCAGGGTTTTCTTTTGTTGAATAACCGACTCTAAAAACCTCAGTTTCCATACCATTAACGTTTTTATAATAAAACGCTACTGTCGTTCCCAAATCATTTATAACTGGTGATACAAGAAATTGATTAGGGTCATCTGCATAATCAAAAGAAGCAAATAGAAAACCTTTATTTCCTGTTCTCGCCAATTTTTCACCTTCTACAGATTTATATACACCCATATAATTTTGGCTTTTATTAACCATTTGCCACTCTGAGATATCGGCAGTGTTCTCAAATCTTTGAATTGACAATTCGTTCAAAGCTCTTTTTTCAACCGTATAACTATCATTGCTGCCACTCCAAGAAATGTCGGCAGAATTCTTAGTTATATTTGCAACAGCAATATTTTGTGGTCTTTCACATGAAGGGCAATTCATGGTGTATGTAGCAAATGGAGTTTCATCAATATCAGAAGCATCATCCACGCTAATAATCTCTACTCCGCTAGGATCATAAATAACAAAACTGCATTCATCATCAAAATAACCGTTGTAGCCTCCTTTAATCCAAACAAAATCAATACGTCTTCCATTACATACATATAAGGTTCCATCAGCAGTGCTTTCTGTACCATCATACTCCCAAACAGCCAATTTATATCCAGTTTCATGATCTAAAACCTTAATTGATGCTCCGCCCCAATCATCACTATCATCCAACTCATAACTTATTGAGCATTTATCTGTATTTCCACAATCAGTATAGAAACCTAAATCCGTTGACCATTCGCTACTACCGTTCGAACCATCACATACAGCTTGTAAGCTAACAACATAATTGCCATCTTCATTCACAACTAACGTATATGGGCTACCTCCAACATTTTCAATCGTAGTATAGCTAGCATCACCATTTTTTTTGTAACGAACGTTGAATGACGAAGCATCACTCACCCAACTCAAATCCACAGAATTTGTCGTTAGATTTGATAACACAATGTTTCTAGGAACACTGCAAGATACCTTTTCGGTGCCCACAATACTAAAATTATCAACTCTTAAATGTCCGTCAGGACTAAAACTTCCTGATGTTATATATGCAATAGCAATATATCTGATTGGCTCAGTTAAACTATGGAACGATTGATTATATGTTTCAGATTGACTATTAGCATTAATAGCCTCGGTCCAAACGAACGAATCAACATTAAAAGATACAGAAGTTGAATATCCTACTTTAAAAGATGCTTGTTTACTACTGTTATTAGTCATATCAAATGAATAATAAAAACTCACATCAACATTGTTAGCCGGAGAGAATTCTGGAGTAATAAGATATTGTGAATACAATCTAGTATCCGATCTAAAGCTAAACCAATACCCTGACGGCGATGCAATAACAATCGTACTATTAGTATTACAATTATACTTGGTCCAACCTTGAGCATCAAAATCATTCTCATTAAAATTGTCAGACCAACTTGGCGTTTGTCCCCACACCGCTCCTCCGAACACGGCATTAAGCAGTAAAAATGTTAAAAGTAAACTTTTTTTCATCATAATTTTTTATTCTTTTAATTAATATTTCCTTGAATTTGCTTAATTCAAATCAATAGATGTCTTCAATTTATGAAGATTCCAAATAAGCTTTACATTTCTCAAATAATTGATAATCATTCAATTATCAAGAAAAAGGTCATCAACCGACACCCTATCATCTGCTAGCTGTTGCATATAGAGATTGTTTCCGTCGATTATGGCTTTAATTTCAGTTATATTTGGAGCTGCAATATTACTCAAAATACCATGAAACCTATTCAACAGTGTAAATAAGACGCACTGACTGTCCACATCTACGCAAATTCGTAGTTACATACACAGTACCACCAGAAAGCATATCAAGAGATGTACCTCTTCCTTCTTGAATATTTCGTAACGTACTTGTCCAATAATGTCCTTCATTCAAATATGTCATTGATGTGCCATTTCTAACATGTGCCACAGGAAGAAATACACATCCCATGTTTTCCAGCACAGCCCACTGATCGGCGTTAAAAACATTAATGTTAAATGTACTCCCTGAGTCATTACCATATGTAATATTCCTAAAGAAATCACCATTCCAGCTATTTGGGAAGATTATCACACCTTGAACATTATTAGTCATTAAACCAGTAATAGTAGCATCACAAAACAGTTTTTTTGTCTGCTTATAACTATCTGGCCACTCTCTCGTATAAACCTTATTTGTTCTGTTAATAACGTACGACCATTCATCATAAGTTAAAAGACGCCATGAATAACTGCCACCATTAATAATCTTATCAGTTGAACTACCTGAAGCACTATGGTAAACGCCCCAGTCATAATTTGCATTTTCATCAACCAATGATCCGTTATAATATTCATTTATAGTAGTGGTGGTCATATACGGATATTTGTTATTATAGCCGCTTGTGCCCCAACCGAAAAGGTCGCGGGCCACATCCAAATCAGCAGACGCATTGTATTTTGTATATCCTGATACAGTCACATTACCTTGATAATCCGTGCCGCTGCTTGGTCCGTCACCCATAAAGTCATACTGGTGTTCAGCGAAACGCCAAGTGCCAGTACCATTGGCATTGCCGAGATATTGCAAATTACCTGGTGCGAAAAGAACTTTAGTGGTTGAACTGGCACTAATATATGTGTCTTGAAGGTTAAGCGCAATACCACTCGGTGAATATTGATTTGCCTCAATCTCCGGAACTGTAAAACGATTTTGTGTGGCACAATTCTTCGAGTATGCATAAGCATCGGTCACTTGAGCCTGAGGCAGAAGTATCGCCCACACCTCACCTGCTTTTGAAGGGATAGTGATAACGCCACCGTTCACCTTGCTGAATGTGAAGCCTTCGTCAGTACCCACTTTAGTATGATCGAAATCAACAGTAACCAGATTGTTCATACCCATAATGCATGTCCCTTCGGAACTTGCAACCTTATTAACTTTGAACTTCACTATAGCACATTTATTGAGAAGACGAGCTGTATAGTCGCCAGTAGCTGAAGGATAAACCTCGGCCGAATGTGCATAATTGATAACAGGATATTTGCTGGTTTGATTTGATATATTGAGAGTCGCAACATTGCCATCAAACGTTGGCTCAAATTCCTTTCCTCCAAGGAAATAGAAATACAGAGGCTCATCATCAACAGTTTCAGCAATATTGATATCACCAGTAAAATTGCCACTGGAATATGTCAGATAACCGACGTATGTCTTGTTGTATCCGACATACATCTTATCGCCGTTTTCAAACGAAACTGCCGCATAGCCTGTCGTTGCCGCATTGGTTGTGTCAACAATCACTCTTGAATTATCTTCCACTCTAAGGGTTATGTGTGCTTTGTGCGCTCCTTCGCCCTGTAATGCCGGGCTCTTTTTACACTGTGTCATTCCAAGAAGCAACACGCATGCCATCAACATCATAACACCCTTACGCAACGAGCGTCTGCGGCGTGTAACTGCATAACCGGCACCCAACATGCTCATTATCAAAAGCCCACTGCCAAGTGGTGCAGGTTCACCAATTCCCTGTGGGGTGATACCAGCACCACCAATCGTGATTCCCAAACCACGATCTAAATAAAACACATCATCATTCTCAATTTGGAAAAAATTGTCATTCCATTGGGCTTTTAAAGGAAGTGCAAAAATCACCAAAATAGCAGAAAGCTCTAAGGCTTTAAAGTTAAAAAAGTTTTTCATTCTTTGTGTTTTTAATTGAGCCGCATAATTACTCAAAATACCAGTATGATAATTATCAAATTATATATCCATTTGGCAGCAAAAACTACAAAAAGGTCGAATTTTGGCTTTATTATTTAGGGGTTTGCAGTAAGCTGGCATTAATGGCATTAACGCCCTTAAAGCCTTTAATGCAATTAATGCCGGCTTGTCAAATACCTTGAGATACAAAGATTTTACATAAAAAACGCCATAATTCCTAATAACCATGACACTTTCTAGAATATCCGATCTATATTATTATTTCGAGTTTGCAACGTCATGAACGAGACGGACTGCTAATCCAGCCCTTTTGGTTATCGTATATGTTGTAGCCCAAATATTGCCCTGTCCAAAATATAAGTAAAAAGTAGAATTGTTATCGTAAGTCGTACCAGAACCACTCTGCTGGCCATTAGTGTCACAGAACCAATAATAGCCTCGTGCTGGGCTGAGGTTATTAATTGTGTTTTCGCCCTGAGAGCGATAACCAGTTCCCGGAAGAAACACAACGCCTGATGCCTCAAGAACATTCCACTTCTCGAGTGATATATAACAACTAGTATAATTGGCACTAGTATTGTCGACGGTAGAGGGCATTTCTCCCATCGTTGTTGTATTCCATGTGAAATTATCTGGGAAAAGGAGCAGGCCGTAAACCCCATTCACCGATACCTTAGCGAACTTTGGAGATTCTCGAGTATTTAACAGATACTCCCAATTGCTTTTTGCCATAGTGTACCAGTAGTTGGCAGCACATCCACTAATACTATTCACACCCCAGTCTACAAAAGCGCCTCTGGTAGGGCCGTCAGAATAATAATTATCCCTTGTTGATTTGATAATACCAAAGAAATTGTTGTAATGATCAGTACTATAACCAAAGAGGTCAACCGTACCGGCTGCTGATATTGTTCCTCGTCCAGTAATAGCAGTGTTAGCTGTGTTGTTTTTAATTGCTGTATATTGGTTAGTAGCAAACTGCCAAGTCCAACCACCATCTGGAGATGAAGCCGTTGTTCCAACTGCCTGAAGGTTGCCTTGCGAGAAACGAACTTTTTTACCTAAATTGTTAACAGTAAACTCGCCACGCAAAGTACATCTATCGTAGGCTGTTACTGTCACGTCAATAGGTGTACTAGAATTTCCGTTTTTGCAATAAAAACGATTATTCACAATGCCATAAGGGAATGAACCATTGCATGTACCTGTTGTTCTCTTCGAAATAAATGTAATATCTGTTGTAAGAGTTTCTGTTCCATCAGTATGGTTAGGAACAAGCATCACATATTTTCCGCATGTAGCACCTTCAGCCACAGCACCCAGACAGATTAAATTCTCGTCGTGAGAAGGGCTGCCTTTCGTATTTGTAATTGTGTTGGTTGAGAAATCAATGGAAATCCTATTGTTGAGGTTCTCGCCATACATATACACATTTTCTCCAACCTCAGCCATTCCAGCAATATCAAAATATCCTATTGAAACAAGCGAACTCAAACCAGCTTCAGAAGTGATAGTACCGCCTTCATATATCAAGGTCTGTGTACCATATCCCATATGGAATTTACCAAGATTAGTCAGGCTACCATCCTGATTTATGAAGTCCATTGAGAAAGAAGTGGCATTGGTTGCAATGGTCTGCGCGGTTCCAACATAATAGTAGTGCAATGTGTATTCATTGCCGCTTACAAGACCAGAAACCGAACCTGTAAATGTAGTTCCACCGCCAGCACCATTAGTCACTGAGCCGATGCATGAGCCGTTGCAAACGACATAGATCTTTTCATTTGTTCCCCAGCTAATAGCACCTGAGCCGTCAAACGATGTTCTTAAACCATTGTATGCATCAAGAGTCATCGGAATACCACTCTCAATTGTTGTTATTGTTTCTACATTTTTCTTGCACTGTGTCATACTAAGAAGTAAGGCAAAGGCTATCATAATGGCATTAAAGCCTTTAACGCCATTTACGGCTTTAACGCCATTATTGCGTCTGCAGCGAGCCACAGCATAACCGGCACCAACTGCTGTCAAAATCAATAGTCCACTGCCAAGAGGAGCTGGCGTTGTAGGATCTTGAGGGACTATTGAGCCCCATACGACACCTTCAATGCGGTTATTATAATTATCTTCAAGACTAAAAAATGAGTCATTTTTCTGTGCATTAACTGGCAGGACGAACGAGACTGCCATGCACAATGAAAGCATTAAAGCCTTCAAGTAAAAAAGCTTTCTCATGATTTTTAATAATAAAAGTTGATATAAGTGTTTGATTT
>Ga0265299_10006676_pt1 | contig 10469 bp, 10 predicted proteins | sample AusTroGonzalo_MG_4_FD_193485 | JGI IMG/M metagenome (GOLD analysis project Ga0265299, IMG submission 193485) | Bovine rumen microbial communities from tropical cattle in Woodstock, Queensland, Australia - Gonzalo_02 | ecosystem: Host-associated > Mammals > Digestive system > Stomach > Rumen ...
AATTGTGTAATTGGTGCAACCTTCCGGATTTTGATGAATGTTGTGGTCCACTCCACGATATTTTCCGTCAACATCTTGATAGATAGAGGGATTAATCATCGTATGGTAAAGCGAAGTGTAGAACATATCGAGCTGGTCGGGCGTGCCTGTTGCTTGGTAGATGCCTAATTTGTCGTTCCAGGTTTTTTGCGTGTTTTGAAGAATCTCATCGAAAGAAAGGAGATGGAAAGCGTCTGTTGTGATGCCATTGGCATTCTGTCGTTGGTAAGACCTCCAGGTTTCAGCCTTCAAATTCTTCGTCGCCCCATCTGTGCCCACCGCGGAAAGTGCCACCTGTACCTCCAACACAGGAACATTATCATCTTCGAACTCTATCCAAGTCACTACCTTGCGGCCCGCCATTTCGGGGAAATCGTGGTTGAGGTCGAAGCGGCGCCAGAAACCGTTGTAGTCCTGTTTCCCGAAATCCTGATAACCGTAGTGCGCTACGGGTTTGCTGAAGTGGATGGAGAAATAAACGTAATTCTCCCGTGCCCAACCGTTGGTAATGCGATAGCCTGTCAGCGTATAGGGATCTTCCATACGCAGGGAGGCCCAGAGCACCTTGCCGTCGTAGTTGTAGATGGCGTGGTTAAGATCCACGATAAGTTTCTGGGTTTCGCCCTTTGGGTACGTGTATTTATGGATGCCGCAATGCGGGGTGGCGGTGAGCTGCACGAGGATGTCGTCGTCGCTGAGGCGCACCTCGTAGTAGCCTGGCGAGCACTTCTCGGTCTCGTGGCTGAAGCGCGAGCGGTAACCGCCGTCGGGATTGTCGGCGGTGCCGGGGTTGAGCTGCACCTCGCCGGTGAAGGGCATCAGCAGGATGTCGCCCATATCGGAATGGCCCGTGCCGCTGAAGTGGGTGTGGCTGAACCCCACGATGGTCTTGTCGCGGTACTGGTAGCCGGCGCAGTAGTCATAGACTCCCGGCTGGTACTTTCCGTTGATGTTGTGGGGGATGGTGTCCGTGTCGGGACTCACCTGCACGCCGCCAAAGGGGTAGCACGCCCCAGGGAACGTGTGCCCCATACCGTTCGTCCCAATAATGGGGTTAACGTACTGGGTGTAATCGTTTTGCGCAAAGACAGTTAGCGTCATCAGCAGGATTATGGGTAAGAGGAGTTTTTTCATTTTTCGAGGATTTTGGAGCGGCAAAAGTAGGAAAAAATTAAAAATGAAGAATGTAGAATGAAGAATAATGGGATGATAGGGAAAAGGCAATAGATGCCCGCAGGCCGTTAGGTCTTCGGGCAAACTTATTAATAAATGTTTATTTTTGCCGTCTGAAAAGATAATCATTAATGATGAGAAACACTGTAAGGTTATCGCCCCTTATCTTTCAAAGGAAGCGAAAAAATTATTCGACCTCGCTCTTAAGATTGCCATCCAAACACACCGAGATGAGAAGGATAAGTCAGGACGTGAATATGTGATGCATCCGATGCGTGTGGCAGAGCGGTGCAAAGATCCAAGGGCGAAAGTCGTTGCACTATTGAATTAGAAATTTATATAATTTTGCAGCGTTGTTTGCCTGTCTTGATATTTAAAGGACTTTGCACCAAGACCGGTTGCAACGTGAAGCAGTAAACAATTGAAGTCCCCTTGTGAGAATATGGACAAAAAGAAACTGAAAGACCTGGCAGACTTGGTAGGCAAGATGAAAAATGAATATGTGAAAAAAGCCGAACAAGGAGATAAGCATGCCCTAAATCGTGCTGGTGAGATGACGATGCTCCAGCTTTGGGCTGAAAAGGTGAGGAATTGCGACCATGTTTATGAGTGGGAAGATGGTAGGCGCGTCTGCTCGAAATGTGGTTTTGAGGATCCTGACTCCCTGTCTATAGAAGAAAAGTGGGCAGAGGCTTGGCTGTAATGAAAATTTGATTCGAGGTGAGATGAAACTAACAATGTTTGTAATGCCCGGCAAGGGTAATGGGCATTATTGTCATTGTATTGTAGCAACGACTCAATAAATAACCAAGAGTATGCCTTTCAATATTATAAATGAAGTGGAAATAGAAAAACACGGTATGTGTCAACAAGAACCGAGTCAAAAGACCGGTCCCGAACCTATTGAGGCCGAGCGGAAATTCCTCGTGGAAATCGTGGGTGAGCTACCGAAATGTCGCGAGTTAGAGATCACCCAAACTTACCTGAAAGAAAAGGACGGCTTGGAGCCGCGCGTCCGCATGCGGGAAGAGAACGGCCAGACCGTCTATTTCCTGACCACCAAACGGTTCGTGTCGGTCAACGAGCGTGTGGAAATTGAGCGGGAAATCACACAGGCAGAGTACGAAGCCCTGCTCGCCGAAGCCAACCCCGCCAAGCGCCCCATCCACAAACGCCGCCAATGCTTCGAATGGGACGGCCGCTATCTGGAATTGGACACCTTTTTGGCCCCTTTACGACCCCGTCATCTACTTGAAATTGAGAACGTAACAATGGATGACGAAATCAACTTTCCGCCTTTCCTCAAAGTCCTCAAAGAGGTGACCGACGATCCGGAATGGTACAATATGAATATTGCGAAAATGAATTCATAATTGAGCCTGTTTTTGTATGTTTGCCGCGAAAAAAACAGCGATATGCAAGCTTTATATACCATAAAAAGTCTCTATTCCAAAGAAGAGTTCATGCGTTTCAACAGGACGCTCCGCTTCAAGAACAAGAAAATTGTCGTTTTTCTGTCTGTGCTCAATGTTTTGTTGCTTGTGACAACCGTTTTTTGTTTGGTAAACGGTGACTACTTTTGGGCTACCGTGTGCGGTTTTTATTTGTTTTTCCTCGACTGGTACCTGCTTCGAGGGATCGACAAAAGAACAGCTAAAATCTTCATGCAGAACAAGTTAATTGCCAATCAAGAATGCGAATTCCGCTTTTATGATGACCATTTCGAGTCGATTACGAAAAACGCTTCTACGCAGATTGATTATGATAAAATCCACCGAATCATAGAAACGAAAAAGAATATCTATATCATGTATTCTGATAATCAGGGTATTATGATGCCAAAACCAGTACCTGACGGATTCATCGATTTCCTGCATCAAGTCGCACCGCACGCAAGAGATTAAAATCAATAACCGAAATAGTTCATCTGCTGCAGGGCGGGAAGCACGCAATTCTAATAACCCCATACTAAGGCCGATAGGCTGCAGTGTGGGGTGGACTGCGCGGCAGAAGACTGCGTGCCAGAGGCACGCCACTACTCGACTTACTAATAGTAGCGTGTTTTCAACACGCCATTGATGTGCTGCCTTCGCCGTCACCCCCACACTGCGCTCCACTTCGTTACGCTGATGTGGGGTTATTAGGATAGCGTGCCTTGGCACGCAAAGTCAAGCACTTGATGGAACATTACCGAGATGCTTATTCGCCTTTTTTTCTTGCCGACAGTGCTGACCAACACGAGTTTTTGTCCGACTGCCTCGCCATGAATCTCGTTGCCCAAAGCAACACCTACGTCACCTACGAGGTGGACTGGATTTTCTTTGGCGAAGGGAACGAGGCGGCGAAGGAATGGGTGACCTTTGTCCTTGCCGACGGCCACCGCCTTAAAGAAATCATCAGCAATAAGAACATGTTGTGGTTCTATAAAACACCCCGAACTGAGGGACGAGGACATTACATCACCCCGCTGATTCCTCTCAACATATACTCTTCCACCGGCAGCAGCTTGCCGTCGGCCTCCACTACGGATTTCAGGTCTTCGAAAAGTTCCTGACGTTCTTCGTCAGTGGTGAAATAGTGTTTCTTATGCTCTTCGATGCACTGCAGCACCTCCATGTCGTTCATCTTGTCGAACTTGAGCCGGATTGCCGAATAGACTTTCGGGGAGGTTCTCTCTAACATTGCACGGACCTCATCGAGGTTCACCCGACCGTCGCTGTTGGCCACGTAAAGCATTAAAATCACTTTGAACTCTTCTTTTGATAAATTGTTATCCATTTTTCTTCGATTATATTTGATATGTTTATTGTTCTGTCTATTCGCTATTTCCACCTGTTTTTCCACCACATTCCCCAAGTTCTTCACCATCAGCAGATCATACTTGAATCATCTGCAATTATCGGTGCAAAAGTAACAATTTTTTACGTTGTCCCGACCAACGACGCACATGCTTATTGGCGATTTCAAAATTAGCATTTTTCGGGGTTCGTATATTCGGAATTTGTGTACCTTTGCAGCCGTTTTTTTGATTATAATACCCTACGAATATGTATAGAACACATACCTGTGGCGAGCTGACGCTTGAGAATATTCAGCAGACCGTGACGTTGAGCGGTTGGATTCAGAAGATCCGCCATCTGGGCGGCATGATTTTCATTGACTTGCGCGACCGCTATGGCATCACGCAGCTGGCCTTCAACCACGAAGAGCGCCCCGAACTTTGCGAGCGCGCCGAACAGATGGGCCGCGAATGGGTGATCCAGGTAACCGGCAAGGTGATAGAACGTTACAGCAAGAACAAGAACATCCCCACGGGCGATATCGAGATTGAGGTGCACGAACTGAACGTGCTCAACGCCGCCGAGGTGCCCCCGTTCACCATCGAGGACGAGTCCGACGGCGGCGACGAACTGCGTATGCGCTACCGCTACCTCGACATCCGTCGCAACCCCGTGAAAAACAACCTCATCTTCCGCCACAAACTGGGACTGGAAATCCGCAAATACCTGAGCGGACAAGGCTTCCTTGAAATCGAAACCCCGTTCCTCGTGAACAGCACTCCCGAGGGCGCCCGCGACTTCCTCGTGCCCTCCCGCATGAACCCCGGCGAGTTCTACGCCCTGCCGCAATCCCCGCAAACGCTGAAACAGCTGCTGATGATGGCCGGCATGGACCGTTATTTCCAAATCGTGCGCTGCTTCCGTGACGAAGACCTCCGCGCCGACCGCCAGCCCGAGTTCACGCAAGTGGACTGCGAGATGTCGTTCATCGAGCAGGAGGACATCCTGAACCTGTTCGAAGGCCTCGTGCAGCATATCTTCCGTACTTTCAAGGGAATGGAAATCGGCAAACTGGAGCGCATGACCTGGAACGATGCAATGAAATACTACGGTTCCGATAAGCCCGATGCTCGTTTCGGAATGCGTTTTGTGGAGCTCAATGACGTGTTGCAACACAAGGATTTCAAGGTGTTCAACGAGGCCGAACTCATCATCGGAATCAAGGCCGAAGGTTGCGGCAACTATTCCCGCAAGCAGCTTGACAACCTCACCGAGTTTGTGAAGAGTCCCCGCGTAGGCGCTGCCGGTCTGGTCTATATCCTTTGTAATCAAGATGGTACGTATAAATCCTCCGTCGATAAATTCTACACACAGGACGATTTGACGGTCGTGGCGGAACGTTGCGACGCGCACGCCGGCGACCTCATCCTCATCCTCTCCGGCAAGGCCATGAAGACGCGCAAGCAGATGTGCGAGCTGCGTTTGGAAATGGGTACCCGTCTCGGTCTGCGCAAGGCCGGCGAATACAAGGCGATGTGGGTGGTTGATTTCCCGCTGTTGGAGTGGGACGAAGAAACGCAACGCTACTACGCCATGCACCACCCGTTCACCGCGCCCAAGCCTGAGCATGAGGATTGGCTCGAAAGCCGTCCCGGCGAGGTGCTGGCCAACGCTTACGACCTGGTTATCAACGGTTCCGAAATCGGCGGCGGCTCCATCCGTATCCACCGTCCGGAGCTGCAGAAGCGCATGTTCAAGGCCCTGAACTTCACGGAGGAGCAGGCGCAGAGCCAGTTCGGATTCCTGATTAACGCCTTCAAGTTCGGTGCCCCGCCCCACGGTGGCATCGCCTTTGGCTTCGACCGTCTGTGCGCCGTGCTGAGCGACTGCGACAGCATCCGTGACTTCATCGCGTTCCCGAAGAACAACGCCGGCCGCGACACCATGCTGCCCGCCCCCACCCCGATCGACCCCAAACAGTTGGACGAACTGAACATTAAGTTGAAATAAATGTTGCGGAAAACCCTTGCCATTTTTGGCGAATATCTCATTTTCTTACGCCAGGTCTTCAGTAAACCGGCCAAATGGAGTGTGTTTCTGAAGAAATGGGTTTTTGAGATGGACACCATGGGCATCGGTTCCATGTTAATTGTCAGCATCGTGTCGCTTGCCATGGGCAGTGTGATCACGATGCAGACGGCCCTCCAGATCGAAAGCGGCTGGATCCCATCGTGGACGGTCGGTTTTGTCGCCCGCACCTCCATTGTGATGGAATTGTGTCCGACCATCATCAGCTTGCTGTTGGTGGGTAACCTCGGCTCCAGCATAACGGCAGAAATCGGCAGTATGCGCGTTACAGAACAGATTGATGCACTGGAAGTTATGGGCATCAATCCGGCATCGTACTTGGTGTTGCCAAAGGTACTCGCTTCAGTCATCGTCATCCCGGTACTCTGTGTCTTCAGTATCGCTTTCGCCTTGTTTGGCGGTTTCCTCACCGTGTGGATTACCAACTGCATCTCCACCTACAACTTTATCGACGGCCTAACCTACTGTTTCCGGGTTTATGACGTGGTGTACGCCTTGACAAAGACTTGCATTTTCGCCTTCATCATGTCCACGGTGGCCTCCTTCTACGGCTACCGCATCGAAGGCGGCGCATTGGAACTCGGCAAGGCCAGCACGCAAGGAATTGTGGTGTCGAGTTTCATTATTCTGATACTTAATGTGGTGATTACGGACATCATGCTTTAGTTAGTAGTTAGTAGTTAGCAGTTAGTAGTTGTAAGGCAAAAGGCAAAAGGCAAAAGAATTGAATGTTACGAACAGAAGTATAATTTAAAAAATATTCCTTGAGCAGTCCCGAAGGGACAAGTGCTCGAAGAGCTCAATAACCCCACATAAGCGATGAAGGAGCGCAGTGTGGGGTAGTCAAACTAAAGTAACCTATGATCGAAGTTAATAGCGTTTCCAAATATTTCGGCGAGAAGCAGATCTTGTTCGACATCAACACGCAGTTCGAGGAGGGCAAAGTCAACCTCATCATCGGGCGTTCCGGGTCGGGCAAGACAGTGCTGATGAAGTGTCTGGTGGGATTGTTCACGCCGGAAGAGGGACAGGTGCTCTACAGTGGCCGCGAGTTCCACAACCTGCCGGAAAAGGACAAGCTGTTACTTCGTAAGGAGATGGGCATGGTGTTCCAAGGTTCCGCCCTGTTTGATTCCATGACCATCGAGGAAAACGTCACCTTCCCGTTAAACATGTTCACGGAGATGAGCGAGAGCGAAATGCGTGATCGCGCCAACTTCTGTCTTGAATGTGTTGATTTAGAGAATGTTAACAATCTTTATCCAGCGGAATTGAGCGGCGGCATGAAGAAACGTGCCGCCATCGCCCGCGCCCTTGCCTGCAATCCCAAATACCTCTTCTTCGACGAACCCAACTCCGGCCTCGACCCCAAAACCTCGCTGCTCATCGATGAACTCATCACCAAAATCACCCACGACTTCAACACCACAACGGTCGTTAACACCCATGACCTGAACTCCATCATCACCATCGGCGAGACCATTTCGTTCATCTACCAAGGACACCTCGCTTGGCGCGGCAGCAGCGACAATATCCTCACCTCCGATGACCAAACCCTCAACAATTTCATCTATGCACAGCCGCTAACGCAACGGTTGCGAAAAACCCTCTGATTTTGACATATACCTCTACCAAGCTCATGTCCCGAACGGGACTGCTCAAAGAATATTTCCATTAACCATTAACCCTTAACCACTAACCATTAAATGAACTGGATCGACATCATCGTATTAATCCCCCTCTGCTGGTACGCCTTCAAAGGTTTCAAAAACGGCTTCCTGATGGAAATCGTCTCCTTGGCCGCCCTATTTTTGGGACTATTCATCTCCTATAAATTTTCCGACCTGATTGCGCTTTGGATTACCGGCACCACGCTGGCCAAACCGATTTCGTTCTCCTTATGCTTCGTACTTACCATCGTGTCAGTCAACCTGTTAGGCCGAGTTTTGAAGCGCGCGCTCAAACCGGTGCTGTCCGAATTCCTCGACAAGTCTCTCGGCGTGCTGTTCGGAGTACTGAAAGTGGTCTTGGTGGCCGGCGTGTTGTTCTACTTCATCGACACCGTCGACAAAAAGGAGGTACTCATCAAACACGAGGTGAAAGAGGACTCCGTCGCGTACAAACACCTCTCGCCCGTGATGTCACACGTATTAGAGTGGAAAGAGACGAGAGAGAAGAAAGAGGGGTGTGAGAAAGAAACAGGCAACAGGCAACAGGCAACAGGCAATAGGCAATAGTTATCTGAACTTCCGGTGGTTCAGGAACCGATTCTCCTTCTCAATTTCCACCATCCGAAGTCTCGTCTCTTCCGTGAAGAAGGATTCCGCCAGTTTCTCCTCTAAGTAGCTGACAGCCATGTCGTTGGGGTGACATAGGTCTTTGGCATAGAAACGGTAGTCACGCAGGTCATCCATCAAGTATTCGTAGGCCGGAAAATAGTAAGAGAACTCATTATCCACCAGCTTCTCCACAGCCAAAAGCAGTACCGACTTGCTCAAAGCGTTCTCATGCGCACCGTCACCCAGATGTCGCACCGGACTCACCGTGAAAATCACCTTCATGTCGGGACAGGCTTCCTTAAGCAACGCAAGCGTGCTATTCCACTGTGTGACAATCTTTTTCACGTCCAAACGCATCCGCTCAAACTGATGGTTCGGGATTTTATGGCAGTTGGAGACGATAAGGTCGCGAGGGATGAACTTATAGCAAAAGGCCGTACCGAATGTGACGAACAGGTAGCGTGTGCGGAGCAGGAAGTCCGCACACTGGTCCAAATTCTCATCAATATTAGCCTCGAACTCCTCGAAATTCTCCTTGGAGAAACGACCATGATGCGCGAAACTCACCCAAAGGTCACGGTGTTTGTAGAAATACCGGTTCTTGTCGAACAAGTCGGGTTGGAGCATGAAACGCAACGCCCGGTCAATGGAAACGGGGTTGAAGAGCACACCAAAGGGGTTCGACAGCACATCGAATCGGTGCACGTCGAAATAGTGGCCCATATTGTCGGAAAAACAGGAACCGACAAGCATCACCGGATCGGATTCGCCGATGTGGAATGGATATTGCGGGGCGGGAATTGTCGTTCTGAACTGCATATTCTGTTATTTGGGTATCAGTAACTTAGCGAATTTAAGAACTAACGTTTTGGTGCCGACAGTGTCGAAGGCAACCACGGCGCGGGCGTCGGGACCGACACCATCGACAGACTGTACGCGGCCAAAGCCGAACTTGCTATGATAGACACGCACGCCTGGCTGGATGGACTCCGGAGCTGCCAACTCCCCAATCTGGTCGAGCTGCACCTCCGTTTTGGTCTTCACCACCGGTCGTGGCGCGGAAGGCGTTGTCGGGGCAGACTTTTTCACTTCTCGTCTGTAACCTCCTGACGACGAATACGTTCCCGAACTGAATCGGAACGAATCCGAGGAAGACTCCGATGAGGAACGACCGAACAGGCCACTACCTGCGGACGCTTTCATCGTAACTTTCAGGAAACGGGTTGGAATCTCGTCGAGGAAGCGGCTGTCCTCGCACGGGCGCCGCTGTCCGTACTGGAACCGCGACATCGCCATGGTGAGAAACACCTGCTTGCGGGCACGGGTGAGCGCGACATAGAACAAGCGACGCTCCTCCTCCATCTCGTGCCGCGAGTCGAGACTTAACGACGACGGGAAAAGGTTCTCCTCCATACCCGACACGAACACATAATCGAATTCCAAGCCTTTGGCCGAGTGAATGGTCATCAGACGCACCACATTGTCATCGGCGTCATCACCCTTCTTGTTGAGATCCCGCTCATCCAGCAAGGAAACAGATTCCATGTACTGGTCAAGCGACGGAAAATAAGTTTCGAGCATCTCGCCGGTCTCCTCGTTGAGGATGTTTTCGGGTTCGCGCTCGGTGAAGCTCTTCATGGCGTTGAGCAACTCATTCACGTGATCCACACGCTCTTTCTCCTCAATATTCTCGCTCAACGCCTGCGCCACGCCGGATTTGGTCACAATCTGACTGCCAAGCTCGTAGGCATCCAGCTTAGTCAATTGCGAGGAAAAACCGTTGATAAGGTCGGCAAAATCGTGCATCCGGGTCATGGTAGGACCGTTTAAGCCCGTATTGTAATTCTCGGGGTTCGCTACCACGTCCCACATCGGCACGCGAGCCTGCTGCGCGGCCGTAGCCACGCGAGCCACGGTCGTATCACCGATGCCGCGCATGGGGAAGTTGATAACCCGCCGCAGCGACTCTTCGTCGTAATGGTTAATAACGAGCCGGAAATAGGCCAGCACCGTCTTGATTTCCTTGCGGTTATAGAAGGAAATACTGCCGAATATCTTGTACGGTATATGACGTTTCACCATCGCCTCTTCCAACGCCCGCGACTGCGTG
>Ga0265299_10006679_pt1 | contig 10463 bp, 9 predicted proteins | sample AusTroGonzalo_MG_4_FD_193485 | JGI IMG/M metagenome (GOLD analysis project Ga0265299, IMG submission 193485) | Bovine rumen microbial communities from tropical cattle in Woodstock, Queensland, Australia - Gonzalo_02 | ecosystem: Host-associated > Mammals > Digestive system > Stomach > Rumen ...
CCTCGCGAAACCAGAGCTCGTCGGCACGTTCCACCTCACCTGCGAGGGGGAAGCCACATGGTTCGAGTTCGCGCAGGAGATTTTCCGACTCGCCGGAAAAACGCAGGCCGTCTCCCCCTGCACGACAGACGAATTCCCGCGTCCTGCCCCGCGCCCGAAGAACTCCCGCCTCGACAAGATGATGCTCCGCCTCACCGGACTTCCCCCGATGCCGGACTGGCATGACGCCCTCGCCGAGTTCATGGAAAGCGAATTCCGGGCAGACAGTCATTAATCAAAAACCTTCCTTATCAATAACCACAGGAAAAGAACTTGTGAACATTCTGATTCTTGGAGGCAGCGGATTCGTCGGCACACGCCTAACCGAATTGCTTATGAAGGACCATCAGGTCACCATCGGCGACCTGATGAAGAGTGAAACGTATCCGGAACTCTGGAAACACTGCGACGTTTGCATAGATGATGATCTTCGGACTGTGATGCCGGGGCATGATTGCATCATCAATCTTGCTGCTTCGCATCACGACGATGTCCGTCCGTTGTCGCTCTATACCCGCAATAATGTGGAAGGTGCCGAACATGTCTGCAAAATTGCAACTGAACTCGGCATCCACTTAATCGTCTTCACATCTTCTGTCGCAATCTACGGCTTTCCTGAATACGAATACGACGAAGATGCACCGAAACACCCGTTCAACGAATATGGCAGGACCAAACTTCTCGCGGAAGCCGTGTATGAGAAATGGCAGCAGTCTGATCCGCAGAACATGCTTCATGTTGTCCGTCCGACCGTGATTTTCGGCGAACGTAACCGCGGCAACGTCTACAACCTTTTCAAACAGCTTGCTTCTGGCCGGTTCCTGATGGTCGGCAATGGAAAAAACAAGAAATCCATGGCCTATGTCGGAAACATCGTTGCATTTCTCAAATGGAATGTCGAAGAAAACAAACAGTCGTATTCCGTATACAACTACATTGACAAACCCGATTATAACATGCACGATCTGGTCAATGGGTTTGAGAATGCGCTGGGAAAGAAGCTTCCCGCGTTTTCCCTCCCCTACTGGCTGGGACTGCTTGGCGGATACTGCTTCGATCTGCTGGCTTTCATCACACGTCGCACCTTCCCGATTAGCTCGATTCGAGTAAAGAAATTTTGTGCACAGACAGTCTTCTCTTCAGAAAGGATGCATAATTCCGGCTTCACCCCCCCGTTCGACATGAAGGAAGCTTTACGTAGAACCGTGCATTTTGAGTTCGGGAAATAAAACTGGTTGACCGGTTGTTTTTTCATGCTTCATTTTCCCCGTGAAAAATCTTCTGTTGCGAAATCGGAACACATCCGATTCGAGGACCTTGAAAGCGAGAAGAATACACTCGAGGCAAATCTGGAAACAGATATTGATGTCGGCGGCCGAGGGATTGGTATGCGCATAAAAGAAAGCATCCCCCAAAACATTGCAATAGAATGTGTGTGCGCAACAATTGCCGCCGCAACCAGAATCATGTATTGCCTAATGTACTCGATTCCGATTCGCGACAGCTACACATATAAGAAATTTATAGAACAATGGATCAGCAATGGAGCAATACCGGAGAACGGAGGATATCCTCCATTAGGATTATTTCTGCTAAAAATCCCGGCAGAATTATTTCAATGCGAGATCATACGCGGAGGAATTATCGTTAACATCACGATAGGATTATTTATCGTCATCGAACTGATAAGGCTCTCCAGAGAGATTGTTAATTCTTCTTTTGTGGCATTATGTGTCGGGCTTATTTCTGCAACGCATCCGCTACTTATTGATTTTTCATGTCATATGTCAAGAGAGAATTCATATATGCTTTTCTGCTGCTTATCCATCATATTTTTTATAAGATTCTTAAAGCGAGGATCATATGCGCTGGCGTCTGGATCGTCTTTTTGTTCCGCACTCGCTTTTTTATGCCGAGACGAAGCGCTGGAATTAGCTGTTATTATCGTGTCCATCATTTGTTTTTGCAAAAACATGAGCAGAACCAGGAGGGTTAAAACAATCAGCGTGTTTGCCGCGGGTTATTTATTGTCGATTCTGATGACATTGTATGCAATTGGTGTTCCCTGTTCATATTTCTATTCCTATTATCATCGCATCGCGATTTTATACCCGAACATAAAAGCATTCGACAGCATTGAATTCTGAAAGAAAAATGTTCAACACCATTAAAATAATAGAAAAGTGCATTCTGCTTCCATATTTTATCATTCTCTGTTATTTGTTGTTTAGATACTTATTTCTTTCACATCCAAGAAGGTACGGACTGTTCATCATAATCGTTTTTTCTTTTGCATGGAGAGCAGCCAGCAGTGTTTCCTCATCCAGATATTGCGCTTTTTTTTATTTCTTTATTATTATTTGTTTTTCACTTTTCTGCAAACACGACAAAAAGAGTACCAGGAGAAAAGACCTGTTAACCATTATTTTGACGGCGCTACTTCTGTTTAATGTGGTTTCTTCCATGTCAAGCTTCAGGAATGAATATCTCTACGATTTGGGAAACTGTGTCAGATTTCTGAAAACAAAAAACGATTCGATCATTCTATGTGAAAAAAAGGATATCAACAGAATCTCAGCTCTGTCAAATGAAAACATAGTGGGCATCGGCACAAATAAAGGAGAGATAGATAAAGATATCTCATATGATATGTTTAACCAGTACAAATTCTGGGAAGAAGATGCATATTTATTGTGCAAAGAGAAAAGAAACAGCGATCTTTCCTTAATGTTTTATACTTACGATTCAAAAGTTTTTTCCTCCAAAAGAAAAAAAGTCGCACAGTTTATCACAAACGCCAGAAATAAAAGTCTTTATTCGGCATATTATCTCCCGAAGTTCTATCCTTCTGGATATTATCAACTGAAAGAACGAAACAGCGAAACGATAAACAACATATTGGACAACGGCATTTTAAAGTCTATATGCATTCAGTACGACACATATATTTTTCAGGTAGATGACACTCTGTTTTGGATTGTCAGTCAATCCTTCACGTCTAATCCGGAAATCATATATCATATAATTCCTCACGACATTTCGCAGCTGCCCAAAAGGCGACAAATGTATGGATATGACAACCGGAGTTTTTTCTGGGACATCACGCCGAACGCTCAAAGGTTCGAAGACCATACTGTTTTTTGGAAGATGATTCCTCATAATTATTCCGCTGCAACAATCAGATCCGGATTCGGTTTTTCGAAAAAAAACAAAGTTTGGTTTACCCCGTTTGAGATATCGCCATTTGATACGAAAAAGTAATAAAGCTTTTGTCTCTTTCAGATCCGTATCACATCGAACAGTCGGAAAATGGAATCACTTTTTTTCAAGGAATGTCCTGCTCAACAAACACTTTTTTCGCACATTACAAGAAATGAGTTGAATCAATGATCACTTTTATTATTATAACATGGAATAATGAAAAAGAGATTGCAGATTGCGTTTCCAGCATTGCAGAAAAAGTGAAATGCAAGCATGAAATCATTGTCGTCGACAACAACTCCAATGACAAAACTGTATCTGTTATCAAAAACCGGTTTCCCGATGTCCAAATAATTGAAAACAAGGAGAATGTCGGTTTTGCCGCGGCAAACAACCAGGCAATCGATATTGCCACGACAAAATATATATGTTTTCTGAACCCTGATACGATTCTGCTTGATGATATCGCCAGCGACACAATGGCTCAGATGGAATCGAATCCCGAAATTGGGATCATGGCTTCACAGCTGTTGAATGCAGATGGATCCGTTCAGGATTCATGCTTCAATTTCGAAACAAGGATTTCGTTGATTGCAGAAATACTGCATCTGTATTTAATCGTTCCATCGCTTTTTTATAAAACCCTGTTTCCATATAAATACACAGGCAATGATCCGATCACCACCGATTGGGTTATTGGTGCAGAAATGATTATAAAGACGGAAGACGCCAAAGCAGTCAACGGTTTTTCCACGGATTATTATATGTACACGGAAGACATGGATTTGTGCAAAAAAGTCAGAGTCCTTCTGAATAAAAAAACGGTTATGAATCCGCAAACAAAAATAATCCACTTGGGGGGAAAAAGCGAAATAAGCAATACGAATTATAACAAAACAAGGATATTATTAAGAAACAAGCTTTTGTTTGCATATAAGTTTTCCGGGATATCATATGCACATCAAATAGGAACGACATTGGTGTTCGCATATTATATACGACTTATTCTGCTCTCGTTTTTTTATTATAAAGCAAACAGAGCGTTGATCATATCCAATACAAAGACCAAAATTCAGATCATCAGAGAACTCTTGTTAAAAGAATCATTTACAAATCCGGGATTTTTAAAATAATATGATTCCAAAAACGATCCATTATTGCTGGTTTGGCAATTCCCCCAAACCCGATTTGTTTTATAAATGCTTTAATTCATGGAAGAAATATTGTCCCGCTTTTGAGATAGTAGAATGGAATGACTCGAATTACGATTTCACAAAAAATCATTATTGTCATGACGCATTCGAACAAAAAAAATGGGCTTTTGTCTCGGATTATGCACGACTCGACATCATTTACAACCATGGCGGAATCTATCTGGACACCGATGTTGAAATTGTTCGTCCCATTACCGATCTCCTTGACGGCTGCAATGGTTTTATAGGCTATGAGAATGAGATCCTGATCAATTCCGGACTCGGCTTTTCCGCGCCGGCTCATAATAGCTGCATCGGTCAAATGCTCGACATATATAACTATATTAATTTTTATGACAGCAAGGGCGCACCCAATCTGATACCTTGTCCTGCAATTAACACGCTTGCCATGATAAAATGCGGACTGTCTCCACATTATGACCCGAACGACATTCAAATCATCGATGGCATAAAAGTCCTTCCTATCGATTATCTTAATCCATATGATCTTAGCTCGAACAAAGTTATTATAACAAAAAACACATACATGATCCACCATTATATGGCATCATGGTTCAATATAAAATTCGCTGTAAAAAAGATTCTCAGACAGGCCTTTCCCGCTTTCTACTTAAGAAAACGAGAAAAAAACATTTCGGCAAAAAGACTGGAACAGTTGAGAAAAGACATCTCGCCCTCCTATTTTGATTGACTCAGCCGCAATCGAAATAGGATATGATTTCAGGGCGTATGATGTGCATTTATAATTCGATAACGCATTCAATTCGAGCTCAATGAACAACTGCAAAAACCTGTCTTTTTTTTCGACTCGCGAATACAGATTGCCGGCCAGTGTTTTGAACGAACCTCATCATATTCATCTTAACAAATAAAAAGAAGTAAGAAATGAAATTTTCTGTTTTAATATCTTTATACATAAAAGCAAAAACTGAAGAGGTTTCCGTCGCATTACGTTCAATCTACGAAGACCAGACCCTTAAACCGGATGAAATCGTAATCGTAAAAGATGGCCCGCTGAATTCATCTCTCGATCAATTTCTGGCTGAACAAGCCAGGAAACTGCCCCTGTCATTTGTTATCCTTGAAAAAGCCCAGGGTCTTGGTGAAGCTTTAAGCCAGGGGGTATTGGCATGCAGGAATGAAATAATTGCACGAATGGACGGAGATGATATTTCCGTCCCCAATCGTTTTGCGATTCAAATAGACTATATGGAAAAACACCCGGAAATCGCAATTCTCGGGGGTGAGATCGCAGAGTTCGAATGTGATCCGCAACAAATACATGATTATCGCGTGGTCCCGTGCGACATGAAAGAAATCACGAGTTTCATGCGTTTTCGAAACCCCTTTAATCATATGACGGTGTGTTTCAGAAAAAGCATCATAATAAAGAATGGGAATTATAAAACATTACAAGGCTATGAAGATTACTGGCTTTGGGCAAGGTGCCTGTCCAATGGTGCGCGGGGAGCGAACCTGCCGGATGTCCTGGTAAAAGCAAGAACCAACGGGATGATTAGCCGGCGGAAAGGCCTGAAAGTGCTGAAGGCCGATTACAAACTGTCAAGAGAATTATATAAACTCAAAATCATCAGTTTCCCGAGAATGATTCAGAATATTCTTCTTCGAGTTATCATTCTTTCAGTTCCTGCCGCATTGTTAGGAGTTTTTTATCAGTGCTTTCTGAGGAAGAAATACAATCAGAGTCTGGTCATGGATTAAACGGCTGCCAGGACATCCCCAATTGGATATTTACAATCAATAAAACGTTTTTGAGCAAATAGTATTCAAATATCCCTTCTCAAAGAATAGTGAACACTATGTGGATACAGATATATCTAGGTCTGGTTGTTGTTGCAATCGTTATAATTTTAAGAATAAGAAGACAATATCTAAGACCTCTATATCTTTTCCCATTAATTATTTTTGCCAGTTTGTGGATATCAAGTCTAAGACTGGCAGAATATCAACTGGAGTACACCTGGAAATTCATTCTTACGATCTCGTTGGGGGTGGTTTCTTTTTGTATTGGCTGCAGGTTCGCGGCATGGACAAAAAACATTGAAAAGAAAATCGATTATGACGCATATCGGTTAAATATAGCGGTTATAGCCCTTGCAGCCCTGATTGCAGTATCATTTTGTATAGAAATGATTTATTTGGGACCGCCCCCGGCCATATCATATTCGATTCGCTCTGAATATTTTGTTTCCGGATGGGGATCGGTAGTTGAATTGATTCCCTTAACGTGGGGGATATTCGTATATGATTTTTACAACGAGAAGCATATAAAGAAAACATTATTCATTGTAATCGGAGCATTGTTGTTCCTGATTCTGTTTTTACTGTCGAACAAAACGCAGATTATCTTACTGGCATTAATAACTTTTATTGGGAATTTATGGTATAAAGGAGAATTAAAAGTAATCAAGATTCTGATCCTGACTTTAGCGATTCTGGGGGTATTTGAGATCCTATACCTATATGTATATCTTGAAATGTATGGAGTAAAAATCGAAACGATCTCTGACCAGTACATGGTAAAAATCCCGGATTCGGCAAGTTTTTTGATCCAACCGTATATTTATATCGAATGCAATTATGACAATCTGTTAAACTATATGGACAACAAACACGATTTCTCTTATGGACTAAAAACGCTGAAAGGATTCATGGACGCTCTTTATATCAACAAAATATACTCCAACGACATATTTGAAAGCACGAATCAGTGGAAGGAAATATTACGGGCAAAAAGTTTAACTACGGGCTCGGTATTCAGAGATTTTGTGGAAGATTTCGGGACATGGGGCATTGTTATTATGCCTTTATTCCTGGGCTATGTAACAGAAAAGATATATAAAATACATCGAACAACAAATAGTTTTACTGTATTCTTTCTCTTTTGCGTAAGCACATATTCAATCTTTCTGTCTTTTTTTACAAATTTCTTTACATCCAAAACAACAATTATTAACATCATCGCAGCGGCACTTATAAACAGCTATATCAAAAAAGGAAATCCGGCAGCAATGCAGGCAGAGGAAGTTTCATTCGGAAATGAAGACATTGGACGACAATGAATCATTCCACAAAGCAGTTATTCCTAAAACCGGGAAACGAAAAGAAGAAATGACAAACACGTTGGGACAGGAGCAATGAAATGATTTTTCCATATCAATCAAGCAAACCGGAAATACATCTGTTTATTATTTGGCATAATGGATATGAGTTTAAGGATTTGATTTTAAAAGACCTTGAAATGCGTTTTAAAATCAGGGCTGTCGTAAATATCGAATGGGACAAAGAGCTGTTTGAGGTAAATCTGAAGCGCTTCTACGGCCAGAATCTCCCCAAAAACTCAAACAAGGCAAGAATATGCGGGAATGGCCCGTTTACAGCAATAATCGTTGAAGATCGGGCGCCAGTTTATTCATTGCGAAAGGCAACAAGCGGTGTTCAGACCGTAAACATCAATATTTTCGACATAAAAGATAAATACAGATTACTTGCGAATAAAAACATACTGCATGCAACAAACTCCGAAAAGGAATCGGAACATGATATCACTTTGCTGTTTGGGAAAGCGTTTCATGATATAAACATTGACTCTCTTTGCTCGAATACTTATCGGGAGAATATTGCGGGTTCAAATGGCTGGAAAGACATAAACGAGCTTCTTTACACATTGAACCACACATGCAAATATGTCATTCTGAGGAACTTCGAGAAGTTCCCATCCGATATCCAGTTGGGAGAACATTCCGATATTGATCTGCTTTGCGAAAGCTACATTTCCACAAAACTGATTTTGAACGGAAAGGAAACATCCCTTTTTTCTCAGAGAGTCCAAAACAAGGTAAAAGTTGCCGACAGTTTTGTAAACGTTGACATTAGACATATTGGAGACAATTATTACGACAGAGCCTGGGAAAAGGATATTTTAGAAAGAAGGATTTGCTGCCGGTCTCTGTTCTACTCTCCCTCGAAGGAGGATTATTTATATTCTCTTATGTATCATGCGCTGATCCAAAAAGGTGTTGTTTCAAATGATTACATATCTCGGGTCAAAGATCTATGCAATGATATTGGCTTAAAAACAATAGATCTAAAGAATCAGAATTCAGCCTTGCAGTCATTAATTGATTTCATGAGATCAAAAAATTATTCTTTTATTGAACCAAATGACTTTTCTGTTGGGTACAACTATAGAAAAATCAATGCGAATGCGGGGCTTTATCGTCGTTTCAGATTCCTGCTCAGCGACATGAAACACCTTGTAATCAATAAAGAGGTGAAGAAATGATGTTTAAATACGGAAAAAGGAGAGCATTATTCGATTTTTACGATTTATGCCGAGCCAGGATATTCAAAACAAAAAGTATTATCCAATGGCATTCTTACCAAAGGTACATCGTATCGAATCAATTGTGCAGAGAATATGGCATAACAAATATAAAGCCTTTCAATTTCAGAGGATGGCACGAAGGGACCTGCACATTTACAGGAAAGATGAACAACGAGAAAGTTTTCATTAAAAGAAGTATATATAAAGAGTCTATCGATGCCGAGAAAACGAACATAGAATATTTGCATGCATCAGGATCCGAGGCCTTCTTTCATACAGCGGAGGTCTACGGATCAACAAGAATTCGCAATGAGTATTATGTTGTGGAATCCTTTATCGAGGGGAAACCGCTTTCGAATTTGCTTCATTCATTAGACGCCGAAGCATTATCCAGCATATTGCTTAGATTATATAAAATCGTAGTTTTTTTTAACGGGATAAATTTTATTCACTGCGATCTTACTCCGAAGAATGTTCTTTTGTCGGGAGAAAAACTATTTTTGATCGACTTCGAGTACAGCACAACAATCAGCAGCATCCCGACAAACAGAAGGCTATTAAGCTTGAGCAAAAGGATGTTAAAACAACTGGGGGGAGAGTATGCTTTGGGAAATGGAATCCTCGACGATTCTTTTTCACTGGTACAGGTCGTAAAGCTGCATTGTCCCGATTTTATCAACAAACACTACGACAAGTGGACAGAAATCAACTTGAACGTATTGAAGTTTTGTTATAACAAAGAATAGCATGGTGCATTTCACGTTGAGATGAGCAGTATTTTAAATAATTTTATCTACCAGTCTTCCTATCAAATATTGGCATTAATACTTCCGCTTGTCACGGTCCCCTATGTCTCCCGCATTCTGGGAAGCAATAATGTAGGTATTTTTTCCTATACATCAACCATAGCATACTATTTTTCCGTATTGGCAATGCTTGGCATTGAACAATACGGGAACAGGTGCATAGCACAAGCAAAAAAAACTAAGGACGGCTTAAAAAATGTCTTTTCGGAATTACTGGCTATTCATTTGCTTTTTTCTGTTGCCGTACTGTTTATTTATTATGTTTTCATATCATTCTTCGCACACGAATTCAGATTGCTGTATTATGTACAAGGTCTGTATATTTTCAGCAGCGTTTTTGATATCAACTGGTTTTTTTGGGGATTGGAAAACTTCAGAATAACTGTTCTCCGGAATCTTATCATCAAGCTTTTCTCCATTGTACTGATCTTTATTTTTGTCAAAAAAAGCGACGATTTACTCATATACGCCTTAATTCTTTCCGCAAGCACATTTTTGAGTCAGATTGTCTTATGGTTTTACCTGCCACGATTCTCAATTACGAAAAAGCATTTCCTAAACTCCTTTCAGCACTTCAAGCCTTTACTTGTTTTGTTTATCGCAATAGCCGGAGCCCATGTTTATCGAATGGTTGACAAAGTGATGCTTGGCGCGTTTGGCTTTTTTGATGACCTGGGTTGTTATGAATATGCAGACAAAATCATCAGACTCCCGCTTGTATTCATTACAGCATTCGGCACGATCATGTTATCAAGGATTTCCAGTATGATCGTTTCTCGGAAAAACGACGAAATCAACACTCTTTTGTATTATTCATCTGTCTTCGTAGTCTTCACCAGTTTCGCAATCGCCTTC
>Ga0265299_10006680_pt1 | contig 10462 bp, 4 predicted proteins | sample AusTroGonzalo_MG_4_FD_193485 | JGI IMG/M metagenome (GOLD analysis project Ga0265299, IMG submission 193485) | Bovine rumen microbial communities from tropical cattle in Woodstock, Queensland, Australia - Gonzalo_02 | ecosystem: Host-associated > Mammals > Digestive system > Stomach > Rumen ...
TTAATGGTACCGATGTATTCCAGGATGATAACATTACCGAGGAAGAAATTGATACAGCATTATTTGGTAAGCCGCAACAATTTAACACAACATTGAATAAGATGGCGTTTGCTGAAAACATTTATTCAGATAAGTTAGCAGAAATAGTATTCAATGACAATGTAAATACAACTGGTTTGAAGGATAATCTTGGTCGTGATTTATCAGAAATTTATCTTACTATTGTAAAAACAAACAAAGGATACAAAGAATGGTATAATGGAAACACATATAATACCAAAGAAATTGAATTTTCCCATTGTTTTGGAAAAATAACCTCTGGCTTGGATATGGAGAATGGTAAGAGTGATTATAATGTGCATAAATTACATAATATTAACAAAAGACAATTAAATAACAACAAATATTCATATATTCCAGACGCAGCCACACCGTTAGAAAAAGAAATAACATTCGAAGATGAGGTATTTTATGGTGATTTAGTTGAATTAAGTCCATATACCTTAGTTGAAACAACATTGGAGAATGTATATCACCGTTTTAACACAGCACAGAGAGAATTGGTGTCAAAAGAATATCAAGAAATAAATTATGATGATATTCAGTCAGATGATTTTGATTTTTCTGGAGAAACGACTGGTACTAATTCAAAATTTAAGGTTCAAAAAATTGCATATTGTGTCGTAGATGATGGCCAACGAAGCAGTGGATATACATATGATGATATAAATGATTGGGATGAGGACGAAAATAGGGCAAATTATGCTTATAGAGGTAATTTAGCACCTGAAGGTTACTATTATCAGCCACATCACAAAATTCAGTTGAAGTTGTATTCAGATGAAACACAATGGGGTTCAAATCAAAAGGTCACTTATACATTTGATAGTGAGTTGGACGGTAACAAATATCATATTTATACATCGAAAAATTATTATTTCAATGTAAATGATAAGATTATTTTGTATAACAAGGAAACGTTAAAACGCTTGGAAGGTACAATTACCGATGTACAAGGTAAGAATTATACAGATATTACTTTAAAGGCTGTGCTTGAGAGTGGTAAAAAGTTAACGGATTATATGATATTCAAAATTAATCCAATACGTCCAACAACAGCATATGATCTTGACGACGGAACTGGTAGATACGTATGGCGTACATTTGTTCCAGCGTCAGAATTGACCCCAGACAACGAATTATATGAAGTTCCATTTGTTAACGGTGCCCATTATATGTACAATTACATTAATTTCTATGTACGTAGACAGGACCCATACGGATTATATGGTTTATCATTTAGTATAAGCGGCGAAGGAACTCCGTTACCATTGTTGAATTTAATTATTGGTGGTAACGAAAAAGATGTAGATAAATTCGATTATTTAGAAAACAATACAACGACATGTTAATTGAAAAGAAAATAAAATTAAACGAAACAAAGAGACAAAAGGCTAACGTTGATATTTCTGGTGCATCAGCAACGTATGATGAGGGTGTTGTAACAGTTACAGCACCAAATCACAAGATTGTACCAGGAACCAATGTTTATTTTAGTCGTGCGTGTGGTGATGGAGAAACGTTCATCCAAAAATTCAACGTTTTTGAGGCGGATAAAGATTCTTTCAAAATTCGTTATGAATTAGACAACTTTGTTATTACACCAGAGTTAATACATAAAGAATCAGTAAAAATAACGCCATTTCGTGGGGTTGAGGATTTTCTTGTTTTAACGTTTAATAGAAACAACAAACACATTTGTTGTAAAAATAGGGGTGAAGTAAATATTACACAGTTTTATGATTCTGGATATACATTTGGTGCATCTGCAGAAACTTGTGTAAGAACATACGACGCATTATTCAACGATGTTACTTATTACCGAGTTAATAAAAACGATAGTGATGGTAATAAGGTTTTAGAAACACCGCTTAACGTAATGGATCATTATGTTTGGTTTGTGGATGAATCTGGTGTTACGCATTCGACATTTGCATTTATACCGTTTTCTCCAAGTGGCTATGATAATAGGACTTTAATGTATCTTTATTGGACTAATAGTATTGAAGAGTTATATGAAAATTTTGATTTTAAGACATTTTTTTGTTTCGACTGTAGGTTTTTTAATCTAGATGGTATTATAAGCCTTACAAGCGGAGATACATTTGAATTTAACGAAGGAACTGAAGTATATACTTACCCAGCATACTTAAATATACATTTTGGAACATCAGATGAGTTTAAATTAAACTTAACACATGAAGATGATGTTAAAACTTATGTCGATGATAGGCTATATGACAATGTTTCTGATATTATTGATTTCGAAAAGAGAATGTTTGAACCGACATATATTGAAACAAAAACTCCTTTTGCTTTAAAAGATTTAAAGAGCATTCGATTTAATGTATTTTTAAGAGATAGGGTTTATGATTCAGAAACGGGCGATTGGTATGCCCCAGATGAAAAATATTGGTATTCTCTTGATAAAGGTGCAAAACGTGCTGTTTTTAAAACAGATTTGCTTAACGATAAAAAAGGTGATTTGCTTGGTAGTATGGGTTTTGAAGATGACGATGTAATAAATCAAAGCCAAAGATTGAATAAAACATTCATTAGATTATCACTTTATGATACAACAAACAGGGCAACACAGACATTATTATATTATGCAACTATGTTTATCAATACTTCAAAGCAATATGCAAAGTATATGAGGGATGTTGCTTCAAATGTTAAAATGAACGATTCCACTGGCGGTGGTAACCCAGCATATGTAAGAACAGTAAACGTAAACGACGATCTGGCACTATGTTGTAATTTTACATCATATGATAAGTACAATATGAGTGGTTCAAGCGAAGGTTTTTATCTTTATCTATTCCCAGACATTGTAGAAGGTGCCGAGGAAAAAGAATTGTATATGAAAGTTGAGTTGAATCATGCAAAATACGGTAAAACAATACCACTTGTTTATCCACGTAACGAGTACGGTGTTCCAACGACACCTAGAATACATTATTGGGTCAAAGACAGAGAAAGGGGTAATTATGTTAATTTAGACCAACTATATAAAGATATGTACATAAAGGTTCGTGTTAAACGTGATTATGAAAACAATCGTTACATATGGTATTTACCAGACCAAATTGGTAATAATGAGATACAGTTGAATTTATATGAACCAAGAATAAATCCTTCACAAACAGAATTGAGAAATGGACAATATAATTAAAAATATTAATTTGGAATGTGCTAAAAACCGTTTCTGTGGTAATTTTATGCCAGCACTTGACAGTGGTACCCTAAATGAAATGAACGGTACTGATTGTTGGGGTGCTTTTCCATATGATGTTATTATTGAATCTGGTGATACGTTCGGTATATTTGAATTGAGAGAACATTTACCAATGTTGTGTGAATGTAATCAATATGTATTCCGATTCGGAAATATTTCGAAAATATATGGATGGTTAAGATACAGAATAGCCATCGAAACTTTTTTTTATAAATTGGTCAAAAGACAAGGTAAATATAAATGGATTGAGGTTGAACTAGATTTCTGGGATAGTGGAACAACGGTAAATATGCTTTCCATGGTTCCAAATATTGAAGATTATATTGAAACAAGTGGAAATGTTTGTGAAATTATTGCGGTTCACGAAGACGCTGATACTTTTAACAAATGTTTCAGATTAGATGGGGACGATACTAGATACGAATTGAATTTTAGAGACTTTATCCTTAGTTTATTTAGCGGGAAAAGTGATTATAAATTCAAAAAACCATATTTTGATCTTCCAATCGCTATTTTTGAGGACGTAAACAGTGTTGGTGAATTATTATCTGACGAGCAAGCCTGGAGAGAAAATAAGAAGTATTACCTTGGCGATATTGTTAGAAACGAAGGGGAATATTACATTCTTGAGGCTGGTGAAGACCATTCAACATTTAAAGTTGGGGGTCCATTATATACAATTATTGCAAATGCTTATGCTAGTGGTACAACTGGATACACATTTATAGAAAATGTTGAGGATATGCCGAAAACATTAGAGGAGACAAGCGGAAACACATACATTCTTGTTAATACGTTAGCGGATCCAATTGATTTTTCTTATGTTCAGGTTTATTATAAAGGCGAATACAACGTAACAAAAAAAGTAACTGAATTTGATGATTTAGGTCATACACACTGGAGAAAGATTGTTCCACAAGATATGGGTGAAACATCTGGAGATACTGAAATCGTTGTTTCAAGTAAATTAAACGTATTCAGGAGTGTTAGAAAAACATATGATAATAACAATAATGAATTATCATTTAATGTTGTTGAAAATGGCGGTGAAAAACAGGTGGCATTAATTTATAGTCTTGGATATACCAATTATTCATTAAAAGACAATGGTGCTGTTGTTGATTATCTTAAAAAAGTTGAATTTTTGAAAAATCTCACGGATGAAGAACCAGTAACATTTGAATATAACGATAGTGGTGATAGTAAGAATATTATAATTGATGGCTTACTTAATGATTATCATTATGTAAGATTTACATATTATTCTGATTGTGAGGTATTCCAGAGTGGTGATACACAAGAAGTATTAACAGATACAACTGGTGTTGAATATAGTGAAACTAGAACTATTGAGCCAGTGACGGTAGAGGTTGAATACGATAGTTCAGCAACGACAGAATTTACATATTTTGCTGTTAGCGAAACAAGTGAAGAGGCTAGAAATGTTAACACAAGTAAAGCGTGTGCAGCAATAAGATATAATACAGGAAAGGTTGATTCAGTTCCTTTACATTTATTTTCGAACAGTAAATTATTTGGTAGTACGTTTGTTGAAAATGCAAACAAAGAAGTAAACATAACAAGAGGTTCATATGGTGCGTTTGAACGCCATAATATCCTTGGAGAAGTTAACTCAATGGATGACCTCAAAAATTACAGAAATAACTACTTCAAACTTTAATAACAAGTATTTATTATATAAAGCAATTAAGATATGGCTAATGGAACATACGGCTCAAAAAAGCCAGCATTTATAACAAGTAACGACGTAGATATTTTCTACAGTTATAGACCATCAAGAAGTACAGAAGACACTGATTCCAGCGTTTTTAAACAGATTGATAGTGATATATTATATACAGTTGAAGCAACATCTGCAGATGGTGGGTTATCACTTGGTACATTACCTGGTGTGTATAATCTTCGTTTACCGTTGGATACGTTTGGTAGGGTTGGTTTTTATACTGTGTATATTAAACCAAAGGAAATTAAAACAAGTATCATTGCTGTAAGTTCACTTGCAGCATATCCAAATGTTAGAGGTATAGTATTAAATATTAATGATTTTGATGAAGATGGAAGCATTGGTAATAACGGTGAATTAGTTGGCTATCGTGTTGAATATTTTGACACAGCAACAGGTAAACGCCTTGATACATACCGTTTGATTACATCAAATAACAAATGTGCGCCAATTACACAGAATTTTAATGATTCACTTTCAACAAATGTAAAGTATGGATTTAACGATTCAAGTAATTTGACATTCTGTACGTTAACGCCAAGTTCATCATTATCATTTAACAGTAATAGTTATCCGTTTATTGGCGAAGTTGGCCAAACAATTGCTCTTATCAATACGAAGTTTAATCCTGTAATGCTTGACATTGAAATTACAGAGCACGATATTGAGACACTTTCTACAATGTTAGAGGGCGATCAACTTAGAAATCTCGATGCTGGTATTATTACAACGTTTAATGATGATGGAGGTGTTTATCACCAGGCAGAATATGGTACTGTTGTTGATTCTTCAGATGGTACACATCACGATTATAAGATTAAGACAACAACAACTACAAACGAGGCTGAAAAATTAGAAGAAATTAAAGAAAATTTGTAATTAAATGACTAAGAAAAAGAATCTTGAGTTCTTGAAGAGTAATTACACACTCAGGAAAACACATAAAACTCTAAAAGGAGATATAAAAGTCTTTGAAAGAGATTATATGGTCACAACTAACGGAGGTAGTTGGGATAGTGGTTCCATTCCTTATGGCGAAAGCAATTTCAAGTTTATTGATAGGGATGATCGTAAAGAATTGCGTAAACATAATTACGGAAAATGGTTAAAAACTGACAATGGTTCAGAATACTGGACAATGGAAGATATTCAGAAACAAATTGAAGGTAAAAAAAGTTCAACTTGTGACGAATCACGTATGAATATCAAGCCAGTTTATTCTTCTTTACTCGATTTTGCTTATTTCGGTAATTGTACTGAAATGATTAAGGCTTCTGTTAACGATATTATTTCAAAGTACCCTGGAGAAATGTTTGTTACTGAACAACCAGTTACATATTATAACGGTTCTGAGTTTGTAAGATTGGGTACAGAAGACGGATATGACAATTTATGTTTTATTGCAAACCCATATGGCATTGATATTTACACACCGTATGTTTCAAAAACAAAGAAAAATAGTGAAGGATACGATGAATTGAAATATTTTTGTGAATCACGAGACAAATATAAGATTTTATATGATGTTAGTGGAACCACTGAGGTTTATTGTGAACCGCATAGATGGATTTTAGATTTTGACGGTGATAGATTGGTCTGTCCGATAGAAGGGGATCTAATTGGTCGTGTTTTAATCTCTGGCGAATATGATTCATCATTGGATATTAAAGAAAATTTCACTGGAGACTCACAGTTTGTGATTTATGTATATTATGCAAATGGTGAAATTGTATATTTAGCGGATTCTAAGTGGTCTGGCTTCCATATTCGTCCTATAGATTCAGCGGTTGATAAATTTTATAATAAATTAGATGATTTTGAACGTTTTTTATTGAATCGGGATTCTATTCCATTGTATTCAATTACTATTGATACCATGGAAGAAAGTGAAAGAGGTTTTTCATTCAGTAAAAAAACGTTTGTATGGCCAACAATGTATGGTTGGAACCTAGATGTTGAATCAACAAACTATAATAATTACTTAAATGGGTTACTAGAACAGGCTGGTTTCTATGATGAACTATTTTCTGACAATTTATGGAGAATGATGGTCCATGATTCAATTAAAAATATGGACTTAACGTTCTCAAATCCATCAAAAGATGAAGATAAGTCAGATTATAACATTGGTACCACAAAAGTACAGGGCTTATTTTGGGCGATTGGTCGTTTATTTGACGATATTAAACGTTATATAGACAATATTGGTTCAGTAAACCAAATTACTTATTCTCAATCAAATAATATATCCGACTATTTGTTAACAGATAAATTGGAATTGAACGGTTGGGAGACATATAACCCAACAGAAACGTTAGATTCTGACACTGAAGTGGAAGGAAGTGAATTATTCCCAGGTGTAACGAAAAAATATACACTAGAAGATGTAAAATCATTGTTCTACGGTGCCTTAAATATTAATTCTAAAGACATATTTAGTAGAAAAGGTACAAGACAAGCCATTGAAATGGTTTTGGCTTTGTTCGGGTTAAATTCATATGATTATGGTAAGGCTTTATACATGGCTACACCAGGAACTTCAAAAAAATCATGGGATAATCTTGAAAAAGAAGACAAACAGAAGTATTACGATTATGAATTAAACGAATATGTTGCCGTGGTTTCAAATACAAGTGGTGATGTTGTAGATATTGAAGATGAACTTCCAATTGAGAGATACAATAAACTAAAAACGTCGTATATTGAGAGCAATGAATTTACTGGCCCACAAAACCCACTGCAAGGTTTACCAGTACGAGAAATTACAATTGAAGTTTTAAGCACTGACGAAGAAGAAACATCATATAAGAAGTATCTTATTCCATGGTTCAGTAAAACTGACAAATTAGACGGAAATATGTATTTCCAAATGTACGGTGGCTGGTCCGATCTTTCAATTAAAAAGATAAGTGAGGAAATTGCGCCAGATGTTAATGTAATACGAAGCGATAAAACATTCAAAGTATATTCTGAAACACAGAAATATCTAAAATATAAGGCTAATTTACGAGATTTGGTACATAATAGATATGATACACTGAAAAATGGTGATATATTCTATGTAAATGACATTGAAACCGATAGTGATAAATATCTAAGTGGTGTATCTGACCCAAGTAACTATTTTATATTAGTAGATAAAGAAAATTTCACCGAGTTTGGTGATAATGCTTGGAAAAATATTCCTAAATCAGACATTGAAAAGGGTATATTCGACGGAATAAAAGTATTATATCTTGAATCATTAATTGATGACAATAAGGGTAATAATCCACACGTTGGATACGGAGATTATGACGACGGTGCCGAATATTTGAATTATTTCAAACAAATATTCAAATATACGATCGATAGTGATACATATGAAAACCCAACATTCGTAGATGAAGCATATGATTGCGAAACGGGTGAACTAAACGAAGAAATTAAGAAATGTGGTTTCAATGTTTCAGATTTAATACTTGATAATATGAAGGTTTGGTATTTTACCGCAGACAATGTGGAACCATTACCAATTATTGTTGAAAATTCAGTTCCAGTTGACGGTGAAGATTATACGGTTTCAAGTGGATATGAAGATGCTGGATTTAGATATGAAGTGAAAGTTGGTAAAGATTCAGTAAAAAACAAACAAACAAAATTAACTACTGATCTTGAAGCATTTAATCTTGAAACCCAGGAAAATAACAGTAATAGCGAGTCTGCTGCAGATTCAATCATAAATGTGAAGAATCTAGAGATAAAATTTGCTGATAAATTTTCCGAAAATGAGGGGTTTAAAGAGTATTTATATAATGTAATTGTACCGTACGTAAATCAGGTCATACCTTCAACAACAATTTCAAAAATATATGTTGACGGTGCCGATTATTCAATCACTTGCAATGAATATGCAGAGGTTACTGGTACAGTTGACGATGGGTACCATAAAGTTCGTTATTATGCCCATGAAGAAAATGAATTCCAACCACCAATGTGGTAATTAAAACATATTGAATATTATGAGTGATATTGCTATTACAAAAGAAGAACTATTAAACGAGATTAAATCTGGCATAACAAATTGTCGCGAAACATCAAGCGGCATTACCCCACAATTTATGGGTGAATTGTTGTCTGAAATGGTTGAGTTTAGTGCTACTGGTGTCCAGGGTGCTCCAGGACAGACTGGCCAAACAGGTCCAACTGGCCCTAAAGGTGCTAAGGGTGATAAGGGTGATAAAGGTGATCAGGGTATACAAGGAACACAAGGTGGAACTGGTACCCAAGGTTCACAAGGTTCACAAGGTGAACAGGGTCCACAAGGTGCACAAGGTCCACAAGGCGAAAAAGGTGAAAAAGGTAATACTGGTCCAGAAGGAAAACCAGGTGCAGGTATAAACATAGACGGTTCTTTCGAATCAATCGAAGAAATGGAGGCTGGGTATGACGATTATAAAGTTGGACAATTTGTTATAATCACACCAGACGATGAAACAAAGGAAGAATATGGCTATGTTTTTGTGCGTGTTGATACTGAAGAATATTGGAAATATGTAGTAGACTTATCCGTTACTGGTGTTCAAGGTGAAAAAGGAGATCAGGGTACACAAGGTTCACAAGGTGCTACTGGTGCACAAGGTCCACAAGGAGAAAAGGGAGAACCAGGTGGTGTTGGTGACAAAGGCCCAACTGGAGACAAAGGTCCAACTGGAGACAAAGGTGAACAGGGTGATAAAGGTCCAACTGGAGACAAAGGTGAACAAGGAACACCAGGTACTAAGGGCGAACAGGGCGATAAAGGCCCAACTGGAGACAAAGGTCCAACTGGTGATAAAGGCGAACAAGGAACACCAGGTACTAAGGGCGAACAGGGCGATAAAGGCCCAACTGGAGACAAAGGTCCAACTGGTGATAAAGGTGAACAGGGTGATAAAGGTCCAACTGGAGACAAAGGTTCACAAGGTGATACTGGTGCACAAGGTCCACAAGGTGAACAAGGCACACCAGGTACAAAGGGCGAACAGGGCACCCAAGGTCCACAAGGAGAAAAGGGTGAACAAGGTACTTGGGGTACACACGGTACTTGGGGTACACCAGGCACACCAGGCACACAGGGTCCACAGGGAGAAAAGGGTGAACAAGGTACTTGGGGTACACACGGTACTTGGGGTACACACGGTACTTGGGGTACACCAGGCACACCAGGCACACAGGGTCCACAGGGAGAAAAGGGTGAACAAGGTACTTGGGGTACACACGGTACTTGGGGTACACCAGGCACACCAGGCACCCAAGGTCCACAAGGAGAAAAGGGTGAACAAGGTACTTGGGGTACACACGGTACTTGGGGTACACACGGTACTTGGGGTACACCAGGCACACCAGGCACACAGGGTCCACAGGGAGAAAAGGGTGAACAAGGTACTTGGGGTACACAC
>Ga0265299_10006685_pt1 | contig 10456 bp, 7 predicted proteins | sample AusTroGonzalo_MG_4_FD_193485 | JGI IMG/M metagenome (GOLD analysis project Ga0265299, IMG submission 193485) | Bovine rumen microbial communities from tropical cattle in Woodstock, Queensland, Australia - Gonzalo_02 | ecosystem: Host-associated > Mammals > Digestive system > Stomach > Rumen ...
GGTCGATACGCAGACGTGGGAACGTCCACTTGATCCACATCAGAAGCCATACCAGCAAGAATGCCTTACCCATGAACCATACGATACCGGGGATATACTGCATCACCTCGTCGAAGGCCTCGACACCAATCTGAATAGGTGCCCATCCGCCCAGAAATACGGTAGCAGCGATACCTGCGATGATAAAGAGGTTCAAGAACTCAGCCAGATAGAAGAAGCCGAAGCCCATACCAGAATACTCCGTGTGGTGACCAGCAGTCAACTCACTCTCAGCCTCGGCCATATCGAACGGGCCGCGGTTAGCCTCTGCATTACCTGCTACGAGGAATACGAGGAAAGCGATGATTGCGGGTACGTGACCCTGTACGATGAGCCAACCCCAAGGACCGGCTTGTGCTTCTACGATACCGCTAACCTGCATGGTGCCAGTCAGAATGACGGCAGTAATCAGGCAGAGGCAGAGAGACATTTCGTAAGAAATCATCTGAACAGCGGCACGCATAGCTGATACCACAGAGTACTTGTTGTTAGAACCCCAACCAGCCAGGAAGATACCTACCACGCCAATCGAAGAGATGGCGGTAAGCAGGAACACGCCTACATTGAAGTCAAGGATGTGAGCACCACGGTTCCAAGGCAGGAACGAGAAAGCACCTACCGAGCCGATAATAACCAGGAAAGGAGCTACGATGTAAAGCAGCTTGTCGGCCTTGTCAACGAAGAAAATCTCTTTGATAAGCATCTTCAGCACGTCAGCCAATACCTGCATCAAGCCCCAGGGACCTACGCGAACCGGGCCGATACGGCATTGAAAGTATGCGCAGACCTTACGCTCCATGAAAATCAGTATCATGGCGATTACAGAATAGGCTCCCAGAATAGCAGAACCCACGAGTATGCACTCAATAAGAATCGCCCAGAACTCACCCAGTCCCAATGTCTGTATCAGCAGCTCATGAAACCAAGTGGTCACTTGTGAAAAATCAAATATATGTTCCATAGTTTGTTTTATCTGTCGATGTCAGGTATAACAATATCGATAGCAGCGCCAGTAGTCACCAGGTCGGCAATCTTCTGTCCGCGCAGCATCGGATCGAGTGCACCAACGAGCGAGAGACCCATAGGACGCATCTTCATGCGGTAAGGACTCTTGTCGCCCTTAGAATCGAGGTATACGCCAAACTCACCTGCAGCACCCTCTACAGAGAAGTACCACTGTCCCTCGGGCACCTTGATGATAGGCTTCTGCTTCACGTAGAAGTCGCCCTCAGGAATATTGTCGATGAGCTGCTCGATGATGTTCAGGCTCTGGTACATCTCGTTGATATGCACGAGGTAACGACCCATAGAGTCGCAGCTGTCAAGAGTGATCTGTTCGAAGTTCACCTTGTCATACATATCATAAGGATGGTTCTTACGCACGTCGTTCTTCCAGCCAGAAGCACGGCCGGCAGGCCCCGTCACACCATAGTTGATACAGTTGTCGAGTGACATAGGACCAACGTTCTCCAGACGGTTGTGAGCGATGATATTGTCACCAAACACATCCATATACTCCTTAATCATAGGACGCAGGTACTTGCACAGCTCCTTCACATTCTTTACGAAGTTGGGATCGATATCGTCCTGCAGACCACCGATGCGGTAGTAGTTCTGGATCAGGCGTCCGCCAGTTGTCTCCTCCATCACGTTCAGCACATGCTCACGGTCGCGCATACCGTAAAGGAAGGCGGTGAGAGCACCCAGGTCCTGAGCGCAGCAAGAAGTAAACAGCAAGTGGCTGTCCAGACGCTGCAGCTCGTCCATGATGGTACGGATATAGTGGATACGGTCGGTCAGTTCCACCTCCATAGCCTCCTCGATAACGCCCACCAGCGCATGACGCTGCTGCATGGCGCAGAGGTAGTTCAGACGGTCGGTCAGCGCCAGTGTCTGAGGATAAGTCATTGACTCCCACATCTTCTCGATACCACGGTGGATATAACCCAGGTGGGGATAGATGCGCTTCACGGTCTCACCGTTCAGTACGGTCTGCAGACGGAGCACACCGTGAGTAGAGGGGTGCTGAGGACCGATGTTGATGACGTAGTCGTCAGAAGTGAAGAGCTTGTTCTCCTTCTTCTGCAGACGGCCGTCGCGGTCGAGAGAATACTCCAGGCCATAGTCGGGCTCGTTATCATCCTCCAGCGTATACTCGTCGGTAGCCTTGAAGTCCTTGCGCAGGGGGTAACCCTTGAAGTCGTTGCGCAGGAACAGGCGACGCATGTCGGGGTGTCCCAGGAACTTAATGCCGAGGAAGTCGAAGCACTCACGCTCCAGCAGGTCGGCACCCTTCCAGATGTTAACCACGGTAGGAATGACACTCTCGCCATCCACCACCTTTGCCAGCATCTTCACGCTGACGCGCTCGTGGTTCTCCGTGTTCTCAAGGATATATACACAGCCAAGACCTTCTTCTTCGCCGAAGTCCTCGCCAACGATGGTCACCAGGAAGTCGAAGTGCTTCTTGTCTTTCAAGTTCTGCATCTCCTGTGCGAACTTGTCAAAATCAAATACAAGATGATTCAGTTTCATTTCGCTTCCTCCTGTTCTTTCTTAAGGGTTTCTGTAAACTCAGCAGGCACCTCGGTCACAACGATGGGCTTCTTGCCACCACGACCGTATGTCAGTTCCTCATTAGAGACGCCCAATGCGGCCTCTTCTTTGGTCTGTTTGTGGTTGGCGCCGCCAAAGAATTTCTCAATCTTCACCTTGCGTTGCAACTGCATCATACCGTAGAGGATAGCCTCTGGACGGGGAGGGCAACCGGGGATGAACACATCCACGGGCACAATCTCCTCGATACCCTTCACCACATGATAGCTCTGTTTGAAGGGACCGCCGCTGATAGCGCAACCACCAACAGCAACCACATACTTAGGCTCAGCCATCTCGTCGTACAAACGCTTCAGGGCAGGAGCCATTTTGTGCGTGATAGTACCAGCACACATAATCAAGTCTGCCTGACGGGGTGAGTTACGTGTTACCTCGAAGCCGAAGCGTGAGAAGTCATAGCGCGAGCAACCGCAGGCCATGAATTCAATACCGCAGCATGAAGTAGCGAAAGTGAGAGACCACAGAGAGTTTGAACGACCCCAGTTGATCAGGGAGTCCAGATTACCTGTCACAACGTTGACGCCGCCTTCGTGCAGCTCGTCAACAATTTTTTCCAACGACTCGTTGTCTTTGAATTCGTCGTATGGAAGTGATTTGATAGATGGTTTTCTTACTTCCATTCCAGTGCTCCTTTCCGCCAAGCATAAGCCAAGCCAAATACTAATACCAACAGGAAGAACCCGATTGACAGCAGTGCCATCGGTCCGAAGTCCTTCACTACTACAGCCCACGGATACAGAAACACCGTTTCTACATCAAACATGAGAAAGAGGATGGCAAACAAATAATAACCTACGTTAATGGGAATCCAACTAGATCCATGCGTCGGGATACCGCACTCAAACGGCTCTCCCTTAATCTTGTTATAAGAACGCGGACCCAATAGTTTCGCCATCACATAGGCTGCTGCCACCAGTGTAATAGCCGTCACGAGGACGGTAATTAACATTGTGAAATTCATAAACTATTAAATGTTATAACAATATTGTTCTTGATAGCGGCTGCAAAGTTACAAAAAAATTACGAATAAAGAATGCGGAATTTAGAATTATTTTGTACCTTTGCGCCGTTTTTTTTAATAACTCAGTATGTTTAAACCTCAATTTCAGAAACGCCAGGTAATGGTATTCCACCAATTCCAGCGCAAAGGCTATTCTCTCTTTGCTGCTTTGGGTCGTGAGGTTATCATCTCTGTGCTGAGCGTAGCCACCTTGTCGGCTACCAAGGCAGCAAGTATCAGCGATGAGACTTTCCGTGTGGATTCTACCAAGGCGACAGCCCGCGAGGTGACGCTTGATGATGTATGCGTCACAGGCTCCCGGGCACCCCTGACCGTGAGTCAGGCTGCGAGAATGGAAACTGTACTGAGCCGCGAGGATATTGCGCAGGCGCCAGTACAAAGTGTTAACGATTTGCTGAAGATGGCCGTTGGTGTAGATGTCAGGCAACGAGGCCCGTTAGGCTCCCAGACCGACATTAGTATAAGAGGAGGCACCCAAGAGCAAATCGTTGTGTTATTAAACGGCATCAATATCTGCGACCCCCAGACGGGACACAACACCTTTGATCTTCCTTGTGACCTTTCCGACATTATCAGGATCGAAGTGCTGGAAGGACCTGCAGGACGCGTTTATGGCACCTCGTCACTTGTTGGCGCCATAAATATTGTCACGTCATCCCACAGGAAAAAGGGAAAAAGTGTTGAATTTGGTCTTGAGGCAGGCTCTTTCGGCTATGTCAAAGTCGGTGCTGCAGGTAATTACGTCCATAGACAAGTTGCGCTAGCCTCCCGCTTGTCTTGTTCTTATGCGCGTTCCGATGGCTATTCACGTTCCAAAGCAGGGCGACTGAATACCGATTTCAGTGGTTCCAAGGCGTTCTATCAGGGTTCCTATGATGATTCCCAGATAAAACTTTTGTGGCACGCAGGTTTGTCGGACAAAGGGTGGGGGGCAGGTACATTTTATGCTACTCCACGCTGGCAGGCCGATGAACAGTATGAGCACACGACGAAGGTGCACACCGCCCTGCAGGGAGAGAATAAAAATGGCTCTTTACACTTCCAACCATCCATCTATTGGAATCATTTTCAAGACCGTTATGAAGGATATAGGGGACAACCAAATGTCATGAAGTATAATTATAATCGATGCGACGTATATGGCTTAAAAATAAATAGTTATTTAGACTGGTTGTGTGGTCGCACAGCACTGGGTGCTGAGATACGAAACGAAGATTTGGTGAGCGGCAATCTGGGTGAACCACTATCCCGTCCGCATCATATTAGCGGTACCGATCGCGACTATACGCTGGGCGTGAATCGTACAAACATCAGCGCTCATTTGGAGCATAATGTGATATTCGACCATCTGACAATTTCTGCTGGTTTTGTAGCAGCAAAAAGTTCATGGAGCAATATGAACATGACCATCTACCCAGGTGTTGACGTGAGTTATATGATGGGCGATGTAAAACTCTTCGCCTCTTATAACTCCTCCCTCCGTCTGCCGTCTTTTACTGAGATGTATTACAAGTTACAAGGCTATGCTGCCGAACCGCATCTGAAACCAGAAGAGATGCAGGCACTCGAGTTTGGGTTGCAGATTCACACCACCTTGGTAAATGCAAAGACTTCAGCCTATTATCATCATGGTACGAATATGATAGACTGGATCATGGATACCAACCAAGGCGATCAGGCACAATGGCAGAGCGTGAACCACACCCAACTCAATGCCTATGGTTTGGAGGCCTCACTACAGATACCCTCTAAGATAGGCTTGTTTGATGTGTCATATAGTTATATCTATCAGGATAAAGCTAACGAGCCTGGTATCGTTTCCCAGTATGCCTTAGAGTATTTGCGCCATAAACTGGTAGCCGGCTTGCAAACCAAGGAGTGGAAAGGTATCAGCATGCGTCTGAACTGCAGATGGCAAGATCGCGTAGGCACCTATACCAGTTTTAACGGCGTCCTGAGTCAATATACTCCGTATGCCCTGGTGGATGCCCGCATACAGAAACAGTCGCAGCATTATACCATGTATCTGGAGGCCAACAACCTGTTTGATAATCGCTCGTACATAGATTTTGGTAATGTGCAGCAGCCTGGTTTGTGGATTGTCTCTGGCATTACCCTCCGATTCTGAAATCTGACTGTCACAGTCGTTTAGATATCGCATAACAATGGGCGCCCGAAATCTCTTCGAGCGCCTTTTTTTCATCTTTTCAATCTATTAGCAACGTAAAGATACCTCATTTTTCTCGTTTTTGCAGCCTCGGGAGTATGCACGTGCGCGCCAAAGATGGGGAAAAGCATCGAAACGAGGGGGGCATCTCTTTTGAGGCTTGCGAGAGCTGGATTTTGAAACTTTCTGTCCTTTTTCCGAGGCTTGGCATGGCGGGAAATGGCGGATGATTATTTGAAAATCAACTGCGCGAAGTTGAAGAGTCCGTACTTCCATACTACGAAGTTGTGGCCCTGTTCGGGATAGTTGATGAGGGTACAGGGGATGCCCTTCTCATCGCAGAAGGCCTTGAGCTGGGCGCTGTTGTTCATCAGACCGTCGGCACCGCCACATACCATCCACAGCAGTTTGTTTTCCTTCTTTACTTTATCTACATCGGGGATGAGCTGAGCAGCACGCATGGTGTTGGGGGCTGAAGAGAAGCCGCCTACATAAGCAAACACACCCATGTGGCCCAAACCGAAGTTGAGTGACTGACCACCACCCATCGACAGACCTGCGATGGCGCGATGCTCACGGTCGGTATACACGCTGAAGTTCTTCTCGATATAAGGAATCAGACTGCCGATGAGGTCCTTGTCGAAATCGCCGAAAGCACGGAAAGAACCCATGCCGCCGGCACGTGAATCATCTTTTTGGGCGCGTCCGTTGGGCATCACCACAATCATATCGGCCACCTTTCCATCGGCATAGAGGTTGTCCATGATGATGTTGGGCACGCCACCGTCACGATACCATTCGTTCTCGTCGCCACCGATGCCGTGGAGCAGGTAGAGCACGCTGTATTTCTTCTTGGCATCATACTTTGGCGGCAGATAGACATTGGCCTTGCGGACTGTGCCTACTGATTCCGACTGATACTCAATGAGCTGCACGGTGCCTTTCGCAATACCGTCGCGCTCCTTGTCAAAACCATCGGGAGCAGCCTTGTACTCGTCGAACTTTACGTCAATCTGGGGACCGCCAAACATGCCTCTTGGGATATTCGGCTCCTGTGCATTGGCAGTCATCATCGTGAGGGAAAGCAATGCTGCAAAATAAAATTTCTTCATGAGTTAATTGTTTAATGAATTGATAAATAGGTTGATAATTATTTGCTATTAAATAGACTCGCTTTCGTCCTTTTGGTTTAATTCGATTTTCCAATAATAGCCTAATCCAGCCTTATTACCAATATATTCTGCATACTTTCCGAGTTTCTTGCGCAGACGAGCGATGTGGACATCGACGGTGCGATCAGTAACAATCACGCCATTCCATACGGTATCAATGAGTTGTTGGCGGGAGCGTACTTGTCTGGGAGCAGACGTCAGTTTACATAGCAATTCAAACTCTGTGCGAGTAAGGCTAACGGGAGTGCCGTCAATGCTGACCGTCTTGTGGTCGAGGTTTATTTGCAGGCCGCGGAAGGTGAGATGACGCTTGCCAAGGCGGGCTTCCACGACATTCATCACATAGTCGCCCAGTTTCTCATATTCGGATGCAAGGTCGGTATAGAGTGTACCTATATTGTAGTTGTTGTGATGGTCGTTGATGTCGAGAATGTTTTCAGCCTTGATGCTGTCGCGCAGGGCGTTGATGTCGTTCTCTATATCCTTCGATGCATCGATACTGAGCTGGTTACGTCGTCCGTTTAGTACGACCATCATCTGTGATAAAGCCTCGTTCACCAGTAGCTGCATATCTTGCAGACGTCTGTATTGTTTGGGTGTGAGGTCTTCGCGGTTTTCGCATAGATGTTTGATGGTACGGGCAATTTTATAACAGGCGTCGCCGATGGATTCTAGTTCGCCTATCTGTCGGAACATGATGCGTATTTTCTCTTTTGTGTCGTCAGAGAGATTCTCGTTGCTGACTTGTTCCAGATAGGTAGCTATCTCTATCTCCATGTTGTCGGCAATGGTCTCGTAGTGCTCTATGCGTTCATATTGCCGCTCAAACTCACGACTGTTTTTTTCATCGAGCAAAACGCGTGTCATACCAAACATGCGATGCATGCGTTCTCCAAAGTGGATGATTTCTTTCTGAGCCTGCAGGATGGATATCTCTGGGGTAGTCATCACTCCGCCTTCGATAAAATGAAAGCCTACGGCCACTTTTTGTTTGTTGTTTCGTTCTGGTATCAATCGGCATACCACTCGCTCCATCTGTGGAACGAAAGGTAGCAGTAATGCCGTGTTCAGTACGTTGAAGCAGGTATGAAACAGGGCGAGAACTATGGGTAGTTGTTCCGTTTGTCCCTGCATAGTTGGATCATAGTCAACAAAACTGCACACCAAATCAACAAGTGGATAGAAAACACAAAGCACCCAGCATACACCGAATACATTGAACAAGAGATGAGCCAATGCAGCCCGTCGTGCTGCTATGCCTGCACTGAGTGCTGCCAAGTTGGCTGTTGCTGTGGTGCCAATATTCTCGCCCATTACCAATGCAATACCGAGATAGATGGGTAGCACCCCCGTAGAACAGAGTAGGATAGTGATAGCCATCACTGCTGCTGACGACTGCACAATGCAAGTGATGATGGTTCCTGCTGCGAGGAATATCAATATGGTGAGATAGCTGTTTGTGTCGAATGAGGCGAAGAATGCTACCACGTCGGCATTATGTGCCAAGTCCATATCCCGCCCAACGCTACTCAGCATCACTAACGACCAAAACAGGAATGCCACCCCGAAAAGGAAGTCGCCCAAGACCCGGTGTCGTTTCTTGTAGATGAGTATCATGCCCACTATAAATGCGGGGAACACCACGTTGGTCAGATCTACATTATATCCAAATGACATAATCCATGCCGTCAGCGTCGTACCTATATTGGCTCCCATGATAATGCTGATAGCCTGTGTCAGCGTGAGTAGTCCTGCCGAAACAAACGAGACGGTCATTACGGTTGTTGCCGATGACGATTGTACGGCGCACGTCACGAAGGTGCCAGTCAGCATCCCTGACAGTCGGTTAGCCGTCATCCGTGCCAATATGTGGCGCAGTCCGGCGCCTGCCATCTTCTGTAGTGCCTCGCTCATCATTTTCATTCCGAAGATGAGCAATGCTAATGAACCTAATAATCTTAATGCAATGTTGATTGTCATACAATCAGTATTTTATGATTTATGCTGCAAAGATACAAAGGATTTTTTATTTTGTGCATTTTACGTTGTTACAAATTGGTTAAGATTATTTTTCAGTAAAAATTGCTTGACTTGAAAACTTTTCGTATCTTTGTCCCCATGAAATATGAAAGATTCTTGTAATATGGATAGAAGAGATTTTATCAAGAAAGCTACGATGGTGGCAGCAGGTGCAACTGTTGTGTCACCCGTATCGGCGATGATGAATGAGGTGACGGGTAAGAAGTGCAAGGTACTCATGATCAACGGCAGTCCACGAACTGACGGTAACACGTTCTGCTGTCTGCAAGAGATAGAGGCAACATTACAGAAATACGGTATTGACTCGGAAATCGTCCAGATAGGTAGGAAGCCCGTTCGCATGTGCATCAATTGTGGTGGCTGTCGCCAGAACGGCGGAAAGGGTTGTGTGTTTGATGATGACCTTTGTAACGAGATTACTGAGAAAATGGCCACAGCTGATGCCCTCATCGTAGGCACGCCCGTATATTATGACAGCCCAACGGTGGTGTGCTGTCTCTGATGCAACGACTATTTTACTCATCGGGCCGACTAGTACAGAACAAGCCCGCAGCAGCCTTGGCAGTATGTCGTCGAGGCGGTGCTACGGCCACACTGCAGACTATGAACATGATGTTCGAGATGATGAATATGCCTGTGGTCACCTCACAATACTGGAACATCGCTTATGGTGCTGGCAAGGGCGAGGTGAAACTCGATACCGAGGGTATGCAGACCATGCGTACCTTGGCTACCAATATGGCCTTCTTGTTGCAGAAGATTCATGCCGACGGCGATGCTGCGCCAAAGCGTGATGAGCGTCCGCAGTTTATGAACTTTATCCGATAATCATTCTGTCATAGTAATTATATGTTAGAACCTATGACAGACATTAGGGAGGCAAGACCAACAGACATCAAGGATATCATGCAGGTAATGGAGGCCGCAAAGAAGATTATGCGGCAGTCAGGCAACATGCACCAATGGACCGATGGTTATCCCTCTGACGCAGCCATCTTCAGCGACATGGATAAGGGTGGGGGATTTGTCATCGAGAACGAAGGACGTATCGTTGCCTATTTCGCTTTCCTGCCTTCTCCCGAACCCACCTATACGAAGATTTATCAAGGAGAGTGGGTGGATGATACTCTTCCGTATCATGTTGTCCATCGCATTGCCAGTTACCCCGATGTTCATGACATCTTCAGTAGCATCATGGACTTTTGCTTCTCGCGTGATACCAACATCCGCATTGATACCCATAAGGATAACCTGATTATACAACACAATATTCAGAAGCACGGCTTCACCTATTGTGGCATCATCTACCTTGCCAATGGTGACGAGCGTCTGGCCTATCAAAAAATTAGTAGCGAGGTTGTCCTCCACAAGAAAACCTTCCAAGAACTGACTACGGCTGAG
>Ga0265299_10006689_pt1 | contig 10451 bp, 6 predicted proteins | sample AusTroGonzalo_MG_4_FD_193485 | JGI IMG/M metagenome (GOLD analysis project Ga0265299, IMG submission 193485) | Bovine rumen microbial communities from tropical cattle in Woodstock, Queensland, Australia - Gonzalo_02 | ecosystem: Host-associated > Mammals > Digestive system > Stomach > Rumen ...
TGTCATTCAACGAACAGCGCTCACTGAACATCTTTGAGCTCGATGCTGCATCCAACAACTCTGTTGAGCACATCAAGACACTGATGGAGCAGACCCGTATACCACCGCAACTCGGCAAATACAAGGTGTTTATCATCGACGAGGTCCACATGCTGTCAACAGCTGCATTCAACGCATTCCTGAAGACTCTTGAGGAACCACCCGCACACGTGATATTCATTCTGGCCACAACCGAGAAGCACAAGATTCTTCCAACCATCTTGAGCCGTTGCCAGATATACGACTTTGAGCGTATGACCATCCGTAACACGATTGACCACTTGAAGCATGTGGCCCAGCAAGAGGGTATAACCTTCGAGGAGCAGGCTCTGGCAGTTATTGCCGAAAAGGCCGATGGCGGTATGCGTGATGCACTCTCGATATTCGATCAGGCCGCCTCATTCTGTCAGGGCAACATCACCTACGAAAAAGTGATTGAGGATCTGAACGTACTTGATAGCGAGAACTATTTTAAGATTATCGATCTCTCAATAGATAATAAGGTAAGCGACATTATGGTGCTACTTAACTCGGTTATCAATAAAGGTTTCGACGGCGGTCTGCTGATACAGGGTTTAGCCAAGCATGTGAGAAATGTGCTGATGGCCCGTGACCCACAGACACTGCCTCTGCTTGAGGTGAGCGATCAGATGCGCGAGCGCTATCAGGAGCAAGCCAAGCGATGCCAGATACCTTTCCTCTATGATGCGTTGAAACTGATGAACCAGTGCGACATCAACTATCGCCAGTCAAGCAACAAGCGACTGCTGGTAGAGCTCACTCTGATTGAGATTGCTCAGATCACCCAGCCCGCTGAAGATGGAGTAAGCGCGGGGCGTAAGCCCAGAAGATTGAAATCCCTGTTTAGAACCCTGATACAGCAGAGTAAGCCCAAGACCACGGCCCCGCAGGTAGCCGCGGCTGCACCTGTTATATCACCCAAAAAGCAGGCCGAACCGGCCAAAGCTAGCAATACAAGCATATATAGTACAACTAATCAAGCTAATACGACAAGTACTGCTAGTAAGCCCAACCTCTCTCTTGATGGTATCGGTTTCTCTTGGAGCAAGCTGAACAACAAGGGTGAAAAGTCCACTAAGGGCGGCATGCAGATTATCCCTGGCTCCATCAATCTGCCAACAGGAAAGGAAAAGCAAACTGATGCCCAGTTCACTCAGACCGATTTAGAGTACCAATGGATGTCTATGTGTAACCGCATGCCTCAGAAATATAGCGGTATAGCCACCCGAATGAAGAATATGAACCCCACAATAACCGAATTTCCAGCTGTCGAGGTAGTTGTAGACAACGGACTTATCAAGCAGGAATTAGAGGATATTCAAGGCAGCATTTCCAAGACACTACAGATCTATCTGCACAATAACGATCTGAAGCTAAGCATACGCGTGGCCGAACAGAAAGAAAAGATGAAGATACTAAGTCGTAGAGAGCAATACGACCAAATGGCAGAAAAAAATCCTGCCGTAAAGAAACTACAGCAGGTATTTGATTTAGAGTTGGCTTGAGTCTCAATGAGACCCAAGCCAATTTCTTTTCAGGTTTACTCCCCAAGAATCTTCTTGAGCAGAGTGATGCACTCGTCGCGGTTTACGGGTTTCGATAGGAACCCGTTACAACCAGCAGCTTCTGCCGCAGCACGATCGCTGTCGAAAGCATTAGCCGTAAGCGCAACAATAGGCAGATCAGGCATTTTTTCTCTGATCTTTCTGGTAGCCTCGAGACCATCCATAATAGGCATCTTGATATCCATAAGAATCAGATCGTAGGCATTGGCCTCAGCCATCTCTACTGCCACTTTACCATTAACAGCACGGTCGAACTCAAAGTCCTTCTTCAGCAGGTACGTCATCAATACGTAGTTGCTGTCATTGTCTTCTGCTACTAGAATTTTTTTCATAATAGTTTCACCTTTTTTATTAATATCTTACTTCTCAAGTCTGTCTTTCCACATCTTGCTCATATCCTCGAGAGTCTTTCCCTTGGTCTCAGGAACAAGGCGCCAAACAAAGATAGCAGCAATAACGCAGATGATACCATAGAGTCCGTAAGTGAACCAGTGGCCGAAGTCATCGCCCTCACTCAGATGCATGTTGAACATGGGCACAAACGAGCTTGAAACAATGAAGTTGGAAATCCACTGGAATGCTACAGCAATAGCTACAGCGCCACCACGGATAGTGTTGGGGAATATCTCAGCGATGAGCACCCATGTGATGGGGCCCCATGAGAACATGAACGATGCGGAGTAAATGAGTAGTGAAGCAGCTGTTATCAGCTCCAGACCTGCGTGTCCGAAGGTTACGGCTACACCAAAGGCCCCCAGAGCCATACCCAGCGAGCCACTAATCAGCAGTGGTTTACGCCCCCATTTCTCTACAGTAAACACAGCAACGAGTGTGAACGAGATATTGATGATACCCATGAATACGGTCAGCATCATTGGGTCGTCCATACCCATATCACCAAAGATACGTGGAGCATAGTACAGCACAGCATTGATACCAACAGCCTGCTGGAACACACTCAGCATGATACCTACGAAGATGCACAGTGCACCATAGGTCATCAGTTTCTCGGTCTTCACCACCATGGTATCCTTAATATCCTGAAGAATCTGCTGAGCCTTCAGTGTACCATTAATCTTAGCCAGAATACCCTCAGCCTTCTTGTCCTGTCCGATTGAAACGAGGTAACGTGGTGTCTCAGGCACAAAGCAAATCAGCAATGCAAAGAGTCCTGCAGGCACAGCCTCACTACCAAACATATAGCGCCAGCCGGTAGTAACCGTCCACTGAGCAGCAGGGTTGATGGCAGCAAGACCTTTACCCATCTCCTCAACCAGAGGCTGAATATGGTCACCCAAGATAAAGAAGTTAACGAAGTAAACCACCAGCTGACCGAAGATGATAGCAAACTGGTTCCATGAAACCAGCATACCACGGATGTTTGATGGTGCCACCTCGCCAATATACATTGGACAGATAGCTGATGCCAGACCTACACCGATACCACCAATCACGCGATAGAAGTTGAACATGATAAGCAGTGAATAGGTTGGTGTGCCATACTCAAAGAACAAGAACTCAGGATCCATTGATCCCAGTGCTGAGATAAAGAACAGCAAGCCAGCAATAATCAGTGACTTTTTGCGACCAAGATTAGTTGCAAGGAATCCTGAGAGAGCCGATCCGATGATACATCCTATCAGTGCACTGGCCGATGTAAAACCATGCCAAGCATCACTATAGGCAAAATCCTTCGACTCCATAAAGAATGCCTGTAATCCCTTTTCTGCACCAGATATAACAGCAGTGTCGTATCCGAACAGCAAGCCGCCTAATACTGCGACCATGACAATTGAAATGAGGTAGGCCTTGCTACCCTGTTCTGTTTGTTGATTTACCATAATTATTTAAGTTGTTTTTAGTTTAATCGGCAGACTAAGCGTAAAGGTAGTTCCCTCGTTCGATGTCTTATCGAGCGTAAGTGTACCTCCCAGTTTCTCGGCTGTCTCATGGCAGTAAGCCAGACCCAGCCCAAGTCCCTCCTTAAATTCGTCGACCTTGACAAATCTATCGAAGATGGTACTTAATTTGTCATCAGGAATACCGCAACCAGTATCCTCGATAGTAAAATTCATATAATCCTTGACCTTATTCAATGTCAGTCGGATAAATCCTTCCTCAGTAAACTTGGTGGCGTTCTCCAATATGCTACCCAACATCTGCAACAGGCTATCGCTATTGGTCGTCAGCTTCTTGTCGTCACTGTCAGTCAGGTCTTGTAGTTCTACTGTTATCTTCGCCTTGTCAACCTGCGGCATGGCAGCAATAGCACGACTACATATTTCCATAGCGTCACACTCCTCAACATCCTTCAGCAGATCCTTGGTATGCTCATTAGCTAATGCCAGCATCTTATTTACCAGCGATGTGATGTCGCGTGTATTCTTACTAATAGTATCGGCAATGCCCTTACGTTCTGTAGGTTCAAACTCCAAACCCGTATCAGTAAGCACCTGCGTAAATCCATTGATAATATTCAACGGCGTACGTATCTCATGACTCACACTGCGTATGAACTCCGTTTTCATCTCGTCGGCAGCAGCCACCTGCTTGTAGGCAGCCTTCAACTCGCGATTCTTCTTCAGCAGTATCTCCTGATAGCGGCGCTTGCCATAGATGGTCATAGCCAGACCGATAATCAGCATCAGTGCCAGCACCATAGCGATAACCAGTACAATGTTCATCACACGCGATGCCTTCTGACCCTGTCGCAGCAGCACCATCTCGTCCTCCTGTTTCTGGATGTTCTCAGCTATCATCACGCCGGTAATCGAGTCGCGCAGGTGCATCAGTTCACGTTGAGTCATAAACGCTTTCTCATTGTCACCTATATAACGGTATATATCACAACGCAGCATGTATCGCTCTTTCTTGTTAGGCACTTTGGTTACCTCAGCCAGCGCTTTCTGAGAGTTACCATCCAGCAAGGTCTTATATATTCGCGCGTATGGTAAAAATAGGTCGCCTATCTGATTTTTATTATACGTATCGGCTGTTTCCGCCTGCTCATAGTACGTATAAAATCCCTTGTAGTCCTTCTGTTTGAACTTTACAATAGCCTTCATAGCCAGTGCATCAGCCTTGCCACGCCAGTATTCTTTCTGAGTTTTATGGTATTCCAGCTCCTGCAGGTCCTTTTCAAGCCACTTCAGCGTTTCCTCACTATTATTATTCAACTGTATGTGAGCCATCAGCAGATACAGGAAACTCAGTCCGTCAACCTCATATTTTGTACCTTTAATCAACTCAATGGCCTTCTCAAGTTCAGCTACTGCTCCAGGTATATTTCCACATGCATTATACACATGTCCCATCATCTTGGGAGCCAGATACTGCTCATCCTTTGCCTCATACTTACGTCGCACCAGGTCATCCTTCATTGTGTTAGCAATATGGTAGGCATCATATATATTCATACGGTCAAGGTTGAACATGATTCCACATGTCCACGAATCGTAATACGCTTCATTATCCTTATCCTCGATAGCATGAGCCTGATATGCCCAACACGCAGCATATACTACGTTAGGGTTATCCTGCTGACACGTTCCCCACATGGCAGAACGCAGTTGGCGATGCTTTATCGTATCCTTACAATGCTCAGTCTGAGCCTCTATCTGGGGTGTTACCAGCAGAGCAGCCAAACCTAACATATATTTCATCCAATGGTTGGTCATCTTTATCTTGTTGGTTTTTAGGAAATCCTCGGCAAAATTAACGTTTTTCTTCGAAATCGCCAAACTTTTTTCGCACTAAAACGTTATTTTTTGTATAAACTACACCATTATCAGAATTTTTATGTATTTTTGTGCCCGCTAGCAACTAATTACGAAACGAAATATGAAGAATTTAACAACTATGCTTCTGCTAGCCGCCAGTCTCAATGCTGGGGCACAGACTCACGTTTTCGACGTGAACACTAAAAAACTTGGGGCTCCCGTACAGCCTACGATGTACGGCATCTTCTTCGAGGATATCAACTATGCTGCCGATGGTGGACTTTATGCCGAGTTAGTCAAGAACCGCTCGTTCGAGTTTCCCAATGCTTTCACTGGCTGGGACATCTCTGGTAAGGTAACGCTGATGGACGATGGTCCATTCGAGCGTAACCCTCATTATGTTCGCCTGGCACCTGCAGGCCATAGCGACAAGCACACCATGATCGAGAATCACGGATTCTTTGGCATGGGTGTCAAGGGCGGTCAGGAGTACCGTTTCTCAGTATGGGCCCGCGTTCCTGATGGAGGTAAGGCAAAGCTGTGGATTGATATCGTAGAGAATGCCACCATGGAAGAAGACCAGATGCTGGGCAACGCCGGCATAGAGGTATCAGGTAAGGAGTGGAAGAAATACACTGCCATTATCAAGCCAAAGCGCACATTTGCCAAAGCACATCTGCGTGTTTGGGGCGACAATAAGGTGACTACCGATGTTGAGCATGTGAGCCTCTTCCCTGTCGACACATGGAAGGGCCGCGAAAACGGCATGCGCAAAGACCTGGCTCAGGCACTTAACGATATGCACCCTGGCGTATTCCGTTTCCCTGGAGGATGTATCGTTGAAGGTACCGATCTGGCCACACGCTATCAGTGGAAGAACACTGTTGGTCCAGTAGAGAATCGTCCTCTTAACGAGAACCGCTGGCACTACACATTCACCAACCGTTACTTCCCCGACTACTACCAGAGCTACGGACTTGGCTTCTTCGAGTTCTTCCAACTCTGTGAGGATTTTGGTTCTGAGGCTCTGCCCGTCATCTCATGCGGACTCTCGTGTCAGTTCCAGAACCCCGACCCCACCAAGCCTGGTGTTCATGTAGCTATCGACGATCTCGAACCATATATTCAGGATGCGCTCGACCTCATTGAGTTTGCCAATGGTCCTGCCGATTCTAAGTGGGGCAAGGTACGCGCTGAGATGGGACATCCCGCTCCATTCAACCTCAAGTTCCTGGGTGTTGGTAACGAGCAGTGGGACTACGACGAGAAGCATGGTGGTTTTGGCCCTGTGTTCACCGCCCGTCTCAAGAAGTTTAGCGATGCTATCCGCAAGAAGTATCCAAACATCAAGCTCATCGGCACCACTGGTCCTAACTCTGAGGGATGGGACTTCGACCTGTTGCAGCCACGCATGAAGGAGCTCAAAGTCGATCTCTACGATGAGCACTACTATCGTAATGAGAAGTGGTTCCTCACCCATGGTCTGCGCTACGACTCATATGACCGCAAGGGTCCAAAGGTATTTGCAGGTGAGTATGCTTGCCACGGTAGCAACAACCACAAGTGGAACCATTATTATACCTCTTTATTAGAGGCTGCCCATATGACAGGTATTGAGCGAAATGCCGACATCGTACACATGGCTACTTATGCTCCTCTGTTCGCCCATGTCGAGGGTTGGCAGTGGCGTCCTGATGCCATCTGGTACGACAACCTGCGCATGTTCAAGTCTGTCAGCTACTATGTTCAGCAGCTTTACGCAATGAACAAGGGCTCACACGTGCTCTCATTGACTATGAATAAGAAGCCTGTTGCTGGCCAGCCAGGTCAGGACGGTCTGTTTGCATCAGCCGTATTCGAGCAGAGCACTGGCGAAGTTATAGTCAAAGTAGCCAACACGAGCGACAACACTCAGCCCGTCAGCATCCAGCTGCAGGGTATGAAGGGCGCTCGCACTGCTGAGACCATCACTCTGTGCCACAACGGCATGGACGATGAGAACACACTCGATAATCCAGAAAAGATTGTTCCTAAGACTGGCAACTGTCAGGTAGAGGCTGGCAAAGGTGCATCACTGCTTACTGACAATCTGCCCGCTAAGAGTTTCCGTATCTATAAGATTAAGAAGTAAGGATATACCTTTTTATATTTTATAACAGATAAAATCGAAAAAATTGCATAATTTGTGCGTTTTTTCGATTTTATTTGTATCTTTGCACCGTGATTCTGAAAGAGTCACCCATGGAGGTGTGCTTAACCGCGCTTAATTGGGAACGTGAGTGTAAATCTCCGACTGTCCCGCAGCAGTGAACTCCATTATGGCTCCTAAGCAACAACGCCATTGCCCGTTTGGACGAGAAGGCGCTTGGGAGTGGAGGAAAGTCTGAAGACCAGCCTTCAATTGGTAAAATGCCGGATGCTCTCGATGTAAGGGTAGTTTTGGCGATACGTATTTTATTTTTAATGAGTTATACTGACTCAGCGCTTATTATGCGCATACGTGTATTATTATATAAGTTCCCTGGGGGCGGTCTGTCGTGAAGACAACGCCTCCCCCTTTTTTCGAAATTATTCATTATTTAATGCTTTATCATTATGACATATATCGCTATTGTTGCTCTCGAGTTTCTGATTGCCATCGTAGGTGTTTCACTCCTAGTCCGATTCTACAATCACAAATCTTAAAAATCATAGATTTTTGAGCAGAATCTTTGTAGCTTCAAGAAAAAGTTGTATTTTTGCAACCAATTAGCTAATTATTATCAGAAGAATGAAGAAACTGCTCATCACAGTTACCGCTGTTATTGTCGCTTTTTCTGGCGCAATGGCTCAGGAGAATAAGGCCTTACAGATTGAGAAGGAAGTTAAGGCCGATATTAACCGAGCAGCAGGCATGTTCTATGCCCGCTATACAGGAAAAGCGCCCAAGGATACTCCAGCGCCAAAAGGCAAGAAACCTTTCTATATCAACCACTACGGCTGTCCAGGACCATTCTATCTTGACAAACCCGAGTATTACACCGAGACTTACACCACCTTTGCCAAGGCAGACTCTTTAGGCAAACTAACCAAACTGGGCAAGGAGGTGTTTCGCCGCATCACATTATTAGCACAGGACGCTAAAGATCGCGATGGCGAGCTTACTGCCCGTGGTGCCCAACAGAGTCGAACACTGGTCAAGCAGATGGTAGAGCGATTCCCCGATATGTTTACCCCCAAGGGGTATTACAGCGTGCGCAGTATTGTTGAGAACCGTTGCATCATGACCATGCAGGAAGGACTGATACAGCTCTCAGCTTTAGTCAATCCCATTGTGGCACGCAGCAAAGCATCGTTACAAGAGGAGCGTTTTATGAATCCCAGCGATAAGAAACTTACCGACCAACGCGTCGATTCGCTCACCCGCATCACTTACCAACGCTTTTTCGATCTCAACTCAAACGACAACCGTCTCCTATCGTCGCTATTCAACGATATGAGCTACGTCATGCACAACATCGATTCCAATCGTCTCAGCCTACAGCTCTTCATTCTGGCAGGCAATGTGCAGCATTCATCTTATGCAGGAGTATTCTCGCTCTACGAGATATTCACCCCCGAGGAGCTTCATCAGCACTGGCGCAAGCAGAATGCATGGCACTATATCAACTATGGCGGCTGCAAGCTTAATGGCGGCTATCAGGCCTACCTACAGCGCTCCACGCTGCGCAACATGATCCACATGGGCGACAGCGTGCTGAAACGCTACAATCCCCTGATGCACCTACGCTATACCAATGCAAGCGCTATCATGAGTCTGGCATGCCTCATGGACATCAACGGTTACGGTTTGCATACAGCCAACCTCGACTCGCTCGAAGCCTACGGCTGGGCTAACTACCGCATCGCCCCACTTGGTGGTAGCATCATGATGATTCATTATCGCACCGATCACGATGACCCCGATGTACTCGTCAAGGTATTGCTTAACGGCGAGGAAGCCCGTCTGCCTATCCCCACTGACTGCGCGCCCTACTACCACTGGCAGGATGTCAAGCGCTATTATCTGCGCAAGCTCTACCGCTACGAGAATCGTCGTTTCAAATTTAAAGAAGGGAAGTAAGCCATGAGAAGTATATTCAAATACATAGCAGCATGCATAGCTGTTGTCTGTTCAATCTCTACAGTACACTCTCAGTCGGTTCTTGAGATTATCAAGAAGTCACCATCCTATGCATCATGTAACTACGATGTCTATCCCGACACCGTCACAACGGTTCTCACACCAGCACCTGCAGGAAAGAAGCCCTTCTATATCTCGCACTATGGTCGCCACGGCTCTCGCTATATCAGCAACCGCAGCGGCTACGAGACCCCTTACCTCATGATGCAGCATGCCGACAGTCTCGACGAGCTTACACCTGCTGGACGTAAGGTTCTACGTGAGATGATATCCATCATGCACGATACTGAGGGACGATGGGGTGAGCTTACCGGTTCAGGCAAGCGCCAGCTCGAAAACATCGGTCAGCGCATGGTAAAGAATTTCCCCGAAGTACTCGGCCCTGGAGCCAATGTCAAGTGTATCAGCACCATTGTACCCCGCTGCATCGAATCCATGGGATCAACAGCGTGGAAAATGCTACAGGAGTGCCCCACACTTAATGTCACCCTGGAAGCATCCAAGCGCAACCAGTGGTACATGAATTATCAGGATCGCGATCTACGTCGCAACTATATGACCCGAGAGGCTAACAAGGCCTATAGGGCATATACTAATCCCCGCCTTGGCAACAGCCGACTGATGGAGCTTATCTTCAAGAATCCCGATATCGTCAAGGAGTTTGTCGATGAAGAGTACTTCAACTACTACCTCATGAAGATGGCCCTGTTCCAGTTCAACATCAGCTACAACCGAAATCCGCGACTCATGAAGCTGTTCGAGACTGAGGAATTCTACCGCATGTGGCAGGTTGATAATGCCCTTTGGTATATCCAGCACGGTGCCTGCAAGCTCAACGGCGGTCGTCAGCCCTACAGTCAGCGATACCTGCTACGCCAGATAATAGCCGATGCCGACAGCTGCATCAAGCTAAACCGTCCAGGTGCTCAGCTCCGCTTCGGCCAC
>Ga0265299_10006691_pt1 | contig 10451 bp, 12 predicted proteins | sample AusTroGonzalo_MG_4_FD_193485 | JGI IMG/M metagenome (GOLD analysis project Ga0265299, IMG submission 193485) | Bovine rumen microbial communities from tropical cattle in Woodstock, Queensland, Australia - Gonzalo_02 | ecosystem: Host-associated > Mammals > Digestive system > Stomach > Rumen ...
GTACGATTGATTTTCTCGTCAAGTTCCTTACTATCACCGAGGAACTGACGTTGGGGAATAACGATGGTGACACGCTTGGGCAAGCCCAGCGACTTATTTCCCTTGCCACCTTTCTTCCGTGTCCGCTGCTGAATGATTGTACCTCCCCAGTTGTGAATGGCCGCATAGATAAGATCGCTACGCACTTTCACTCGATAGTCACCTGGGATGTACTTGATGCTGCCGTAGAGGTTCTTGCGGCTGGAGAGCAGCGGGCCGTAGTTGGCGTCGACTCTTTTGGAGCCTGACTGTTGTCGCATGGTCGGCTTCCAAGAGTGCAGGCCACTGTTCACAAAGCCCCCCTTACGGAAGTTCTCGTGATAGTGGTCGGCGGCGATCCGTCCCACTTTGACGGGTAGCTTCTTGCGCATTGCATCGTCGATTTCGCGCTGTTTAGCCTCCAGTTCTTTTATAAATTGCGGCATATCCATAATTTTTTCGCCATTTTATTTGTTTGTTTGAAAAATATTCGTATATTTGCAGCATGAAATAGCGTTTGAGAACCGCCCCAGATTTGGAGTTCTGGCAAGCCGTTCCTCTTTCGCTATTTTCTTTTGAGATGTTTTAATATATTCGGTGAGTCCGAGATACTGTGTAAGATATGCAGATTCCCTTTAAATTCATTTATTATGATATAAGCATCCATATCCTTGACTTTCGTCTTGAAAATGTGTGACTGAACCAGTCGGTCAAGGTCCTTGTGCTTGTCTGCTGGTCCAAGGTATTCGGCTTGCCTAATGATGGTTTCGATATCGAAGAGCATCTGTGCCTTTTCTTCCATATACTTGAACGGCTGGTTAAGCCACTCGTCAATACTGGCTCTTGATACGAGAATCTTTTGCGGGAAATCCTTATTAGTAATTTTTTTACCTTGCACGGCTTTTCTGAGTTCTCGCTTTATCTCCTTGGTCTCTGCTCTCTTGACTGCCTTCTCTACTGCCTCCCTGGCGCCATCATAGGCGTTGGCGATATAGGGATGTGAATCACTGAAGAGCTTTGCATCCTTGCCGGGATTATTGTCAAGGCCCTTGTGTGGGTTGTCGGTATCCGATTCTCCAGGAACCCTTGTAGGCGGCTCGTCGGTACTGGTGAGGTCGCACTTGCAGTTCCAGCGGTCGCCTGGGCGGTGCTGGTTCCAGAACGGGTGATCGATGGGGAGGATAGTTCCCCAGAACGGGCGGTGATCCTCTCCAGGGGTAAGTGAGGTGGATGGCAACCATTTGAGGTTAGGCAGCACGTCGCGCTCACGCTCGAACTGTTTCCAGTCGGCCGCCTGGCGTGCACGGATAACGGCGGTATCGTATTCTGTGCGGAGCCATGAACCACACTGATGGCTGGCGATGCTTTGAACATCGTTTTTCCACTGTTTAAACGGCTTTAAATCGCCATTCTCATCCAACAGTCGTGCCGCCATGTCATTCTGTAGGCGGTGCGTCTTGAATGCGGCGAAGACGGCGTTGTTATGACGGATGGCCGCACGGAAATCATCATCGGGATCGACGGACTTTGCGAAGCCCTCATCAGCAGCAGTATTGAGCATTTTCGTGAACTCACGAAAAAGGTGTGCCTCGATATCGGTCATCGGGTGGAACTTGCGGGAATAGATATTCTTCAAAGCCGCTTCCAGTACCGACTTATCGAAGGCGAAGCCAGCAGCTACGCCATCAGCAGCTGCACGGAATCCATAGAGGTCATTGACTACCAGTCTAAACGAGCCCCGAGGTCTGTCGGGGCGAATCCGAAAAAATTGCTCAGCTGGTTCCAGAACTTGGTACCGAGCCTGGCTTTTGGCTTCACCAGCTTTCCCTGCTTGTTCTGAATGCCAGGATCGTCATCTTCTTCGTTATCCAGGTCTTCGTCATTCTGTGGCATTTGGGAAGAAAGATACGTCTTAATGCGTTCCTCCTGCTCCTTCTTGCGCTTGTCATAATCCTTGGGTTTCTCAATGCCAAAGGTCTCGTAGAGATAGTCGTCCGATACAGGTAGCCCGAAGTTCGTCTGTGCCTGTACGAGGATGTTCATCTTGGCTGTCAGGTCAACTTTCTTTGGCTCAGGGTAAACGAACTGGCCGCCATCGGTATTGATACCCATGGCATAGAAGATATCAGTCATATAGTAGTTGAGCACATTCAGTACATAGCGCTTATCGGCGTTCAACTTCGACTGCTCGACGTTCTGGTGTACCTTACCCAAAGCTTCGGAACCTGTGTTTTCGGCTTCGGTGGTAAGGGTATTGCCCAGGAAGAGCTTGGATATCTCCTTATCGCAACGGTCGCTGAACTTGTCGTAGGTATCGGCAGAACCAGTCTTGTTGCCAGCCTCCTTCAGCTCCAGGCTCACATCCTTGGGATGAATGTAACAAGCCAGGGCGCCGGAATCCTGGGCGTCGCGGATGACACGTGAACGGGCTTCGTCGTCGCCAGTCTCGTAAGTATAATCACGGATAGGCATTCCGAATATCTCGTTGAACTGTGCCCAGTCGGCCGTGTTGTTACGCTTGTAGATAACCCAGAAAGCAGCCTTGGCCAACATACCCAGACTGCGGGGCTTGCCCACGAAAAGCATATTGGGGTATTCCTCCCAAGGTGTGCCGTTCATCTCGCCCTGCTGATGGAGGATGTAATGACGGACCGTATCGACGTGCTTACGGGGAATGAGGTCGTAGTTGATCCAGCCGTCCTTGTCGCGGTAGAACTGGAACAAAGAGAATCCGTATAACTGTGCATCGAAGATATCGCCAACCAGATCATAGAACCATGGCGAATGTATCTGTTGCTCGATACTCTCATCAGGCACACCGTTGCGGACAAAGGAAATCTTTGCCTCCAGCAGCGCATCGCGTCGGTGCTCAATGGATGATGTCAGGTGGGAATCCAACTGTACGTCATCGTAGAGGTCATACAGTTTGACACGCTGGTAATAATCGATATTCTCAGCATCGCGGATAGCCCGCATATAATCAGAGATATCCAGCCCGAACTTGCGCGGCTGGGTGAGTATGATGGTGGCGGGTTGTGTCTGTCCTGGATTAGGACGCAGGCCACTTGTGGTAATGCGCTTCTTAGCGTTCTTTGTATTCTTGGTGCTCATAATTACAGATGATTATGTCGTTTGGGGTTACTGATGATACGGGTTGAGTCGTGGGCAATCTGCTTGTCTTCCGGAAGCAGCGGAGCCCCGTCGATCGAGACGTCACCCTTGTTGACCTGGCGCAGCCATTCAACAGCGCGGTCGTAGCGGTCCTGGCGAACCTGTGAGAGCTTCTGCGGGTTGTGGATGCAGAAAATGTGATAGATGGCGATATCGATGGCCATCATCAGTACCAGCTGATTGCGGGCATTCCCCTCGGCGGAGAAAATGGCGTCACAATCATAGCGTCCGGAAAGATAGGAACGCATCTCAGCGATGGCCCTGTCCTCGCAAATCTCGATGATGGTGCCATCTTCACGGGTCAGCGAATCCAGAATCTCGCGGTGGATGCTGGCGTCATAGTCGGATAGATTGATAAACGTGCTCATAATTACATTCTATGTCTGTTATTCTTTTTTAATTCCTCTGTCTTGATCTTGACGGGCGGCTCTGTACTTGCCCTCAGATTGTTCAGAATGCGGTTACCGCCCTCCACACAGTCGGGACCATCGGCCGGGTACTTCAGGCGCATGGTGAACAGCAGGAACTGCTCCTCCAGTCGCATCATGTCCGGATCATCGCGCAGCTGCTCATTGAGAATCAAGTTGCCCTCGCGGTTCATCGGTTCCAGGTTCGCCTCGATACGGGTTGCCTTGTCGGTCTTCTTCTCCTCGTCACCGCGGATATAGAGGTCAACGCCAGTCTTCTTCCGCATATCCCTTACCTTTGGCTGGAACACCTGAAGGAAGAAAGGATCCTGTAGTGAGTTATTCTCCATGTAGCAATAGAGGTTCGTGCGCCCGCCCACGTATTGCGCGAGGTCGAAGTACCACTGGATGAACTCCGCGCTGGTGCAGCGGTCGAGCTTGGGCTTGATGACATACAGTTTACCGTTCATCTTACCCATCAGAATAGCAGATTTTGTGGAGTTCTGTTTGTTGCGCTTTTCTGACTGTGACGGGTCGCCATAGATAACCAGGAACTTGAACTTGCAGAGTGGCGGTATCTTGCCATAAGTAACACTCTTGAACACCTCACCCTCCGATATCGGGTTGTTGAAATACTCGCCTTGCGCTGACTTGGTTGATATCTTCGACAATGTGCGGTCGATGTGTTCTTCCGTATTCTTCTCCGGCCACGTAGAATGTCCCTCTTTGTCGCGGATGTTGATGATATCCCAGTGATCGGCCTTGGCACCAGCCCGCATCACACAACAGTCCTTGGCAATCAGGTTGCCACAGAAGATGACCAGCAGCGGCTCAGACACAGAACGTGTGGGATATAACGAGCGCTCCCACCAGTCCCATCTCTTATTGATGGTATCCGGGTTTCGGCAATCCTCATCGGTGTCGAAGTCATCAACCAGCAGGCAGTCGGGGCGTACAGCTTCATTCCTGGTACCACGCGGCGACTGTCCGGCACCGATGGCACGGAAGGATGCTCCGCATTTCAGGATGAACTCCGATTCGGTCCAACTGCCGAGTGTCTGCTGATCGCCATAGAACTGCTTGATGCGCTGGTTGGCCTCGAAATTGGCGCGATACGGATCAAGGAGGCGCACGGCATTGTCGAAGCTGTTAGATGTCATGATGATATTTTTCTTGCGTCCTGTCAGCACCAGGTAGGACACGATGAACATGACTGTTGTGGATTTGGCCAGCTCACGCGACCAAGACAGGACCTCAAACCATTCATCGTGTCTCAGTATGCGATTAATGGCCTTTTTGTGGAAAGGAGCAAACGGATATTTGGCATATCCAGGATAGAAGAACTGAATCCACTCTATCGGGTGCGCCTCCAGATATAAACGATGCTTCTCAATGTCGGCCTGCGACATTGAAAGGTCAACCGGTGTTGAACGGTATATATTCTCCTTATATTCATCCCACGCGCGTACGGCGTCACGATCCTGCTGTTTCATAGCTTGCTCTTGATGAATGCGTCTGCCAGGCGAGTGATGTCTTTGGCCTTTTCAAGGTCTGCCGGACGAACGAAGTTAATAAACTGCGTGAGTACGCTGATAGTGTCGGCTATGCCCGCATCCGTCTCCATCTTCCTGATGGCCGACGACAGTTTTACCAGTGTGTCGGCCTCGCTGACAGAGGCGAAGCGCTCCCCATCGGGGCGTGACTCGATAGCGCGGTTAATCTCGGCGACTTGACGGTAAAGGTTGGCAATCTGCTGCTCACGGGTAATCGTGAGGCCAGCCTTGTGTTCCTCCCACTTGCCGTCGCGAATCCACTTGTTTACACTTGCACGAGAGACACCGACACGGTCGGCAATCTCCTGCTGGGTCAGATTCTCTTTCAGGTAGAGCGTCTGAGCCCACGATTTCTTTTGCTGCGTTGTTAATTCTGCCATATATTCAATCTTTTAGCTGCGATGTATATCGCAGCATACGAAACATCATTTTCTGGTGCAAAGTTGGTAAAAAAAGCAGAATTACACAAATCACCGTCGCATGATGGTAATTTTAGATGACATGATAAAGCCATAGAATGTTATCATAAAAAGGGGATTTGCAAGATACCGAAAAATGTATTTTCTTTGCACAAAAAATCAACGAGCAGATGAAAACAAAGTTCTTCAACAGACTGGTACCCGGCGAAGGGAAGTGCACCATCTACCTCTATGGAGAGATTGGTGACGGACATCCCGTAAACAGCGCCGACATTGTATTGGATATAGCTAATGCCGCCCGCGAGTATGGGCGTATAGATATACGTATTAACAGCGTCGGTGGCGATGTGTATTCGGGCATCGCCATCTTTAATTCCATCATCCAGAGCAAAGCCGACATACATCTATATATAGACGGTCTGGCCGCAAGCATGGCCAGTGTCATCGCCCTTTGCGGAAAACCCGTTGAGATGAGCCGCTATGCTCGTCTGATGATACATAGCGTACGTGGCGGATTCTATGGCACAGCCTCGGAGATGGAGGAATGCGCCCACGAAATCCTAAGCCTTGAAGATACGCTCTGCGGGATGTACGCCAAGAAAGCGGGCATGACGCATGAGGAATTCAAAGCAGCCTATTTCGACGGTAAGGATCACTGGTTGACCGCAACGGAAGCCGTAGAAAAGGGCTTTGTGGATGGCGTATATGACACTGATTCTGTTTCCGAGGATTCTACTCCAGAGCAGATATACCAGACAATCAATAACCGCCTCGACGAGGCACATAAATTAAACAATATGGGATTAATTGACGAAATTAAGAATCTTCCGCAGTTCAAGGATTGTACTACGGAGCAGGAGGTCCTGGCCAAGCTGGGACAGGTGGGGGCGCAGGCAGAAGGTGCAGCAGCGCTTGCGACAGAAAATGCCGCCCTCAAGAAGGAGAATCTGGACTTCAAGGCCAAAGAAGAGGCAAACTTCAAGGCTATGAAGAAGGAGTTGCTGGACGGCGCCATCAAGGACGGTCGTATCAGCGAGGCGACACGCCCGGCTTTTGAAGCTCTGCTGGAGCAGGACTTCGAGAAGGGTAAGGCTACTATCTCGGCACTAAAGCCTACGAAGAGGGTTATGGAGGATATCCACAATCCTCAGCAGAATGGCAAGGATCCGTGGACGGAGGCCTTTGCTGGTATCAAAGCCCGTTATGACGGAGCAAACAAGTAATCTTATGGATACATTACCGAATTGGAAGTGTGGTAGTTCTACCGCTTCCGGAAGAGAGAATCGTAACAACAGTGTAAACAATAAAAATGTGAATTATGGCATTAATCATTCAAAACTCCAATTACAATGGTGAAGTCCTTGGCCGACTGCTCACCAAGGCAGTAACAGGCTGCCAGATCGTTGATAAGGGACTGATCTGTGTAATCCCTTCGATCAAGGATAAGCTGGCCATTCCCCGTCTGAAGGTAAAGAAGATGCTCCGCAAGCCGAACTCTAACCCTCAGGTGACTGATTCTAAGGGTGATTTCATCTATTCTGAGCACCAGCTTGAACCCAAGGAGCTGCTGGCATTCACCGTGTTCAACCCCGACACCTTTGATCACATCTGGCGCCCTTACCAGCCAACTGGTAATCTCGTGTTCTATGAGTTGCCCCCTAACGTGCAGAATGAACTGCTGGACGCCATGTCGAAGCAGATTCAGTTCGAGTTGGGCTACCACTTCATCAACGGAGAATACAGCAGCGATCCGCTTGACGACGAACATCTGATGAACGGTATTCTGTATCGCCTGAAGAACGATCCTGATGTGCTCCGCATTGAGAGCAGTGCAGAGACGATGATCGGTAAGCTGTACGATATCCGTGCCAGCATCCCAGAGGCCATCAAGGAGCGCCCAGAGCTGCGCTATATCATGAGTCCTGCTGACTGGGAGAAGTACGATGAGGAGCTGACCAAGCGCGAGCACAAGAACTCTGACGAGACCGACCTGAACAAGAAGTCGTTCAAAGGTGTGCCCATTGAGACGCTTGTCGGCTGGCCCGACGGTCTGATTATGGCTACACTCTGTTCGCCTCATGAGACCACATCGAACCTGTTCGCTGCCGTCAACCTGGTTAACGACGACAAGGTGATTCAGATTGACAAGATCAGCAATGCCAGCGACCTCTACTTCTTCAAGATGAAGATGCGCGCTGACACCAACGATGCCTTCGGTGAGGAGGTGGTTATCCTGGACACCCGTGAGACCCCAGATTTCCCCGTGGTAGAAAAGGCTATCACCGTGGATTATGAGGAAGTCAACTTCCCCAGCAATGGCGGCACGAAGTTCGTGACCGTTACGGCTCCAGGCGACTTCTCTGTAAGTCGTACATCCAATAACTTCATCGTTGAGGTGAAAAACGGCCGTCTGGTTATCACGGCATCTGCCAACGAGACAGAGGAGGATGTTACGGAAACCGTCACCCTGACACTCGACTGTGACAATTCAATCACTAAGACTATCACCCTGACAACTGCTGCTGCAGAGTCTCAAATCCCGGAGGGCTAAGCTATGAAAGTAAAAGTATTGAAGAAATTCCAGGATAAGCACGACCACGTGACTATCTACACCCCCGGCCTCGTTTTGGAAGTGCAGGACGAGAATCGCGCCAAGTCACTTATTGACCGCAAACTCGCTAAGGAGTTCAAGGGTAATCAGAAGGTAAATGCCGTTCTGGCTGAGCCCGCTGCTCCTGAAGGTGCGCAGGATGAGTCTGGCGAATAACCCTGATTCCTCATGGCAAAGCTGAAATATCTCGTCATCCACTGCACCGCAACCCCGGAAGGTCGCGAGGTGACCAGTGCCGACATCAGGCACTGGCACTGCGACCCGAAGCCGAAAGGCAACGGGTGGAAGCAGGTAGGCTATACCGACATGTTCCATCTGGATGGGAAGCGTGAACGCCTTGTTAACAACAACGAGGATGCAGAGGTTGATCCATGGGAGGTGACCAACGGTGCTGCAGGGTTCAATAGTGTGAGCCGCCACATCGTGTATGTAGGAGGCTGTGACAGGAGCCTGCAAGCCAAGGACACCCGCACGGAAGCCCAGAAAAAGGCCATGGAGGAATATGTGAAAGAATTCCACCGAAAGCACCCAGACGTGAAGATTGTAGGCCATCGGCAGTTGAACGCGTCGAAATCCTGCCCCTCGTTCTCGGTGCCCAGGTGGCTTCAACTAATAGGAATTAAACAGTAATTAAACGCAATGGAAACGATACTCCAGATACTTCAATGGGCAATCCCCTCAGGTCTTGGTACTGCCATCGGGTGGTTCTGGAACCGCCGCGTGAATCAGGCCAAAGCTAAGAAGGAGATACACGACACCTTCAAGCAGATGTACGAGGATGTGTCGAGTACATTGCTGGTTCTACAGAATGAAAACAAAGAACTGCATGCAACAATCAACGACTTGCAAGAAAAAGATGCGCTTACGCGCCGCGCCATCAACCGGCTGTCGAGAGCTATCGAGGCCATTCCTCTTTGCAATTACCATAGCCAGTGCCCTGTGCTTGGGGAGCTGCGGCTCGAACAAGAAGATGGTGAGCACGACGACAAGTCAACAGGTGAGTACAGACATTCAGACGGGCGTCAACCTGGAGCTGAGCGGTCTGGACGATTGCCTGAAGCTGGAAAGCTCAGAACTGGTACTGCCAATTCAAAGCCTCGCAAATCTCCCAGAGGGCGCGGAATACAGCCATCAGGACGGCAACCTGCGCGTGTCGGCAAGGCGGACAAAGGGTGATTCGCTACGCATTCGGGCTACGGGTCTTAAAAACTCGGCGCCGAATATCAAAATTGAAGCGAACTCGTCGGGAAAAGTGAAACTTGCCGATTCAATAGATACAAAGGTTGGTAAGGATATCCCAGAACTCCCGCGCGGACAGCCCGCTGAGAAATCTGATATTAGATGGGATTTGATATTCGTCTGCATCATATTCCTGGTTCTCACAGGAATAATCGCATACGAGAGTTTTAAACATAAAAAACAAAAGTAACATGAACGAAAATTTTATCTATGGCATAGCCAAGGTTGAGGTTGGAAATGCAACCATCGGCTACATCGAAAAAGGTTCATTCCAGTGGGGGGGGACATCGCCAGAGGCTACGGATATAGAAGCAGAGCAGGTTCCTGCAGCTCCTGTTCTCTCTCTCCTTCAGAAGAACGGTACCATTGCTCCGCAGTTCAACTTGATACAGTTGGATGTGAACAATCTGCAGACTGTCATGGGCGGTACTGTGGAGGGCAAGAAATGGAGTGCTCCGACGGACCTTGTAAGTGTGACTGATTCAGTTAAGATTACAACCCAGAGTGGCGCGGTGATTGATATCCCCAAGGCTACTGTACAGGCAAATCTGGACGGCAACCTGACGCTGTCCGAGGTTTCTAAGGTGAAGGTAGCGCTGAAAGTCCTGACGCCAGATGGTGGCGGTTCTCCTTATAGCATTGACTACACGGGAACTCCTGCTGCTGGCATTGAGGAAGGTTAATACCGAATCAATATGGACAATCGCGGAACGCAACAAGAGGCGGCGGAGGCATTGCTCGATGCAGGTGTCTCCGTTCCTCTTAAATCAATCAAGATTCCTTTCCGTAAGAAACCGCTGGTAATCCGCTTAACGATGAAGCGCCCACGCTTATCGACCCAAATCAGAATCGCACAAGTCTATCTTGGCATGGGAGTAACGGCGGAGCAGCTGGGGAAATTCACCAAGGAGGAGGAAATGAAGTTCCTGGCTGAACACGGAAAGGATATAGCAAGGATGATGGCAATGGCCGTCTGCTGTACAACCTCACGCACACGGCTTTTCGGGCGTCTCCTGACGTGGATCATCATTCA
>Ga0265299_10006694_pt1 | contig 10446 bp, 4 predicted proteins | sample AusTroGonzalo_MG_4_FD_193485 | JGI IMG/M metagenome (GOLD analysis project Ga0265299, IMG submission 193485) | Bovine rumen microbial communities from tropical cattle in Woodstock, Queensland, Australia - Gonzalo_02 | ecosystem: Host-associated > Mammals > Digestive system > Stomach > Rumen ...
TCCTTCCCATGGGAAGGTTACGGGTTCTTGATACGTACATCACCCATACCATCGGTCAAACACCCCCTACTCCCCATTGCAGAAGTAACCAAACCTAATCAGGTGCGTTTACTTCCGCAAACCACGCAATCTCACAATCTCACAATATTCAATTTACCCTATTGCGTAGTCCGGTCCAAAAGTGTATAATACTCATTCAACTTTCGAAAGGTTAGAACAATGAAAGACGGTATCCATCCCAAGTATGGCGACGCGACGATTACGTGCGCGTGCGGCAATGTGATTCACACCCGCTCCACGAAGCCCGAGATGCAGGTTAACACGTGCAGCGCGTGCCACCCGTATTTCACGGGTCAGAAGACTATGGTCGACACCGAAGGTCGCGTCGACATGTTCAAGAAGCGCTACGCAAAGTTCGCAAAGTAAGGTGGCTTTGTCGTTTTCGATATTCCTTGAATTATATCGAGTGCCTTTCCTTCCGTTTCAGAGGAAGGAGGGCGGTCAAAGGGGTTGTGGACTGTCTGTCCCAGCCCTTTGATGTTTTCTCCCCCAAAAAAATATTTTCTGTACCGTATTGCCAAGCGGACGGAATTTTGGTAAAATCTTCACTTCCACGCCGGAATAGTTAACAAAGTGGCCGCTTACCACACTTCGTCCGCGCGCGGGGCTGTAGTCTCCAAAAGTTTCTAAAAAGGTCAAAGAACCAAAGAGGTAAGTGTCATGGCAAAAGCCGAACGCAAGGTATTCGGTCGTCTGCAGAATACCTTCAATCCGCCCGATCTGATCGAGATCCAGACGAAGTCCTACCGTGACTTCCTGCAGGAGGACGTGCCGCCCGCGAAGCGCGAGGAGAAGGGCCTCCAGGCCGTCTTCCACGAGATCTTCCCGGTTGTGGCGTTCGAAGGGCGCTACGTGCTGGATTTCGTGAAGTACGAGCTGAAGAAGCCGAAGCTCGGGTACTTCGAAGCCCTCTACGACGGCGAGACTTACTCCAAGCCGCTCTACGCCACGTTCCGCTTCAAGGACAAGGAGAGCGTGCAGGAGGAGGAGGTATTCCTCGGTGACATCCCGGTGATGACCGACGACGGCGCGTTCGTGATCAACGGCGCCGAGCGCGTGATCGTCTCGCAGCTGCACCGCAGCCCGGGCATCTCCACCGAAAAGGCCCTCCACGCCAACGGCCAGACCCTCCTTTCCGTTCGCATAATCCCCGACCGCGGCTCGTGGATCGAGATAATGTTCGACACGAACGACGTCCTCTGGTGCTTCATGGACCAGCGCCGCCGCCGTCGGAAGTTCTACGCCACCACGCTCCTCAGGGCGCTCGGCTTCGGGTCCGACGAGTCCATCCTCCGCCTCTTCTACGATTCGCGCACGCTCGACCCGTCCGCGTCCTACACTGAGAAGGACCTCCATAACCTTCTGATGAAGGGCGACGTGGTCGACAACGACTCCGACGAGGTCATCGCCCGCCGCTACGACCCCGTCACCCCCTCGATGCTCGGGCAGATCGCCGCCGCGGGCTACAACTCCATCGAGGTCGTCGACGTGAATGTCGACAACGGCACGCTTATCAAGACCCTCCGCGAGGACGCCAAGAACGGCGTCCACAACGAGGAGGACGCCCTCCGCGAGATCTACAAGCGCATGCGCCCCGGCGACCCGCCCACGGCCAGCAACTCCAAGCAGATGATCCAGAAGCTCTTCTTCGATCTCGCGCACTACGACCTCGGCTACGTCGGCCGCCACAAGATCAACAAGAAGCTCGGCCTCGGCGGGAAGGTGCCGGACGACCTCCGCACCCTGCACGAGAGCGGCATCGACGTGGTGGAGGCCATCCGCCTGCTTCTCAAGATATTCATGGGCCGCGACACGGTGGACGACATCGACCACCTCGGCAACCGCCGCATCCGCACGGCCGGCGAGCTGCTCGAGAACCAGTGCCGCCTGGGCCTCGCCCGCACGGAGCGCCTCATCCGCGAGCGCATGACGATCCACGACACGGGCTCTCAGGGTCCGCTCACGCCGCAGCGCCTCGTCAACTCCAAGACCTTCTCCAGCGTGGTGGCGGACTTCTTCAGCCGCAGCCAGCTGTCGCAGTTCATGGACCAGACGAACCCGCTCTCCGGCCTCGCCCATAAGCGCCGCCTCTCTGCCCTCGGCCCCGGCGGCCTCTCCCGCGAGCGCGCTGGCTTCGAGGTGCGCGACGTCCATCCGTCGCACTACGGCCGCATCTGCCCGATCGAGACGCCCGAAGGCCCGAACATCGGCCTCATCTCCTCGCTGGGCATCTACGCCAAGATCAACAAGTTCGGCTTCATCGAGACTCCCTACCGCGTGGTGAAGAACGGCAAGGTGACCAACACGGTCGAATACCTCCCCGCCGACGCGGAGGAGCAGTTCGTGATCGCGCAGGCGAACGCGCCGCTCAATTCCGACCACACCTTCGCCGAGAAGAAGGTGACGTGCCGCTTCAAGACGGAGTTCTGCGAGAAGCCCGCCGCAGAGGTGCAGTACATGGACGTGGCGCCGATGCAGGTGATCTCGATCGCCGCCGGCCTGATCCCGTTCCTCGAGCACGACGACGCCAACCGTGCGCTCATGGGCGCGAACATGATGCGCCAGGGCGTACCGCTCCTCAAGAGCGAGCGTCCGTACGTGGGCACCGGCCTCGAAGGCGTCGCCGCAAAGGACTCCCGCGTGATCGTCTGCGCCGACCAGCCCGGCGTGGTCGCATACGTCTCCGCCACCTTCATCATGGTGACGCCCGACGGCAAGCTCGCCCCCGGCAAGAAGGCATACGAGGACGATCCCGCCAACGGCATCCGCCGCTACGATCTACAGAAGTTCCGCCGCTGCAACGCCGGCACGTGCTTCAACCAGAAGCCGATTGTCAAACACGGGCAGAAGGTGCAGGTCGGCGACTGCCTGGCCGACGGCCCGGCCACCGACCAGGGCGAGCTCGCCCTCGGCAAGAACCTGCTCGTCGCGTTCATGTCCTGGCGTGGCTACAACTTCGAGGACGCCATCCTCGTGAACGAGCGCCTCGTGCGCGAGGACGTCCTTACGTCCCTGCACATCGTCACCTTCGAGTGCAGCGCGCGAGACACCAAGCTCGGCGCCGAGGAGATCACGCGCGACATTCCGAACGTTGGCGAGGACGCCCTCAAGAACCTCGACGCCGAGGGCATCATCCGCGTCGGCGCCGAGGTCAAGCCCGGCGACATCCTCGTCGGCAAGGTCACGCCCAAGGGCGAGACCGAGCTCTCCCCGGAGGAGCGCCTCCTGAGGGCGATCTTCGGCGAGAAGGCCGCCGACGTGCGCGACACCTCGCTCATCGTGCCCCCGGGCACGACGGGCGTGGTCATGGCCGTGAAGGTCTCCTCCGTCCAGGAGGAGCCCCGCCCCGCCCTCGGCGACGAGGAAGAGGGCAAGATATCCAAGAAGGCGAAGCGCGAGGCCGAGAAGAAGCGCCTCGACTCCCTCAAGAAGCTCGAGAACGAGCTCGTTGCCCGCCTCGGCGACAAGTTCCTCTACCAGAAGCTCGCGGTGGACGTGATCGACACCGCCACTCAGGAAATCCTCGCCCCGGCGAACAAGAAGATCACCAAGTCCGTCCTCTCGCGCTTCGCCAAGAGCCGCGAGACGCTCTCGGCGGACGATCCGGAGGTGACCGCGCGCTTCGAAGAGGTGCTGGACGAGTTCCGCCCGCAGTTCGCCGCGCTCTCCGACGCCGCCCAGGCCGCGGAGGCCGCCCAGTCCGAAGCTGCTGACGCGCTTCCCGACGAGGGCAAGGTGGTGAAAAACGTGCGCGTCTACCTCGTCGACAAGAAGAACCTCTCCGTCGGCGACAAGATGGCCGGCCGCCACGGCAACAAGGGCTGCATCTCGCGCATCTTGCCGAGCTGCGACATGCCCTTCCTGCCGGACGGCACTCCCGTGGACATCGTCCTCAACCCGCTGGGCGTTCCCTCCCGCATGAACCTCGGGCAGCTCTTCGAGACCTACCTCGGCCTTGCCTGCCGCCTCTGCGGCTTCCACGCCGCGACGCCCGTCTTCGACGGCGTGCAGGAGGACGAGATCGACGCCGCGCTCTCCGAGGCCCGCAAGGTTCAGGAGAAGGAGGAGGGCGACGCCGCCTGGATCAACACCGACGGCAAAACGGTCCTCTACGACGGCCTCACCGGCGAACCCTTTGCGCAGCGCGTCGTGGTGGGCGTGATCTACATGCTCAAGCTCCACCACCTCGTGACGGACAAGATCCACGCGCGTGCCATCGGCCCCTACTCGCTCGTCACCCAGCAGCCGCTGGGCGGCAAGGCGAACCTCGGCGGCCAGCGCATGGGCGAAATGGAGGTGTGGGCGCTCGAAGCCTACGGAGTCGCTTACGCGCTCCAGGAGCTCATCACCGTGAAGTCCGACGACGTGCAGGGCCGCACGCGCATCTACGAGTCCATCGTGAAGGGCCAGAACATCCTCGACTCCGGAATGCCCGAGTCCTTCTCCGTGCTCATCCACGAGCTTCGCGGCCTGTGCCTGGACCTGCAGCTTCTGGGCGGCGACGCGGACAAGCCGTCGCGCAAGCAGGCGGCCGACCCTCTGGCCGCGGTCATGTCGTCCACAGCGCCCGTCGCCCCCGTCTCAGACGCCGGCGATCTCATGGGCGGAGTGCAGCTCTAACAACTTCAAAGACATCGTGAGGTCATTCAAATGAATCCGTACAACGCGAGTGAAATTTTCGGCGGGCAGTACAACGCGTCCGTCCACTACGACGCCGTCAAGGTGCTTCTTGCAGCTCCTGAGACAATCCGCGCCTGGTCCCACGGCGAGGTGAGGAACCCCGAGACGATTAACTACCGCACGTATCGCCCCGAGAAGGACGGTCTGTTCTGCGAGAAGATCTTCGGGCCCACCCACGACTGGGAGTGTGCCTGCGGCAAGTACAAGCGCATCAAGAACAAGGGCATGGTCTGCGACCGTTGCGGAGTTGAGGTGACCCTCGCCTCCGTCCGCCGCCAGCGCATGGGCCACATCGAGCTCGCCGTGCCCGTGAGCCACATCTGGTTCTTCAAGTGCAGCCCGTCCCGCATCGGCCTCATCCTCGACAAGACGATGAACGAGCTCGAACGCGTGCTCTACTACCAGGACTGGATCGTGATCGAGCCCGGCGACACGACTCTCCAGGAGGCCCAGATCCTCAACGACATGGAGTACTCCGACGCCAAGGCCAAGTACGGCGACGCCTTCAAGGCCGACATGGGCGCCGAGGCCGTGCGCAAGCTTCTGCGCAAGATCGACCTCTCCAAGCTCATGCGCGACCTCGAGGAGCAGATGGAGAACACCCGCTCCAAGCAGACGCGCAAGAAGATCGCCAAGCGCATGAAGATCGTCGACGGCTTCCTCGCCTCCGGCGGCAAGCCCGAGTGGATGATCCTCGACGTCCTGCCCGTGATCCCGCCCGAGCTGCGTCCGCTTGTGCCCCTCGAGGGCGGCCGCTTCGCCACGAGCGACCTCAACGACCTCTACCGCCGCGTCATCAACCGCAACAACCGCCTTAAGAACCTCCTCGCGCTCAAGACGCCCGACGTCATCATACGCAACGAGAAGCGCATGCTGCAGGAGGCGGTGGACGCCGTGTTCGACAACGGCCGCCACGGCCGCGCCGTGACCGGCCCCGGCAACCGTCCGCTCAAGTCCCTCTCCGAGATCCTCAAGGGCAAGACCGGCCGCTTCCGCCAGAACCTGCTCGGCAAGCGCGTTGACTACTCCGGCCGCTCCGTGATCGTCGTCGGTCCCGAGCTCAAGCTCCCGCAGTGCGGCCTCCCCAAGGAGATGGCCCTCAGGCTCTTCGAGCCGTTCATCATCCGCCGCCTCAAGGAGATCGGCAAGTGCCACACCGTCCGCACCGCGCGCAAGATGATCGAGCGCCAGGAGCCGGAGGTCTGGGACGTGCTCGAGGAGGTGACGAAGGACAAGACGGTGTTCCTCAACCGCGCGCCCACGCTCCACCGCCTCTCCATCCAGGCGTTCGAGCCGGTGCTCGTCGAGGGTAAGGCGATCCGCCTCCACCCGATGGTCTGCACCCCGTTCAACGCCGACTTCGACGGCGACCAGATGGCCGTGCACGTGCCGCTCTCCGTGGAGGCGCAGCTCGAGTCGCGCCTGATGATGCTCGCCGCGACGTCTATCTTCTCGCCCGCGTCCGGAAAGTCGGTCATGACGCCTACGCAGGACGTCTGCCTCGGCCTCTACTTCCTCACAACCCCCGGGCAGCAGGACAAGCTCGCCGGCCGCATCGCCGGCAAGACTCCGTTCGCCGGCGAGCACCTCCCGCTCTTCAACGACATCGGCGAGGTGGAGTTCGGCATAGCGGAGAAGGCCGTCGACTATCACACCCGCATCCGTTTCCGCAATCCCGACTTCGGCCATCCCGAGCGTCCGCACGGCGTGAGCGACAAGCGCGTGATCGAGACGACCGCCGGCCGCGTGATCTTCAACGCCATCTTCCCGGAGGAGATGGGCTTCTGGAACGACAAGGTCACGAAGTCCACCGTCGGCAACCTCATCCTCGACTGCCACCGCGTGGCAGGACACGACGTTACCGTGCGGCTCATCGACGCGCTGAAGGACCTCGGTTACAACTACGTGACCGTCTCCGGCGCCTCCATGGGCCTCAAGGACATGATCCGCCCGGCCGTGAAGGACGACCTGATCGCCAAGGCTCGCGTTGAGGCCGACAAGGTTCAGGCCCAGTTCCAGCAGGGCATTGTCACCGACGGCGAGCGCCACAACAAGGTGGTGGACATCTGGGCCGCCACAACTGAGAAGGTGGGCGACGAGCTCTACAAGACGATCGACCGGAACGTCTCCGCCGAGAACCCCAATCCGACCGAGCTGAACCCCGTGTTCATGATGGTGGATTCCAAGGCCCGCGGCTCCAAGCTCCAGATACGTCAGCTCGCCGGCATGCGCGGCCTCATGTCCAACCCCTCGGGCGACATCATCGAGCGCCCGATCACCGCCTCCTTCCGCGAGGGCCTTTCGGTGCTCGAGTACTTCATCTCCTCGCACGGCGCGCGCAAGGGCCTCGCCGACACCGCCCTCAAGACGGCCGACGCCGGCTACCTCACGCGCAAGCTTGTCGACGTGTCGCAGGACGTCATCATCTCCACCGAGGACTGCAACACTGTCAACGGCATCGAGGTCGAGGCCATCATCGAGGGCGACGAGGTGAAGGTGCCCCTCGCCCAGCGCATACTCGGCCGCACCTCCCTCTACGACATTCGCGACCCCAAGTCCGGCGACGTGCTGGTGGACGCGAACATGGAGATCGACGAGGACGCCTGCGCTCGCATCGCGAAGGCCGGCGTCGAGAAGGTCTGGATCCGCTCCGGCCTCACCTGCGACGCCGAGTACGGCATGTGCGCCAAGTGCTACGGCCGCGACCTCTCCACGGGCCGCCAGGTCGAGATCGGCACCGCCGTGGGCATCATCGCCGCCCAGTCGATCGGCGAGCCCGGCACGCAGCTGACGATGCGCACGTTCCACATCGGCGGAACGGCGTCCATGACGGCCACCGTGCCCGAGATCGTCCTCAAGAACGACGGCGTGGCCAAGTTCGTGGACGTCCGCAAGGTGCGCAACGCCGAGGGCAGGGAGGTCGTCCTCAACAAGAACGGCACTCTCGAGATCTGGTCCCGTGAAGGTTCCCGCCTCGACACCTACCCCCTGCAGATGGGCGCGGTCCTCACGATCGAGGACGGCGAGACCGTCAAGAAGGGCCAGAAGGTCGCCACGTGGGATCCTCACTCCGTGCCCGTTCTCTCCGAGGCCGCCGGCACAATCGAGTTCAAGGACTGCGAGGAGGGAATCTCCGTCAAGACAGAGACCGACCGCCAGACCGGCGCCAAGACGCTCGTCGTGCTCGACACGAAGGAGTCCAAACTCCACCCGCAGATCATCATCCGCGGGCGCGGCGAAGACGGAGAGCCGAACAAGATTCTCGACAGCCACGACATCCCCACCGGCGCCACGGTCATGGTGCGCGACGGCCAGAAGGCCTCCCCGGGCATGCTGCTCGCGAAGACCCCGCGCGAGGCCACCAAGACCCGCGACATCACCGGCGGCCTTCCGCGCGTGGCAGAGCTCTTCGAGGCCCGCCAGCCCAAGGACGCCGCGGAGATCTCCAAGATCGAGGGTATCGTCGAGTTCGGCGAGAACATGCGCGGTAAGCGCACGCTCTACGTCAAGGACGATGTCACCGGCCAGGTCGAGGAGCACCTCATTCCGATGGGTAAGCAGATCGTCGTGTACAAGGGCGACCGCGTCAAGAAGGGCCAGCAGCTCACCGAAGGTCCGATCATTCCGCAGGAGATCCTCGAGGTCTCCGGTCCGCAGGAGCTCGAGAAGTACCTCGTCAACGAGGTCCAGCAGGTGTATCGCCTCCAGGGCGTCGAGATCAACGACAAGCACATCGAGATCATCGTGCGCCAGATGCTCCGCAAGGTCCGCATCACCAACCCCGGCGACACCGACTTCCTCTGGGGCGAGCAGGTCACGCGCCAGACGTTCCTGCGCATGAACGAGCAGATGATGATGGAGGGCCGCCGCCCCGCGGAGGCCCAGCCCGCGCTCCTCGGCATCACCAAGGCCGCCCTCGAGACGGACTCCTTCATCTCCGCCGCGTCCTTCCAGGACACCACCCGCGTCCTCACCGACGCCTCCACCATGGGTCGTGTCGACGAGCTCCGCGGCTTCAAGGAGAACGTCATCCTCGGCCACCTCATCCCCGGTGGCACCGGATTCCCCCTCCATCGCCACCTCAAGCTCGTCCCCCTCTGCGAGCCCATTTCCGACGAGGAGATGGAGCAGCTCCGCAAGGAGGCCCGCGACAAGCAGGACAAGCTCTACGGCACGACCCCCATCCCTCCCGAGGACGAGGAGGACAGCGAGGAGGGCGAGGCCTTCCCCGAGGCGAAGAACGACGAGTCCTTCGCCCAGGTTCCGGCCGGACAGGCCCCCGACCAGACGGTGGACGGCTACGACGCCTCCGACTTCGGCGGCGGCGAGGAGGACTGATCCCTCAGAGGATCAGCATGCAGTCGCCGTAGCTGAAGAAACGGTAGTCTGCACGAACGGCGAGAGCGTACGCGGCGAGCGTGCGCTCTCGTCCTGCAAGGGCACTGACCATCATCAGAAGCGTGGACTTCGGGAGATGGAAGTTCGTGAGCATCGCGTCGCAAGCGAGGAATTTGTACGGCGGGTAGATGAAGATGTTCGAGGCTCCGTGCCCCGGGACGATTCTGCCGCCGTTCGCGGCCGCGACCGTCTCGAGCGTGCGCACTGTCGTCGAGCCCACGCACACTACTCGTCCGCCGCGCGCCTTGCAGTCGTTCACAGCGTCGGCCGTCTGAGGCGACACGGTGAACACCTCGAAGTCCATCTGGTGATCTTCGATGTTCTCGCATTTCACGGGGCGGAACGTGCCGGGGCCTACGTGGAGCGTGATGGCGGCTCGTTTCACTCCCTTGGCGTCGAGGGCGGCGAATATTTCCGGCGTGAAGTGGAGACCCGCCGTTGGGGCGGCCACGCTGCCGGTCTCGCGTGCGTAGATAGTCTGGTAGCGTTCGCGGTCCTCGGCCTCCTCCTCTACGGTCCCTTCGCGGCGGACGTACGGCGGCACGGGAGTACGGCCGAAGGCGTCGAGGAGCTCCATGAGTGGTCTCTCAGAAAGGAACTCCGCTCGCCAGAGTCCGCCCGCGAGCTTGCGCACGAGACGTACCTTGAGCTCGCCTTTGGGGCCGAACACGGCGGTCTGCCCAGGCCGGGACGGTCTCCCGGAACCGATCATCACCGACCAGACCACGGCGCTTTCCGCCGCCGCGTCCAGGTTGAACGCGGCCTCGTCCCGTCCGTCGTCGCCTTCTTCCGCCAGGGGACTCACCATCAGCACCTCCACCTGTCCGTCGGAATCTGCCCATGTGCCGATGAGTCGTGCGGGGAACACTTTGGTGTCGTTGACGACGAGGAGGTCGTTGGGCGAGAGGTATTCGACGATGTCGGGTGCGCGGCGGTGTTCTATCACGCACGTGTCGCGATGCAGCACCATCATGCGGTCGTCGCCGCGTTTTTCACTCGGGTGCTGGGCGATTAGCCGTTCGGGGAGCGGATACCAGAATTGATTTGTCTTCATTTTGTCTTTTTAATCGTGCGCACGGCGGTGTTTCCGTCGCGGCGTTTCCGTCCGTCCGTATCCGTATCCGTCATGCGCTCTTGAATGATACCACATCCCCGCCCCCTGCGCAAGTACAGTTCTATATTCACCCTTATCCCGGAAAATCCGGGATAAATTATCCCAGATATCCGCCAGAGCCAATAAAATCAAGGGGAAATAAATTTTCGGGAGGGCGGAAAAGGCGGGGAGACTTTTCCGATTTCCGCTATAAT
>Ga0265299_10006702_pt1 | contig 10439 bp, 5 predicted proteins | sample AusTroGonzalo_MG_4_FD_193485 | JGI IMG/M metagenome (GOLD analysis project Ga0265299, IMG submission 193485) | Bovine rumen microbial communities from tropical cattle in Woodstock, Queensland, Australia - Gonzalo_02 | ecosystem: Host-associated > Mammals > Digestive system > Stomach > Rumen ...
TGGAATAGAAGGCACCCTCCGGGTCATCGAGTTCGAAATAGGTCTTTTCGAACATGCGGGAGTTGTAGTAGTCGAAACCGACGCGGCCTTCGATCTTGAGCCAGTCGAGCGGGTTGAAGTACAGGGACGTCTTGCCGAACATACGGTCACGCTGGTAGCTGTTCGTGTTCATGTAGACGTTGAAGTACGGGTTGATGTGGTAGCTGGCGTTCCAGTTGTACATCGTGTAGTTGCCGGCGGCATCCTTCTGGTCCCAGTTTTCCTTCATGGACTGCATGTTGATCTGACGGCCGCTCCAGGCCACCAGGGAGTTCAGCGGGTTGTTGCCGCGGTAACCCTGGTTCACCAGGTTGTCGCTCTCGGTCCGGGTGTAGTTGCCCGCGAAATCGAAGGAGAAGAAGCGGTTCAGGGTCATCTGCGTGTTGAACTGGGCGCCGTAGCGGGTCTGGTCCGTATTGGGAACGGTACCGGTCTGGTTACGGTAGGACAGGGAAACACGGGTCGTGGACTTCTCGCCACGGGCCTGCAGGGAGATCATGTGGTTCTGGGTGATACCGGTCTGGAAGAAGCTCTTGATGTTGTCCGGGTGGGAGACCCAGGGAGCCTTCTGGCCGTTGCTGTCGAACTGGACGAACTGGAGGCCGGCATCGAGTTTCGGACCCCAGGACTCATCGTTACCGTCCTGGACACCGCCCCAGTTACCGTCCACATAGGTGAAGCTGTTCTTTTCGCAGTATTCCTGATAGGACAGGGTACCGCCGTCTTCCTGATACCACTTGTAATGCAGCTCGTCACCGTCATAACCCTGACCGTAGCTGTTCTGCAGCTTGGGGATGTTCGCCACGCGGTCGAAGGTGATGGAACCGTCGTAGGAGATCTCCATGCCGGCGGACTTCTTGCCGGTCTTGGTGGTGATGAGGATAACGCCGTTACCGGCACGCATGCCATAGAGGGCTGCGGAACCGCCCTTGAGGACGGAGATGGACTCGATGTCCTCCGGGTTGATATCGTTCAGGCCGGAACCGAAGTCCACGCCGCGGTAGGTGTTGTCACCGGTACGCTTGGTATCGTTGGACACCGGAACGCCGTCGATGACGATCAGCGGCTGCTGGTCGGCGGACAGGGAGGAGTTACCACGGACGGAGATGCGGGAGGAGGCACCGACGGAGCCGCCGAAGGTGTTGATCTGAACACCGGCGACCTTACCCGTAAGGGCACTGGTGACGGACGGGGCGCCCGCCGCCATGAGTTCGTCGGACTTCACTTCCTGGATCGCGTAACCGAGGGCTTTCTTCTCACGGGTGATACCCATGGCGGTCACGACCACTTCGTTCAGGGCGTTGAAGTCGTTTTCGAGTTCGATGGTCATTCCGTCCTTGGCATCGACCTCAACGGTCTTCATGCCGAGGCAGGAAACCACGAGTTTCTGGGCGGAGGTGGGGACGTTCAGCACGAACGTACCATCCATGCCCGTAACAGTACCCACGGTCGTGCCACTGACAATGACACCGGCGCCGGGGACCGGAGAGCTGTCTTCTGCAGAAATGACCTTACCGGTCACCCTGCGCGTCTGGGCCATCGACAGGACTGTCGCCAGGCACAGCGCCACTAAAAGAAGGACTCTTTTCATAAAAAATGAAAAATTTAGGTTGGGATATAAGTTAATGTTGGTAACTATTTTCACAGGTCACAAGGCTCGATAACTATACACTACTATTCATTTAGATGCAAAGTTGCAAAACAGTTTTCAAATATCCAAATCATTTTTTCAATCTTCTCCTTCCAGTTTTTCAGTACCGCGCAGGTCGAATTTTCAAATCGTTATAATATTGCCGCCAAAAATAAACATCTTTAACCAAAAATCAGGTTATAATTTCAAATATATTGTTAATTTTATTCCTGAAAACCGTTTTTATTTCTGCATAATTACGCTTTTCTGGGGCTATATTCAAGGGTTTGAGGGGCCCGTCTAATAGATTGTAAGTTGCTGATTCACCCGCTTTTGCAGACCGATTAATCCTAACAAGGTCCGGCCATGGCCCAGAAATCACCATGCAATAATTTTTCAATCAATCACTTGCATATTTCAAAAATATATATGAAATTTGCGCCCTTAAAAAATGGTAAAATCCTATAGTAGTGTATTTGCCTCTTGAAATAAGAGTTTTTATACCATATTGTGTTTAACCAAAATTTCATGCTTATGAAAAAAGTAAAACTGTTCATGGCGTGCCTCCTGGCCGTCGTGACGACGGCCCTTTCCGCCCAGAACGTCACGGTGAAGGGTGTCGTCTCCGACGCCTCCAACGGTGAGCCCATCACGGGCGCCGCCGTCGTGGTCCAGGGAAGCACGACCGCGTATGCCCTGACGGATGTCGCCGGCGCGTTCAGCATCAACGCTCCTGCAAGCAGCGTCCTCGTCATCAGCAACATGGGCTACAAGACCCAGCAGATCCAGCTCAACGGCCAGGCCACCCTCATGGTCGCCCTGGAACCGGACGTCGAGTACCTGACGGAAGTCGTCGTCACCGCGATGGGCATCTCCCGTGAGAAGAAGGCCCTCGGCTATGCCGTGCAGGACCTCAAGTCCGAGGAACTGAGCCATGCGGCCAGCGCGAGCCTCAGCTCCGCCCTCCAGGGCAAGCTCTCCGGTGTGGAGATTTCCTCTTCCTCCGGTATGCCGGGCGCTTCCTCCAAGATCACCATCCGCGGCGCCCGTTCCCTCGACGGCAACAACCAGCCGCTGTATGTGGTCGACGGCATGCCCGTGGCTTCCACCCCGGACATCAGCACCGGCAGTTCCGTGACCGGCTCCGACTATGCCAGCCGTTCCCTCGACATCGACCCGAACGACATCGAGAGCATCAACGTCCTGAAGGGCCAGGCCGCTTCCGCCCTGTACGGTATGCGCGCCTCCAACGGTGTGATCATCATCACCACCAAGAAGGGTTCCGCCGCCGCTTCCGGCAAGACGAACATCTCCTTCAGCACGAACTACACCTTCGACACCCCGGCCATCTATCCCGAGGTCCAGCTCAAGTACGCGCAGGGTTCCGGCGGCAAGTACAACCCCACCTCCTCCCTGTCCTGGGGTCCGCTGATCTCCGACCTCCCGAAGGACCCGGGGTACGGCGGTGAGACCGACAACAAGTATACCCAGGCCTACGGCATGCATCCGGGCCAGTACTACCAGCCGCAGCGCGCCCAGGCCGGCCTCGACCCCTGGACCACCCCCGGCGTGTACGAGAACATCAAGGACTTCTTCCAGACGGGACACACCTTCAGCAATTCCGTCAGCGTCGCCCACAACTTCGGTACCGGCAACTTCATCTTCTCCCTCGGTAACACCGACACCAACGGTATCATCAACAATACCTACATGAAGCGCTACAACGCCCGCTTCGGTGCCGAGGCCCGTCTCAGCAAGCTCTTCACGATGGGCTTCAACGCCAGCTACGTGCAGTCCGACATGAACAAGCAGACGGGTGCGAACGACGGTATCACCGCCGGCCTCTACCACGTTCCGGCCAACTACGACCTCGCCGGCATCCCCAACCACGTGCCCGGTGATCCCTACACCCAGGTGAACTTCCGTAACCTGACCTTCAACAACCCGTACTGGGCTACCGAGAACAACTTCTTCGGTGAGAAGTCCCAGCGCTTCTTCGGGAACGCCTACCTGGACTTCAAGACCAACCTCGGCGCCACCCAGACCCTCGACGTCAAGTACCAGCTCGGTACCGACGCCTACACGACGGCCTACGAGAACATCTTCGGCTACGGCAGCAAGGGCAACGACGGTGAAATCACCCAGCGTACCCTCACCGAGAACTCCCTGAACTCCCTGCTGACGGCCAACTACACCTGGGCCATCACCGACGAACTGAACCTGACGGCCCTGCTCGGTAACGAAATCGTGTACGACACCGAGAAGTACCTCTACGCCTACGGTAACCACTTCAACTTCTCCGGCTGGAACCACCTGAACAACGTCGCTTCCTACTCCTCTTCGGAGTCCTATTCCAAGAAGCTGACCTTCGGTACCTTCGGTGAAATCGCCATGGACTGGAAGAACATGCTCTTCCTGAACGCGACCTTCCGTTCCGACTACGTCTCCTCCATGCCCCACGGCAACCGTACCTTCACCTATCCTTCCGTGTCCCTCGGCTTCATCTTCACCGAACTCGAGGCCCTGAAGAACAACGTGCTCACCTACGGTAAGATCCGCGGTTCCTACGCCGAGGTCGGCCAGGCCGGCACCTACCACGATTCCTTCTATGACACCCCGTCCTTCGGCGGCGGCTTCTCCTCCGGCACCCCGGCCATGTACCCGACCAACGGCGTCGTGGCCTACACCCCGTACAGCCGCATCTACGACCCGAACCTCCGTCCGCAGAACACCAAGTCCATCGAAGGCGGTATCGACCTCGCCTTCTTCGACGGCCGGATCACGATGGAATACACCTTCTCCCGCCAGAACGTGAAGGACCAGATCTTCGCCGTGCCGATGGCTTCCTCCACCGGTTACGCCGAGAAGATGACCAACGCGGGTAAGGTCCACACCAACGCCCACGAAATCACCCTCGGTTTCATTCCGGTCCAGACCCGGGATTTCACCTGGGACGTGAACTTCAACTTCACCAAGATCGACAACTACGTGGATGAACTCGCCGAGGGTGTGTCCAGCATCTTCCTCGGTGGCTTCACGGAGCCGCAGGTGCGCGCCGGTATCGGCGACAAGTACCCGGTCATCTACGGTATCGACTATGTCCGCAACGAGGATGGGATGGTCATCGTCGACGAGGACGGCTTCCCGATGGCCGGCGACAACGCCGTGCTGGGTGCTGTCTCCCCGGACTTCCAGCTGGGCCTGAGCACCGGTATCGAATGGAAGGGCCTCCGCCTGAACGCCGTGTTCGACTGGAAGAAGGGCGGCAAGATGTACGCCGGTTCCGCCACCATGATGGAATACTACGGCACCGCGCTCACTTCCCAGGAGTACCGCGAGAAGGAAAGCTTCGTCTTTGACTGGGAGCCTGCCGTGAAGATCACCGGTTACGATGCCTCCGGCAACCCGACCTACGCGCCGAACGATATCGCCATCGACGGCAAGTATGCCCAGTCTTTCTTCTCCACGATGAACGACATCTCCGCCTGCTTCGTCCGCGACGCTTCCTACCTCAAGCTCCGCGAAGTCTCTCTCAGCTACCCGATCGTCAAGGCCAAGTGGGGTACCATCACGGCCAGCGCCTTCGCACGCAACGTCCTCCTGTGGACGGCTATCCGCGGCTTCGATCCCGAGGCCTCCCAGGGTAACAACAACATGGGCGGCGGCTTCGAGCGCTTCTCCCTGCCCGGTACTTCCAGCTTCGGCGGTGGTCTCAAATTCAACTTTTAAGGAGGGCTAATTTATGAAAAAAGCATATCAACTCATCAAGACCGGTCTGATCTTCTCCGTCGCAGCCTTCGCTTTCGCGGCCTGCTCCGAGAATTTCATGGACGAAATCAACCGCGATCCCAGCGTTTCCACCGACGTCACCGCGAAGTTCATCCTTCCGGACGTGGAGCTCCGCACCGCGCAGAACATCGTGGGCGGTGACTTCAACACCTATTTCGGTTCCTACGTCGAGTACTGGGCCGGCACCCACAACCAGCTGTTCAAGGCCGAGAACCGCGACGCCGAAGTCCGCGTCGGCTCCACCTACAACAACAACTGGGCGACCATTTACGAGAACATCCGCAACGCGAAGATCATCATCGCCAAGTCCCAGGATGACACCAATACGCCCGATGCCTTTGCCCGCGGCCTCGGCGAGATCATGCTCGCTTACAATGCGGCCATCGCCACGGACGTCTTCGGCGACACCCCGTATACGGAAGTCGGTGACGCGGACAAGTATCCGTATCCCCAGGCCGATACCCAGGAAAGCATCTACAAGGACGTGTTCGCCCTCCTCGATGCCGGTATCAAGGACATCGAAGACGGGAGCAACACCATGGGCCAGTATGATTTCATCTACGGCGGCAACGCCGGCCTGTGGATCAAGTTCGCCAACGGCCTCAAGGCCCGCTACACCATGCGCCTCCTGAACCGTTCCGGCAGCAAGGACGCTGACCTGCAGAAGGTTCTGCAATATGTCGACGCTTCCTTCGCCTCCCCTTCCGAGCAGGCTTCCATGCAGTATGACGGCGGCAACCAGAACCCGGTGTTCGACTTCGAATGGAGCCGGGACGGCATCTCCTCCTGCACCAGCATGTACAACAAGCTGATGGCCCGGAAAGATCCCCGCGCCGAGCGCGTGTACTGGGATCCCGCTTCCTGGATCCACTTCAGCGCGGCGGATGTCGCCAGCGCCCTCGCCCCGACCGGCGAGCCGGAAGAGAGCCAGTATGTCTATGCCTATGACGCCTGGTTCTTCGCCGAGGTGGCTCCGATCCACTTCCTCAGCTTCCACGAGCTCCAGTTCCTGAAGGCCGAAGCCCTGGTCCGCCTGGGCCGCACCAGCGAGGCCAAGGCCGTCCTGAAGGAAGCCGTCGAGGCCGCCTTCGACAACTTCGAGGTGAATGTGGACGCCGCCCTGAACGCCCCGTCCGTGAACCAGTACGGTGGCATCGAGCCGCTGGAGAGCGCTCCGCTGTCCGCCGCCGATGCCGACGCCTACTTCGACGAGGTGGTCGCTCCGCTGTTCGACGCCGATCCGCTCCAGGAGACCATGATCCAGAAGTACATCGGTCTGTGGGGCGCCAACGGTGAAACCCTGGAGACCTACGCCGACATCCGCCGCCTCAAGGCGGAGGGCAAGGGCAGCATCTACGGCCTCATCAACCCGGGCCAGTTCCCGCTCCGTTGCCCCTACGGCCAGGACGACATCGTCGCGAACCCGAACATCGCTAAGATCTACACCGACGCCGGTAACTACGTGTTCTCCGAGAACGTCTGGTGGGCTGGCGGTTCCCGCTAAGCTTCACGCACATACATAAAAAGAGGCTGGCCCGATGGCCAGCCTCCTTTTTTCATTGACACTCGGGGGCTATTCCTTGACTTTCAGGACTTCCCCGGCCTCGCGGGCCACGGCTTCCTTCCAGATGTCCGTGTAGCCCGGCCATTCGACCTTCTCCGGCTGGACTTCCGAATATTCGGAGTGCTTGAAGGAGCCGTCCTCGTTCTGGGGCTTCACGTTGCCGTCGATGTACTTGACGAGGAGTTCCTCCTCCAGGGCGACCCAGACCTTGAACTGGTCCTGTGCCGTCTGGACCGTGTAGTTGGTGAGCATCTGGGTGAGCTTTGCGAACGGGCGGCGGGACACCATCGAATTGTTGTTGGCGGTGAGTTTCTCCTGGAGCCTTACGGCAACCTGGTTGTAGTTCACCATGGCGGTGCTGTCCATAGCGTGGACCTTCCGGAACATCTGGTCGTTCTCGAAGGCGTCGATCTTCTCCCGCACGTGCGGGGCCATCACGTTGTACATCTTGTAGCAGGCGTTGGCCACGCGGTTGTTGATCCAGAAAGAGGAGGTGGCGGAATAGTGCAGCAGGTCGCCGTTCCCCTCGCGGAAGCATTCGGGGACCTCGGTCGTGGAGGTGTAGATCGGGGTCAGGTAGGAGGTGGCTGCATCGTCGGTACCGAACCACAGGATGCCGCCCACCTCGTCGGGGACGTAGTCACGGGCCTGGCCGATCATCCAGAAACCGGTCTGCTGGGTGGCGATGGCGCGCTCGTTCAGGTAGGTGCCGCCCTCGGCCTTGTACTCCATCGGGCGCCAGCGGTACGGGAGGGCGTTGCCGCCCGCGCCGATGTCCTGGGTCATGTCCATGGGGGTTCCCTCGTAATGGTCGCGCATCACATCGGCCACCGCCTTCACGGTCACCTTCTCACGCGGGTAGATGAACATGGGCAGATCCCCTTTCAGGTCGTAGCCCATGGCGTAGTCCAGGTAGTCGGAGGCATCCTTGGTCACGGCCTTGCCGTTCACGTCATAGAAGGAGAACCAGCCGCTGGAGAGGATGTTGAAGGCGCTCCACACGCGGGCGTCGCAGCCGCGGACCGTGCCGAAATCGGCCGGGCAGTAGGCCTTCTTGAAACTGAACTCCTCATCGTTTCCCTCGAAATAGCCCTTGCGGCGGGCGAAGGAGATTACGTCCTTGGAATAGAGGCAGTTGTCGGGATCGTCCAGGGGGAAGGCGCCGATCCGGGCCTGGTTCGCGTGGGCGCAGATGGCGCCGTCCGGCACGCGGAGGGCCACCCACACGATGCCCTTGTCCACATTGACCCCGTTCTTGATGTTGGTGCCCTTGCCGATGAGTTCCATGATCCAGGCCTCGTTCTTGTCGGCGATGGAGAAGGACTCGCCCTCGGAGGCGTATCCGTAGGTGTTCGCGAGCTCCACGATCACGGCGATGGCCTCCCGCGCGGACGCGGCCCGCTGCAGGGCGATGTAAATCAGGGAGCCGTAGTCGATGCCGCCCCGGCGGTCGAGGAGTTCCTCGCGGCCGCCCCAGGTGGTCTCGGTGATGATGACCTGCTTCTCGTTCATGTTGCCGAGGGTCTTGTAGGTGTGAGGCGCCTGGTCGATCTCGCCGAGGTACTTGCCCGAATCCCAGTCATAGACCTTCAGCAGGGAACCCGCCTTCCAGTCGATGGCCGGATGGTAATACAGTTCCCCATACAGGTAATGGGAATCCGCGGCGTAGGAGACCATGGTGGAGCCGTCCTTGCTGGCGCCCTTGGTGATGATCACATTGGTGCAGGTGTTTCCCTCCCAGGCCGGAGCGAGGAGGAAAAGCGCAAAAAGAAGGAGGGTCAGGTGCGGTTTATGCATCGTATTTGGGGGTTTGTGCAATTATTGTTACATTTGTCAGATTGCAAATTTATGAAAATTATTCAAGGGATGAAACACTTATGGATGTTGGCGGCGGTCCTCTGCCTCGGAGCGTCCGCCCTGCAGGCCCAGAACCAGCCCACGGAAGAGGAGAAGCGGGAGAAGCAGCTGCTGGAGGCCATCGACAATGAAGTCAAGCGCCTGTCCGACCAGCTCGGGCTCGAATACTGGCAGGAGTTCTACGTGGACTCCACCCTCACCCACGACTACCACGCCATGCGGGCGGAACTGGAAGACCTCCAGAAGACGAAGGTGGGCAATGCCGACATCTACCAGAGCGTCCAGGACAAGTGGATGCAGCAGATCGACGACACCTACAAACGGTTCTTCACCGAGGAGCAGTGGAAGAAATACTGGAAAGCCACCGGCCAGCGGAACCAGAAAGCCCGCGACAAGCGCAAGGCCAAGGCGGAAAAAGCCTCGGCCGAGCTCAAAAACGAGGGAAAATAGTTATCTTTGCGTGTTTATTAAGAAACTGACTCATGAAAGAAGCGATTGAACAGATACAGCAGGAGCTGGCAGAGCTGAAGGCCAGTACGCAGAAAGAGGTGGAAGAGGCCCGCGTCCGCTTCCTGGGCAAGAAGGGTTCCGTCACCGCGCTGATGGAGCAGTTCCGCGGCATCGCCCCGGAGCTCAAGCGTGAGTACGGCCAGAAGCTCAACGAACTCAAGAAGACCGTCTCGGCGAAGATCGACGAACTGAAGGAGCAGGCCGCAGCCGCCGCCGTGGAACTCGCCCCGAAGCAGGACCTCTCCATGCCCGGCGATCCCTTCGAACTGGGCTCCCGCCATCCCGTCTCCATCGTCCGCCAGGAAATCGTGGACATCTTCCGCAAGTTCGGCTACGACGTGGCCGAAGGTCCGGAAATCGAGGATGACTGGCACGTGTTCGAGGCCCTGAACTTCCCTCCGAACCACCCCGCCCGCGAGATGCAGGATACCTTCTTCGTGTCCAACGGCCACCTGAACCCGCTTCTTCTCCGCACGCACACCTCCTCCGTGCAGGTGCGCACCATGGAATCCCAGCCCCTCCCGATCCGCGTGATCTGCCCGGGCCGCGTGTTCCGCAACGAAGCCATCAGCGCCCGCGCGCACTGCATCTTCCACCAGGTGGAAGGCCTCTACATTGACAAGAACGTCACCTTCGCGGACCTCAAGCAGGCCATCCTCCTGTTCGCCCGCGAAATGTTCGGCCCCGACACCCAGATCCGGATGCGCCCGTCCTACTTCCCCTTCACGGAGCCGTCCGCCGAAGTGGACGTCAGCTGCAACATCTGCCACGGCAAGGGCTGCAACATCTGCAAGGGCACCGGCTGGCTCGAAATCATGGGCTGCGGCATGGTGGATCCCAACGTCCTCGAGGCCAGCGGCATCGACTCCAAGGTCTACAGCGGCTTCGCCTTCGGTATGGGCGTCGAGCGCATCGCCATGCTCAAGTGGCAGGTCAACGACCTCCGCCACTACTTCGAGAACGACATGCGCTTCCTCCGCGAGTTCGCCACCGCCACCGAGGTTTAAGGGGCGGGAGCGCTGTCTAAGGGGCGGCGCCGGAGCGCGCTTG
>Ga0265299_10006705_pt1 | contig 10438 bp, 10 predicted proteins | sample AusTroGonzalo_MG_4_FD_193485 | JGI IMG/M metagenome (GOLD analysis project Ga0265299, IMG submission 193485) | Bovine rumen microbial communities from tropical cattle in Woodstock, Queensland, Australia - Gonzalo_02 | ecosystem: Host-associated > Mammals > Digestive system > Stomach > Rumen ...
GCGGGGTAAAAACGGGATCCATCTTATCCTCAGCGAGTTTATGAGTGATCTCCACATTGGCGAATGGCAGGAATCCTGCAGAGAAGTATTTCGCCGTGGCAAACGTGCGCTGACGAGAGTTGGCATAGAAGAGCACCTCATCGCCCTCAGGACGATAGTTCTCAGGTAGCAGTCCCTCGCCTACCAACCACTTGCGGAAGAACTGGCCCATCTCCGTCTCCAGTACACCACCACGCAGTGACAACTGGCTCGACGGCGACGACCACTTGAACCACTCGTATGGTGTGACCCGCTTGTAAACAGCCCCACCCGATGTCAGCGGAGAGCGGATGTTATGGCGGCTCATCACCACCACTTCTTTCAGTTGATACTTTGCACGGAAATCATCCGATCGTTTTGTCTGTGCAGAGAGGTTTATAGCAACCATCATGGCGGCTGCGGCCATTATGAAATACTTCTTCATTCCTTACTATTTTGATCTGCTTGCAAAGATAGACTTTTTTTACTGAAAGAAGAAAATATGCCTGATAAAATTTGCATTCTCGGTTATTTTTTTGTAACTTTGCATGCAAATAATTAAAGAATCATGAAAATGAGGATAGCTTTTGTTTCGACTATCATTGCTGCGACGCTGACGCTTTCAGTGCAGGCACAACAGACTTCGAAGACCGTCACACTGAAGGTCATCGAGACCAGTGATGTTCACGGACATTTCTTCCCATGGGACTTCATGGAGGGCAGGCCGCTCAGGGGTACACTGACCCGTGCCAACTCGTATATCAACCGCGAGCGTGAGAAGTGCGGCGAAAACCTGCTGCTCATCGATAACGGCGATATCCTGCAGGGCCAACCTTGTGTATATTGGAGCAACTATGTGATGCCAGAAAATGAGAACCTGGCCGCACGGGTAATCAACTACATGAAGTATGATGCCGAGACGGTTGGAAATCACGATATAGAGCCTGGTCACAAGGTATATGACAAGTGGATCCGTGAGGTGCGCTGTCCGCTGTTGGGCGCCAACATCGTGAAGGAGGAATGTAAGAACGGTGAGGCTAATCCCCAGAGCATCTATACCGGTCTGCAGCCCTACTCCGTACATGTGAAAGACGGCGTGAAGATCTGTGTGATCGGTATGCTGACCCCAGCCATTCCAAACTGGTTGAATAAGTCGATCTGGAAAGGTATCGAGTTTGAGGAGATGGTCAGCTGTGCCCGTAAATGGGTGAAATACATCCAGGAGAACGAGAAGCCCGACCTGATCTTCGGTCTTTTCCCTAGTGGTAAGGACGGTGGTATCATAACCCCTGACTATGAGGAGAATGCGACGGCAGCCGTTGCCCGAGAAGTGCCCGGCTTCGACGTGATCTTCTTCGGCCACGACCATCAGGTACATAACGAGTGGATTACCAACAAGGAAGGCAAGCAGGTGCTCATCATCGATCCTTCATGCTGGGTCAAGAATGTAGCAGAGGCCAATATCGTATTGACCATTCAGGACGGTAAGGTGGTGAATAAGGACATCAAGGGCAAGATTGTCAACGTGGAAGACGAGACCATCGACGAGCAGATGCTGGCATACTTTCAGAAGGACATTGATGACGTGAAGACTTATGTTAGTCAGAAAATCGGTTGTTTCAAGTCGCCGATCTATACCAGAGACAGCTTCTTCGGCAACTCGGCCTTTACCGACCTGATTCATAACCTGCAGTTGCAGATCACCGATGCCGACATCTCGCTAACAGCCCCGCTGGCCTTTAATTCGACAATCAAAGCCGGTGATGTGACAATGGCGGATATGTTTAAACTTTACCGCTTCGAGAATCTGCTCTTCACCCTCCGCATGACAGGAGAGGAAATACGGAAGCATCTGGAGTACAGTTATGATATGTGGACCAACACGATGATATCACCCGACGACCATGCCCTGCGACTGAATGAGGATTCGAAAGAGGATCAGCAGCGCACAGGCTTCCAATACTACACCTTCAACTTCGATTCCGCCTGCGGTATCGACTACGAAGTGGACCTGACGAAGCCCGATGGTCAAAAGGTTAAGATTCTCCGTATGTCGAACGGTGAACCCTTCGATGAGAAGAAATGGTATAAAGTGGCGATGAACAGCTATCGTGCCAATGGTGGTGGTGAGTTGCTGACACAAGGTGCCGGTATCCCCAAGGACTCTCTCGAATCACGTGTGATCTTCCATACTGATCGTGACCAGCGTCACTTCCTGACAGAAGAAATCCGCAAGATGGGTACGCTGGATCCGAAGCCCAACCACAACTGGAAGTTTGTGCCCGAAGCATGGGTAAAGCCCGCTTTAGAACGCGACAGACAATTACTATTTGGAAATCAATAATGGCGAAGACATATTATTTCGTCTTCTGCAAAGAAGACCTGTTGCTCGAAAAGACGGCAGACGGCGGTTATACCATTCCCTTTCAGGAAGAGCCGCCGACAGAAGTAAAGCCCTGGACGCATCAGATGGACATCACCCCGATGGCTGATGGCTCTCCCGTCATCACCTATCGTATCGATAACCCCATCACGGATAGCGACCGCTTTGAGATGATCGGTCTGCGTCAGAGTTACTATAAGCTCCCCCGCCCACTCTATCTCAAAGCAGGGAAATGCCAGGAACTTCTTTACTGGGATCAGAACACCAAATATTGTGGTGTGTGTGGTGCTCCGATGCGCATGGATACCGATATTTCCAAGAAGTGTACCCAATGTGGCAAGGAGATTTGGCCCCAACTGGCCACCGCCGTCATCGTGCTCATTCATAAAGGGGATGAGGTGCTGCTGGTGCGCGCCAAGAACTTCAGACGCGATTTCTTCGGTCTGGTAGCAGGTTTTGTCGAGACAGGAGAGACACTTGAGGAAGCTGTTGCCCGTGAGGCATTGGAAGAGACGGGTGTCACTATCACGAACATCCGTTACTTCGCCTCACAGCCCTGGCCCTACCCCTGCGGGCTGATGGTGGGTTTCAATGCCGATTATGTGTCGGGCGAGATCCACCTACAAAAAAGTGAGATTGCCAAAGGCGGATGGTTCCGTCGTGACAATCTCCCTGAGATTCCTGAAAAGCTGTCGATAGCACGAATGCTACTCGACGACTGGCTGAAAGCTTAATACTCCATCAGCTTCATGGTCTGCTTGCCTGTGAAGGCTATCTGCGTATCAACCATATAGCAGCTGGCTCCATCAGGTATGCAGAGTGTGGCATCGAAATGCAGGCCATCGGCATCAATATGATTGAAGTCCATGGCCCCGAGCACCGCTTCATCCAAGAAACCTGCCGGCACCAGTTTACTATACATCTGCTTCCTGAAGTCGCTGGAGAATATCTGGTGTGCCCCATGGAAGACACTGATGTGCATGATATTGTCGTAATAGACATTTTCCACCTCTAAGCCGTCATCATTGTATGTGTGATTCACGACCTTGTATTTCGTGGGATTGATAGCGATATACCAATGATAACGTTCTCCGTTATATGTGACAACAGAATCTTTCTTCACCTGCTGCGTATAGGTGAGTACTTGGGGCTGGTCGTGCACGAACTCCAGTTCGTCAACGGGATCATCACTCTTCTGCAACTTCACGATGTCACCATTTTGATTTGTGAACCAAAACACATTCGGTGACTGTTTGACAATACCATAGGAAGTGCCGGAACCCAAGACCAACGAGTCGCCGATGATCTTGAAATAGGCAGGCATGCTCGTGGTGTCGGAATAGAAGATGGTGTCGCCCTTCACACGGAACGACACATCGCCACCTTCCGAATCCATCCAGACACCTTGCAACATCTGCTTGGCCTCCTTGCTTTCAGCTGGCGCAGAACCCTGGCGGTTACATCCCACCAGAGCGGCTGCAAACATTAATATCGTTGTTATTCTCCTCATTTACCAATGCAATGATACTCGAACCCGTTCTCATCAAGTTCTTCCGTATCAAATATATTTCTTCCGTCGATCACAAGCGGCTGCTTCATTGCCTTCTTGATGACACCCCATCCAGGCAGACGGAATTCCTTCCACTCTGTGAGGAGCAACAGGGCATCAGCATCGAGCACGGCATCATACATGTCACGACAGTAGGTGATCTGATCGCCGATACGACGTTTACATTCGTCCATCGCAATCGGATCGTAAGCGCGGACTTTACAGCCGGCTTCGAGCAGCTTACCGATCATCACGAGAGCGGTAGATTCACGCATATCGTCGGTCTCGGGCTTAAACGACAGACCCCACATGGCAATGGTCTTGCCCTTCAGAGCCTCCACGCTGCCGTATGACTTCACAAGTTTCTCGAAGAGCACGCTCTTCTGCTTCTCATTCACACGTTCCACAGCCTTCAGCACTTCCATGGAATAACCATTCTGATCGGCTGTCTTAATCAGCGCCTTCACATCCTTGGGGAAGCAAGAGCCGCCATAACCACAGCCTGCATAAAGGAACTTTCGGCCGATACGCGTATCTGAACCGATGCCCGCGCGTACCATATTAACATCAGCACCTACGCGTTCGCAAAGATTGGCGATATCGTTCATAAAAGAGATACGGGTGGCCAACATCGAGTTAGCGGCATACTTCGTCATCTCTGCTGAAGGAATATCCATAAAAATCACACGGAAGTTGTTGACCATGAAAGGCTTATAAAGTCTCGTGAGCACCTTCTTAGCATGCTCGCTTTCCACACCAACGACCACACGGTCTGGTGACATAAAATCTTTGATGGCATTACCCTCTTTCAGGAACTCCGGGTTAGAAGCCACGTCGAACTCTATATCTACGCCACGCTTCTTCAGCTCGTCCTCAATGGCCTTACGGACTTTCTTTGCAGTACCCACAGGCACCGTTGACTTGGTAACAACCACCACGTATTTCTTCAGGTTCTCACCAATGGTCTTAGCCACCTGGAGCACATATTTCAAATCTGCAGAACCATCCTCATCTGGCGGCGTTCCTACTGCAGAGAACACGATTTCTACATCATCGAGTACGGAAGCCAGATCGGTCGTAAACTTCAGACGACCTGCTGCCACGTTCTTCTTCACAAGTTCATCAAGTCCCGGCTCATAGATGGGGATCTCTCCGTTATTCAGACGCTCAATCTTCTTGGCATCCACATCTACACATGTCACATTAACACCTGTGTCGGCAAAACAAGTACCTGACACCAGGCCCACATAGCCTGTTCCTACAATTGCAATATTCATAACTGATATTATTAACTTAAATTCTGCTGCAAAGATAATGCAAAAAAAAGATATAAATGAATTTTTAAGTATCTTTATTTGTTTATTCTAAAAAAAAGTCGTACTTTTGCACACGTGATAGAGTTGGAAAGACATATTGAGATTCTATTGCTCAGCAACGATTGCGTCATAGTACCCGATTTCGGAGGGTTTATGGCGCATCATGTTGATGCGCATTATGACGAGCAGGAAGGAGTTTTCCTGCCACCTCAGCGTACACTCGGTTTTAACCCCCAACTCAAAATCAACGATTCTCTCCTCGCCCAGTCTTATGTTGAAGCTTACGACATCAGTTATCCGGAGGCTATCCTACGGATAGAAGACGAGGTGAATGAGCTGAAGATGCATCTGCAGACAAAGGGCATCTATGAACTCAACAGTATCGGTACACTGGAGTTCAATGAAAACGGTAATTATGTATTTACTCCCTGCGAGGCTGGCATCCTGACTCCTAATCTTTACGGCTTGTGTTCCTTTGAGATGACACCCCTTAAGATGGCTACGACACCTGCGGCTGTCGCTGTTGAGGACGAAACTGAGGAGGAAGCTGCTCAGATTATCCGCATGAACCATTTGGAGACTGATTCCGAGGCTGTAGAAGTGGAGGATGAGGATGAAGAAGATGTGGTTCGTATCAAATTCTCTTGGATCCGTAACACCGTAGCTGTTGCCGCTATCTTGTTGGCAGTCTTCTTTGCTGCCATGCCGACAGGCAAGACAGAGATGATGACACGTACCATCAGCAACATCAACAACAGCCTGCTCTTTGGCATGATGTCGAAAGATACCAACACCAGTAAGATCGAGATCAGCAAAGCAGACATACAAAAACCGACAAATAAAGTTGACACGATTTCCCAGCTTGAGAAGATCAAGACAGAACAAACAGTCAAAACAGACTCCGTAAAAAGAGGCTATTGTATTGTCCTTGCCAGTCAGGTATCCAAGCGTAATGCCGAGATGTTCATCGAAAGACTAAAAGGAAAAGGACTCGACAGTGCGGAAATCTGTACCACCAATAAAACTCAGGTCATTCGTCGTGTTATCTGCGGAAATTTCCAGACACAAGAAGAGGCCTATAAGGCACTAAGGAATATCCATAAGGACGAAGAATTGAAAGACGCCTGGGTATATAAGCTCAATTAAAACAAATGAAGCGCGTACGTTGCCCCAAATGTGAACAGTATATCACTTTCGATGAGACGAAATACTCGGCTGGCCAGTCTTTGGTATTCAAATGTCCCGACTGTGGTAAGGAATTCGGTATTCGCATGGGTGTCAGCAAACTGCGTGAGCGTCAGAAAGACGAGAATCCTGATGAGCAGGCTAATGAAGAAGGCTGTGGCTCAATCGTGGTGATTGAAAACGTATTCCACTACAAACAGGTGCTTCCCCTCCGTATGGGCGATAATGTCATCGGCAGACATCAGAAGGGTAATCCTGCCAATACAGCCTTTGAGACCGTTGACCCCAGTGTCGATCTGAATCACTGTACCATTACTGTCAGCCGTGACAAGCGCGGTGGGTTACGCTATACCTTGAAAGACAACAACAGCAATACGGGAACCTTTGTAGATAATGTGGAACTGAACCCTAAGGAGCGACGTGTCATTGATAACGGTACCCTCTTTACAATCGGCGCAACAAGCATCATTTTACGCAGTGCAGACAGTAAAGATGAATAAAAATGCATAATTTCTTAAGAAATTAAGGTCATAGCTTTAATTTCTTTAAATATTCACACGTTTTACCATATTTTTTTGTACCTTTGCGCCTTGAAATTTCAAAAGTACAAAATATTAGATGGAAACAACCGCAATTCTGCTGCTTCACTGTCCTGACCAACAGGGCATCATCTCTGAAGTGACTAAATTTATCACCGACAACAAAGGTAACATTGTCTATCTCGACCAGTATGTCGATAAGGTAGATGGAATGTTCTTTATGCGCATAGAATGGGAACTTGATGGCTTTCTGATTCCCCGTGATAAGCTCTACGATTATCTGACTACGCTTTATGCTCAGCGTTACCAAATGAAGTTCAGCCTGTATTATAGTGACAAGCGTCCTCGTATGGCCATCTTCGTTTCAAAGATGAGTCATTGCCTCTATGACTTGCTGGCACGTTGGAAGGCAGGTGAGTTCAATTGCGACATCCCCTGCATCGTGTCGAACCACGAGGATCTGCGTTATGTGGCCGACCAGTTTGGTATCCCCTATTATGTTTGGAGCATCAAAAAAGACCACTCCAACAAAGCCGAAGTAGAGGCTGCCGAGATGGAGCTGCTGAAGAAAGAAGATATCTCGTTTATCGTGTTAGCACGTTATATGCAGATCATCAGCGACGAGATGATTGCCGAGTATCCGCATCATATCATCAACATCCACCACTCGTTTCTACCGGCATTTATCGGTGCGAAGCCTTATCACCAGGCTTATGAGCGTGGCGTGAAGATTATCGGAGCCACCTCACATTATGTGACAGCCGACTTGGATGCAGGTCCAATCATCGAACAGGATGTCACCCGTATCACCCATAAAGATACACCGGAGAGTCTGGTACTGAAGGGCAAGGATTTGGAGAAGATTGTGCTCAGTCATGCAGTAAGCAAGCACATCCAGCGCAAGATTCTCACCTATAAGAACAAAACCATCATATTCAGTTAATGCAAGTAGCAATTGTAAAATATAACGCAGGAAATATCTATTCGGTAGTGAATGCCCTCCGACGGATGGGGATAGAGCCACAGCTGACGGACGATGCGGAACTACTGAAGAAGGCTGATAGAGTGCTGTTCCCAGGACAAGGCCATGCTGGTGAGGCAATGGACTATCTGAGAGCACGCAAACTCGATCTGCTCATCCGCGACCTGAAACAACCTGTCTTCGGGATCTGTGTCGGACAGCAGTTGCTCTGCAAACACTCTGAAGAAGGTGATACCGATTGCATCGGCATATTCGATGCTGAGGTCAAACGTTTCCAGCCACAGCGTCATGAGGATAAAGTGCCTTGTATGGGTTGGAACCAACTGTATGACACACGTTCACCACTCATGAAAGGTATTGAGGGTGGCTATGTGTATTTCGTACATAGTTATTATGTGCCTTTGTGTAAGGAGACCATCGCAACAGCAGATTACATTCTGCCCTACTCTGCTTCCATGCACAAGGACAATTTCTATACCTGCCAGTTCCACCCGGAAAAGAGTGGTAAGGTGGGTGAACAAATACTCAAAAACTTCCTTGAATTATGATAGAACTGATTCCTGCCATAGATATCATTGAAGGCCAGTGCGTACGCCTCACGAAAGGTGATTACGACCAAAAGACGGTCTATCGTGATTCTCCTGCCGAAGTGGCCAAGGAGTTTGAAGAGATCGGTTTCAAACGTCTTCACGTAGTTGACCTCGACGGTGCCAAATCAAAGCATATCGTGAATAGTGATGTGCTCCATCGTATCACTACGGATACGCAACTGATCGTAGACTTCGGTGGGGGCATCAAGACTGATGAGGATATTGAGAAGGCTTTTACCGCTGGTGCCTCAATGGTAACCATAGGCTCTATAGCAGTGACCAATCCTGACCTGTTTATGGGGTGGTTGGAGAAATACGGCGCTGAACGTATCATCCTCGGTGCTGACGTACGCCACGGGAAGGTCAGTATTAATGGTTGGAAGGAAGACTCATCTGAGGATCTTCTGCCCTTCCTGAAAAAATATGTAGATGCTGGTGTCAAGAACGTACTTTGTACGGAAATCTCAAAAGACGGCACCCTGACTGGTCCTGCCATAGAGCTCTACCAGTCGATGATGACAGCCTATCCAGAGCTCCACCTCATTGCATCCGGTGGTGTCTCTTCCATCGACGACGTCAAAGCCCTTGAGGCTGCAGGCATCCCTGCCGTTGTATTTGGTAAGGCTATCTATGAAGGGAAAATTAATCTGAATGAATTATGGGACTGGCAAAACGCATAATACCCTGCCTCGACGTGAAAGACGGTGAAACCGTCAAAGGCACGAACTTCGTAAACCTGCGCTCTGCAGGCGACCCGGTTGAGCTGGGCAAGACCTATAGCGAGCAAGGTGCCGACGAACTTTGTTTCCTTGACATCACAGCCTCTTATGAAGGCCGTAAGACGTTTACGGAGATGGTGACCCGTGTGGCACAGGAGATCAACATCCCCTTCACTGTCGGTGGTGGTGTCAATGAACTGGCAGATGTGGAGCGACTGCTCTATGCCGGCGCAGATAAGGTGAGTGTAAACTCAGCCGCCATCCGTCGGCCAGAATTGATCAACGAGATCACATCACGCTTCGGTTCCCAGGTGTGTGTCGTCGCCATTGACGCCAGACTCGACGAAGACGGTTGGCACTGTTATCTGAAAGGCGGTCGTGAACGGACGGAACGTGGACTCTTCGAGTGGGCCCATGAGGCACAAGAACGAGGAGCAGGCGAAATTCTGTTTACCTCGATGAACCATGATGGGGTAAAGGAAGGTTATGCCAATGAAGCCCTGCGCGAACTGGCCGATCATCTGTCGATACCCATTATCGCCAGTGGTGGCGCCGGTTGTAAGGAGCATTTCCGCGACACCTTTATTGAAGGCCATTCCGATGCAGCCCTCGCAGCATCGGTCTTCCACTTCGGTGAGATTCCCATCCCCGAACTTAAACAGTATTTGAAATCAGAAGGTATTAACGTAAGAGTATGAAAATAGATTTTGAGAAGTGCGGCGGTCTGGTACCTGCCATCATTCAAGATGCAACCACAAAGAACGTGCTGATGTTGGGTTATATGAACCAAGAGGCATACGAGAAAACGATAGCCACAAAGAAAGTGACTTTCTGGAGTCGTAGTCGTAACTGTCTGTGGACTAAGGGAGAGACCTCCGGCAACTTCCTTCACCTGGTAGATATTATGGTGGATTGCGACAACGACACGCTGTTGGTAAAAGCCAATCCCGATGGACCGACCTGTCACACTGGTACGGATACCTGTTGGGGAGAAAGCAACGAGCGGAATCCCCTACTATTCCTGACTGAGCTGCAGGACTTCATCAACCTTCGCCATGAGGAGATGCCCGAGGGCAGCTATACCACCAAACTCTTCAAAGATGGTGTGAAGCGTATTGCGCAAAAAGTAGGCGAAGAGGCCTTAGAGTCGGTCATTG
>Ga0265299_10006709_pt1 | contig 10434 bp, 10 predicted proteins | sample AusTroGonzalo_MG_4_FD_193485 | JGI IMG/M metagenome (GOLD analysis project Ga0265299, IMG submission 193485) | Bovine rumen microbial communities from tropical cattle in Woodstock, Queensland, Australia - Gonzalo_02 | ecosystem: Host-associated > Mammals > Digestive system > Stomach > Rumen ...
TACATTGTTTACCATTTCATCAAACTTGTTACAAATATCGTCAGCAACTTCATTTACAGGCTTATTATCATTGTAACCTTGTTCAATTTCATCTGCAAAATAAAGGTCAATATTCGTGTAATTACCCTTAGCTAAACAAGTTTGATAAACTTGTTCTTGATATTCCATAAGGGTGTAACCAGATTCTTTAAGATATGTTGTAAATGATGTGCTTTCATCTATATTTGTAGTATTCCAAGATTCACTTATCAATTCTTTAATGTTTCTATAATACCACTTGTATAACTTTGTTTCACCATCAACATGACCGGCAAATGCTTGATTATTATATGGTCTAACATAAATTACTGTTATACCACCATCGGCACCTTGCATTTGTACTTTAGAACCGGGTTTTAGTTTAGATTTAATATCTTCTTTTTCTTTCTTTTCTTGTCTAACTTGTGTACCAGAATTTATGTAATCCCAATATTGTTTAAAATCACCTGGGTTTTCTTCAGTACTTCCAAATTCAATAAGTTCTTTTTTCAACCAAGCGGCTACATTGGCATTATATTTAAGACTAGAATCAAGTCCAATATCTTTATAACCCCATTCATTACCTAATTTCTTAATTAAATAATAACATACTAGAGGTCTTCCATCTGCTTTTCTCTTATAGCAGAAGAAATTACCAAAATTCTTTACAAATTCCCATAATGATGAAATTTCAGTTTCTTTCAAAGCTTCTTTAACATCAGCAGGACAAGTCCAACCATAATAACTAGACCAACCTTCATTTAAATTAGCAGATTCAAAAATATTGTCTATACCTAACCATTGTGCCATACCATCATATAAACTATCAATAGTGATTTTACCTTTGTTAAGTTTATTTAGAATAGCATCAACATCATACATTTTAAAATATGAACTAATGTCAGATACATCTAAATCATATCTATTTACCAATTCATCATATAAAGAATTTTCGTCATATATTTTCATATTGCAAACCCTAATAAAAAACTTTCTATACTATTTATAAGAAAAAGACTCTTTTGGTAAAGAGTCTTTTAATTTTTATTAAGGTTTACTTAGTCCATGTGGTTTTCGTAACTAGGTTTACCACTATCAGGATAAGCTGTATGATACCTACCAAACATTTTTACCCTAATATTGCCATCATCTTTTATCAATGCGGTAGTTGGTTCATCAACTTCATTATCTGGGTCTGGAATAACTTCGCCTGTATATCCGGGTGAACCTTTAACCCACTTTTTACCAATTTCAACAACCTGTGCTCTTTTACCCTTGGTACTTAGAACTTTATAATATTGGTTAATAGTCATATCATAACCAAAGGAGAAACTAAAAATATCACCAACATGTACAAGTGGATTATCGTTTATTTTTGGTTTTGCTGCCTTTGGTGTTTTTTTTACTGGTGTTTCCTTTTTTTCTTCTGTAGAACCATTTTCCTTGTTCTTTAAAAGTTCACCAATCATCTTAAAGGCATCTTCTTTACTGAGGTCTTGACCACGGTAATCTTTCTTTGTTAATTTGTACAAAGTCCAAAGTTGCTTACTTGTGGCTGGACCTTCAAGGGCTTCATCAATCAACTGATAACCGCTTTCATTTAAGATTTGTTTTGCTTCGTTAAAATCCATTTCCATAGATTCTCCTACTGTTGGACTATATGTTTCTTCATCTGGACCATCATAATTGAATAAGTATTTTGTTTTTATAGTATTACCTTGATAAAATTCGGCATAGAAAGCACCTTCTTCATAAAATGCTACTCTCCAAACTTCAACTGGTGAAAAATCATCACCACTTCCATCATCACCTACACAAACATTTTGATAATTACGAATATTTCTACGAACTTCTCTAGCTTCGTCTAAATCATTAAATGTTTGTGCTTCATTTTTATCTTCGGTGTAATCATATCGTGATACTGGTTGTTCTTCATTAGTATAATCTTTAATAAAATACCAACGCATACCATCATTTACATCATTACCTACAATATAATATGTTTTCATTTTTTACCTACAAATTAAAGAGTCTTGAACCATTCCTTGAAAGCGTCACGAATAGCCTTAGAACCTTGTCTATCAATCTTCTTATTGAATTGTTCTGTAGCTTTAACGATTTGTTCAGCTTTTTCTGGTGATGTAACTTGAATACCATTTACCATTTGGTCAGCATTGTTTTCAGTTTCCCTTTCAACATAAAGACCAAGTGATTCATTCAATACCCATTCGGTAGTTCTTTGGACGGATTCGTACATAGCATCGCAATAGGCAACCTGAGCACTAGGCATATAAACTGCGTCAATAGTTACCATATGATAGTCATCAGCTACGATGTTACCTTCAAGCAAGTTACCTGTACCTCTTGAAGATACACCCATTTTACAACCACCTTCAAGCAAGGCTTGTAATTCCTTACCATTACGAGTGTCAAGAACAAGAGCCTTACCTAAAGCCAAGTTCTTATCCATTTCAAGCTGGGTAATACGAATGGCGGAAGCCTTTGACTTGATTTCTGCATAGTCAGGGTGGTCAAGTTCACCCAATGCTTCGTGTGATTCAATCAACTGATTGAAAAGTTTTACTTCTCTTTCAATGATTTTTTGTGGATAAATTCTACCGTTACGGTTTCTATCTTCAGCTTGTAAGAATGGGCCAGAAATATACATGTGTTGTTTCTTGATATTTCCTACAGATTCTTCAAGCACATTGCAATCCACTGGGGCACTGCATTGTTCATTGAATAACTTCTTAAATTCTGCCATAATTTGACCTCTTTAAATATAATATCTATACTATTTATAATATTTATAATAAATAAACTATTGTGAGGCTATTATGGAAGATTTGGAAGAATTATACACGAATTTGAACTACATATTTAGTAACGATAGATGTGTAACACAATCTATAAACGATAATTTGTACCAATACGATTATATCAGGGTGTTTGTGCTTTGTTTAGCTTATCTACACCTTTGTAATGTTCCAAAAAAGGTATTGGAAATATGCTTGGATTGTGATATTGATGAAAAAGAATTTGAATTAACATACAATTTCTTGGCTGACAAATGGGAACAAAAGGCTAAAGAAGAAATTGATGAAATAATATATGAAATTGAAAACGGTGAAGAATAATGTCAATTTTTAACAACAATTATCTTAAAGGACAATTTGTACCAAAGCATCCAGAAAAGTGCTTGAATTACAATAACAAGATTGGTGGAGCAAAGCCAATTACTTTCCGTAGTAGTTGGGAAAAGATATTTGCAAATTGGTGCGATTTGAACGAAAATATCCTTGAATGGGGGTCAGAAATTATTGAAATTCCATACATTTCTTGTGAAGATGGAAAACAACATAGATACATTACTGACTTTGTGTTTACTTGTAAGAACAGACAAGGTAGAATTGAAAAATGGCTAATTGAGGTCAAGCCAAAAAGCCAAATTCCAAAGTTAAACGAGAATGGTCAAATCATATTCCCAGAACTTAACAAAAATAAGAAACTTACAAACAAGAGAATTGAATCCTGGCAAGAGGTTTGTAATGTTCTAAAGAAGAATCACGATAAGTGGCAACAGGCTAGGGAATGGGCAAGGAAATTTGGCTTTAAGTTTAAGATAGTAAGTGAAGAGGAGCTCGGTCTAGTATATCAACCCAAAAAGAAATAAATAATATATAGGGTTTATCGGTTGTGATGATGAATTAAAGCCCATAAGTTTTAAGGTAAACATATTTTATGGGTTAAAATATATTATTTCAAAAATATTTTGTTATATTTTTATTATTAAGGGGCTGGCTATGACTCAAGATGAATACGAAAAAATGAAAAAATATATGGCTGACCAAATTAAGGAAATGGAAATCCATAAGTGGATTGAATCCGAAGCTGCGGGGCACGATTTAGGGGAAGACGCCCTCAAAGATTGGATTCTTAAACACGCCGTTGAATTTAGAAAACATTGGGAAGAGGAACACAAAAATGACCAAAATTGATTTTAAGGATGATGTAGAAAAAGATACAATAGAAAACATTGAAACCGATTTAAGATACGGTTTAAGAACAAAATGGACTAGCATTAAGTATAATTCAATTATCATTGAGGAAGATGATTTAAACTTAAAACAAATCAAGTATATAGTCCAAATAATTGAAACTTATCTGAAACTAGATGATGTTGAAGATATAAGAATAAATTCAATAGAATAGAAAAAAGCAACCTAAAAGGTTGCTTTTAATTTTTAATTTTTAGAATCTTCTAGTATAAAACCTTTGCTATTTAAATATTCTTTAGCTTCTTTTATACTCATATATGATTCGTTTTGACCCCTAATAGCATCCAACACAACGGAATGTGTTGAAGATTGATTTGTTAATTTGTCTATTGGTTCAGATTCAATTTCGGAATAATATTTATCATCCCAACTATCATTATCTAAATCTACATCTGTATAATCATCTACATCATAGTAGCCTTCACCACCACAAGTATCACAAGGTTCTTCTATGGTTTGTGTATCACCGTCCTCATCTTCCTCTTCATATTCGGTGTAACCTGAACCACCACAATTTTCACAATTCTTTACTTTAGGAATATCCTTTACCTTTTGAGCAATCATTTTGGCTGCCTTGATAGCCATTTGACCTTCTTCAGTTGATTCATCTATTTCATTATTCAATTCTTTAACCCATTTGTCAAATGAACCATAAACATCTATTACATCATCAACATAGCCATTGTAGCAAGCCTGTGCTATACCACCATTACATATTTGATAATGTAAGTTTCCAAGCCAATCTATTGCTGTCAAGGATTCTTTTTCATCTTCATACAAATGCATACAAATACCTCATTAAACTTTATAATATTTATAAGAAAAGCCATATCATTACGATATGGCTTTAATATTTTATGTTATATTGAATTAGACTTCTTCGGCTGTTACACACAATTTTATCATTTTTTCTTGATTTATTCTATCATTTTCCCAATCATATTGTTTAATATGGATTATTGTTATCCCAATTTCTTTAGCTAATTTATCTTTTTCATTATCATATTCCCATTTTATATATTTATATAATATAGAAAAAAGCTACACAATGTTGTGTAGCTTTCAAAATATATTTAAGTGAAAACTTAACCTTCAGTTGCAGTAACACCTGTGTTACGGTCAATTGTGATTTTCACATCTATCCATTCAATAGCTTCGGCTGGAACCAAACGAATATTGACATTCATAATGTGTGGGTCTTCACTATCTTGTGTAACTGACAAGCTATATTCAATCAAACCTTCAGCGGCTTGGACTCTTGACAAGAAGGCATCAATAGAGTTCTTTGCGGCACTTCTTGTGTTAGGTGTGTTTTGCTGGAATAGGTACGGAACCAACATATTTTCAAGTTGTTTTTCAATGTAGTTCAAACATCTACGAACATTGATTCTATTCAAGGCAGATTCTTTCTTCAAGGCTGTCTTTTGTCCCCAAAGAACTTCACCAAATCCACCACATTGACGAGAGGTATTTACATTGTTGTCATAAAGTTGTCCTATTTCATCGTCGGTCAAACGAGAAAGTTGTCCAGTTGTATATTGAATCTTACCTCTAGCAACACCTGCAGGAGCCATCCAAGGATATGAGAACATATCGCAATATGCCATAGCACAAGCACCAGCTACTGACTTAGGTAAGTAAATCCAAGAGCCTAATGTGCCATTGTAATACTTGTCATAACCACCATAAGGGGCTACATAAGTACCGTTGTTGAAAGAGAACATCTTGGCTTCACCAACCATCTTCTTAACGGACTTAGATTCCTTAGATGTAACTTGTACTACACCAATATCAATCTTTCTTGCTGCTGCGATTTCAGCAATCTTTCTTTGTAAAGCACCATATCTTTGTCTTCCATTGAATGTTTCAACAGCTTCAACATTGAATAGAATATCAAAGTCAGCCTTTTGTCTATCTCTATAAAGTTTCAAGGCAGCGGTCTTTTCAGAAATGTTATTCTTCTTAGAATTTATACCACCTGTCAATTGATAGATAGCATAAGTCTGGCATGGTTGGGCATAAGTACCGGCACCGGTCTTAGCTTCATTTACAGAATTACGAGAAACATAGATGTATTCGGAATGACCATTGATTACATTAGGTGCGAACAAGGAATATCCTTCAGAATCCTTAGCTTGTGGGTCATTTGAAACATAGAATGTTTCTATTGGGTCTTTCAACAAAGCATCCATACCTGTTCCCCAAGCGGCTTCAGCGGTTTGTGTCTTGGTCTTGACATAGACATTTACACGATAAACCTTCTTCCAGGTCAAATCGTCTACATCGTTATCAACCTGTTCTTCATCATCAAAACGATACTTCCAGTTGAAAGCATTTTGGTGATTCAAGGCTGGAATATCAGCGGCTTCGGCTGTGATGATAGAAACACCAACATCATTACCATACTCACCTGGACCAATAGAAGCAATTATCAATTGGTTATTCTTGTTAGATACATATTGTTCAATATCACCATTACCTGGTTCATCGTCAGATTCAATAGACATAGTATAACCATCACGATAGGTGTCATTGGTAGAATTAAGAACTTCAGAAGAGGCTAGGGCAACCATCTTTCTCATTGGTTCTTTAACTACTTCACCTTCCGAATTGATTTCTTGAACACCATCCTGCCAAGGAATTACTACTTGAGAAGGATTATCTTGAACGAAAGTAGAAACTGTCAATGCCTTTGTACCATTCTTTTCGGCAATGGTCCAGAACAAGTATTCATTGTATGGGGTAGTATTTGCTGACTTAAATTCCTTCCAATCTTCAGTGTAGATAATCTTTTCTACAAGGTTTTCTTTGTAGGTTTCTTCATCAAAATCGCCTTCTTCATTTAATGGCATACCGTTCCATACATCGTAATATCGCAACAATGTATAGTCCTTAGTAGCAATTTCTGCAATATCTACACCATATTCGTCAGCCAATTTTGTAATGATTTCTTTACCACTTTCTTCAACTATAACGGTTTCACCATTCTTTGTAGCAGTTATTTCTGGTAGGAGCATTAAGTTATCCATACGAATTGTGTAAATATCTTTATTGTCATCCCAACCACTACGTTCTGGTGATTCATCAATGATTGTAGCAAGGGCTTCTTGCTTTGTATTGAATCCATATTCACGGAATTGAATACCAACTGTTTGACCAACAGATTTTTCAAATTCTTCTTTTAAAACATAGTGTGTCTTATTGGTTACATCGTCCCAATCACGGAATTGAATCTTGACAGCATTTTTTGGTGGTTCGGTACAATAAGCACCCTTATCTTGTGAACCGCCTGCATAGAAACTATCTTGAACGAAAATTTCGTTGAACTTAACTGATTCCCTACCACTATTGTTGATTACATTATTCCACAAATTACTTTCTGCATCAAAGTAGGCAGTCAATGAATAGTTAGAACCATTCAATGTAGCGGAACCTGGAACAGTGAATATTGTCTTGTAACCCTTGGCTGTCAAAGTAGCACTTGTGTCAGGTTCTACATAAATGTTTGTTATAGGTGTCTTATTGATTGAGAAAGCATCCTTTGGTAATTCACCTGCTGACCAAGCATCGTCAGTGAAAATCAAATCATTAAATGTTTTGGTAACTTTACCTTCAGATGTTACTTTGGAAGCAAATTCAATGTACTTACCATTAGCGGTTTCTATATCAAACTTGTGTGTATCACCAATTTCTCCATCCTTGTCAGTGTAAGCCTTGTAAACTGCAACTGAAGGAGGAGCATCGGTAATCAAATCGTTAATGGTTGCGAATTGTGCCTTTTGCTTTAAGGCGAATGAACTTAATGGGTTATCAGATTCCAAATCGTCAGGTAGCCATTCATAACCACCATTTTCATTTACGGCAGTCAAAGCACTAACGGTTGTTACGGCGGAAAGTTGTCCTAACAACTTTAATTGTGAATCATCTTCATTGTTGATGTAACGAAATTCTGCAGTGTCCTTAGATGTGAATTTATCCAAAGAATCGGCATCTGTATATGGGTATTGAATTTGGGCATAACCTTCATCACCCATAGTGGCTCTAACGCAAAGCAATTGGTTAGAAATTGCCAAATAGTTTTCTGCAGCAAAGTGACCAAAATCATCAAGATTTTCTGGTTCACCATAAATTTGTGTGAAATAATCGTATGATGAGGTCAAAATTCTTTGGTTTACTGGACCCTTGTTTGACTTCAAAACGATAGCACCAATACCTAAACCTGGTACAGAATTAGAACGGACAGTATTATCAATTTCTTTAAATGATATGCCCGGTACGCTATATTTTGCCATACTTAAATCCTCTTTACGAATAAACTAAAATAATAAAATCACTCACTCACATTTTGTAATTAAATACAATATATTTATAATAAGAGGGTGCTAAAAAGCACCCTTTTCATTAAGTTTTCTAGGTTGAAAATTACAATATACGAGTTTTTCCGTTATAAAGATATATTCGTGAACTTACAATTGCATTGTTTACATTATGTGCTGTATAAGCATACAATTGATTTGATTCATTTGTATGTGCTGACCCATTAATATCTTTATAGTAATAACTAGAATTATTGTAGATAAACAAAACACCGGACGGAACCATATTTACATTTCCACAAATATAATTTAAACCACCTTCCAATGATGGATTTGTGTTACCCGTAACTGCATTGAATTGTTTTGTATCAAATGGATTAAAAATGTTAGCTGATGTATAAGAACTGCAATTGGTTGCGGAATTTATAAATGAACTATAACTAGATGTATTTCTACCATCATCTCTATATCCTACTATACCAGCACTCCATTTATCTATTTGATGTTGTTCATATTGATATTCATAATATTCATCATAAACATTCATAGTAGCGGCACTAATATACACAATATTAGCACTTGCTGGAAATGATGTAACATCACCTACAATACCGGCACTATTTGATGGAACATTATGTGTTTCTATTGTAGCTGAAGATGTGTAATTATTTCCTTTTGTAATACTATAATATAACCCATTGGAAGATAGATTAATTTTATTTGTTTTATATTTGGGTGGTCTATCATCTGCTTCAAATGTGCTAGGTAAGGCAATTGATAAATAACGATACTCTTCATTTAAGTCCAATCCATTTTTAAAATTATAATTATACTGGGTTGGTAAAATGTTAATTGTGTAAGTATCATCATCAATATCAATAAAATCACCTGCAGTATAATGATTTTTCTTATCATTATCTACGATTTCTATTTGTTGAGCTAGAAACAAATCACGATAACATAGTGCAGACAATGTAGCATTAGTCATCCAATCCCCATTAGTGACAGTAAATCTATTCCAATATTCAGGAACTAAATTTACTGGTTTATTTATTAAACCAGAATGAGCCGTTTCAAACAAATGATAATAAGCATTAATTTTCATTTTATATTGGATTTGATGTTATATAAATTATTCCTGATGTAGCTGAATCTGGTATGGATTCAACATATTCAATAGGTAATTTACCTGTCATATAAGTATAAGTTAAACCAGATGTATAAGTATAACTACTAATTTTTATACTTGATGTAGATGATGTATTATACAACATATAATCAAGGTTTGCAAATAAACCATTTTCATCTGCAGATATTGTTTGGTATTCATCTACGGTAGATAATTTTATACCAACATCTATACTTGATGTTGATGTTGCCGTGGTAAAAGTTTTTGCGTCAAAACTATATGTAGGTAAATTTGAAATATATGTTTGGTCAACAGAAATAATGTAGTTATCTTCGCTTTCAGAGTTTGGTGTAATTATAATACCAGAACCTGGTGTATAGACGGTGTATTTACTAGCAATTTCATCAAGGCATTCTGCCAAGTAAATATCACGATTTACCAATGGCTTAATAGTATTAACATTTTGCCAATAACCATCAGCAACGGTGTTACGATTCCAAGGGGTAACATTTAACTTACCCGTAGTTCCATTGTTAAAGACGTGGTAGTTCTCATTCAAGTGAGCACTTACATATTCTTTTTTTGTAGCCATTGTTACCCTCTTACAAACCTAATAAATCATCTTTTGTTTGACCGGCTGACTTAAACTTGATTGCCTTACCACCAGCCATAATAAATGCTTCAATGTTTTTACCAAAATCATCTATCAATAGACTTGTGTCATTTGCAAACTTTGCCTTGTCCTTACCTTTAGCTACGATGTAAATGTTCTTGTTTGGAACTCTACAATTATTTCTTAACCATTCCAATTTGCCAGTTACACCATCTTGGTAACCGACTTGTGACAAGATACACAATTCTATACCTTGTTCATCACAAAACTTTTCCAACCAATAATAGAACTTTTCACCTT
>Ga0265299_10006712_pt1 | contig 10432 bp, 9 predicted proteins | sample AusTroGonzalo_MG_4_FD_193485 | JGI IMG/M metagenome (GOLD analysis project Ga0265299, IMG submission 193485) | Bovine rumen microbial communities from tropical cattle in Woodstock, Queensland, Australia - Gonzalo_02 | ecosystem: Host-associated > Mammals > Digestive system > Stomach > Rumen ...
CTGCTCGCCCTCAAGCTCTCTGACATCTACGCCTGGACCATCAATTTCTTCGGTCTCCAGAAGGGAGATTCCTTCGCCGCCGTCTATGAAGAACTGACTTGCGAAGGCAAGATCATGGACATAGGGAATATCTGTTACGTCAATTTCAGGCACGCCGGCAAGGACTACGAGGCCTACTACTATGACGACGGGAAGGAAGGCGGCGACAGGTACTGGAACGAGAAGGGCGAAAGCATGCGGAAGGCCTTCCTCAAGGCTCCGCTCAAATATTCGCGCATCAGCTCGGGCTTTTCTTATGCAAGACGGCATCCCATCTCCCATCAGGTTAAGGCGCACACCGGAGTGGACTATGCGGCTCCCACCGGAACCCCTGTCATGTCCATAGGCGACGGAGTGGTGACCTCTGTGAAATATGAGGGAGCAGGCGGCAACACTGTCAGAATCACCCACAATTCAGTTTACAAGACGGCTTACCTGCATCTGTCAAGGTACGGAGCTGGCATAAGAGCCGGAGCAAGGGTTACCCAGGGGCAGATAATCGGATATGTGGGAGCTACAGGCAGCGCCACAGGCCCGCACCTCGATTTCCGCGTATGGAAGAACGGCACGCCCATCAATCCCGTGACCATGGATTCCCCGCCCGCAGATCCCGTCCCCGAAGCGCAGATGCCGGCATTCGAGCAGGCGAAGTTTGCTTCCCTCGCCAAGAAGGATTCTGTGTTGATGTACAGAGTTTTCGAACAGATTGTGCTCGACCCCCTCAGGACAGCTTGCGAATGATATTCAGCCCGTCGCGCAGGGGAAGGATGAAATTCTCTGCCCTGGCGTCTGCCGCGACCATGTCGTTGAAGGCGGCTATGCCCTTTGTCTGGGCGTCGGCAGGCATAGGTTCCTGAAGCACCTTGCCGTCCCATAGCACGTTGTCGGCCACTATCAGCCCTCCGGGGATGACTTTGTCGAAAACCAGGCGGTAATAGTCGCAGTATTCCCGTTTGTTGGCGTCAATATATACCAAGTCGAAAGGACCCTCCAGCTGCGGAATGATTTCTTTGGCATCACCGAAATGAAGCTGCACGCTGCCGGCTATCCCGGCTCTGCGGTAACCCTCGGTGATAAGGTCTTCAAGTTCGTCGTTGAGCTCTACTGCATGGATGACGCCCCCTTCGGCAAGACCCTTGGCAAGACAGATTGTGGAATAGCCCGTGAACACGCCCAGCTCGAGTATGCGGCTGGGCTTTGCAAGCTCCGAAATCAGGGCGAGCAGGCTCCCTACCTGCTGCCCGCTGAGCATGCGGGCGTGGTTGGTACGCAGGTGAGTCTCCCTCTCGAGCCACTGCAGGGCTTCGGACAGGGGAGAAGAGTGGCTGCCCAAATATTCTTTCTCTGTCATCGGTATATCAGGAATGATAGTTTGTCTTCGGCGAATATGTCGGCTGCGGCGGCCTGAAGGTCCTCCGCTCTGAGCGCCTCCACACGACTGCGTACCTCGCTGTCGCTCGGATAGTCTCCATAGCTGAGCAGGTTCTTTCCTATGGAAAGGGCCTGAACTTCACCGTTTTCGGAAGAAATGGCGTTCTGGGCGAGCAGCTGTTTCTTCGCCCTCAGGAGCGCGGCGTTGTTCAGGGGGGTCTCCCTGACCTTGGCGAGCTCACCGAGCACCAGCCTGATGCATTTGTCCACATTCTCCTTCTCACAGCCGAAGCAGATGGTGGCGCTGCCGGTTCTGGCATATTGGGCGTAAGATGCTTCTATGTTGTAAACCAGTGCTCTGCGTTCCCTCAGCACGCTGTTCAGCCTCGAATTGGAAGAAGGCCCTCCGAGTATGTTGAGCAAAAGTACGAGGGCGGTGCGCCTGCTGTCATACAGCGAGTAGGCGGGGGCGCCGATGATGCAGTTGCTCTGATGGTTGCCCTTGTCCTCGTCCTTGCGGAAAACCTTGGAGCAGGCTTGCGGAGCCTCGAATGCGGCGGCATTGCACACCTGGGGAGCATATTTGAGCATGTGCTTGCTCACAAGAGCCGAAATCTTGCCGAATTCGAAATCTCCCACAATGGTGAAGCTCATGTTGCTGGGCTGGAAAAAGGTTTTTGTGAAGGTTTTTATGTCGCGGGAGCCTATACCCACGAGCGATTCTTCTGTGCCGAGGATGGGGCGGGACAGGGTGCAGCCTTCGAAAAGGAACTGCTCGAAGTCGTCGAAAATGTATTCTGAGGGAGAATCCTTGCACAGATTAATTTCATCTACGACCACGCTCTTCTCCTTCTCCAGCTCCCTGGGCGAGAAAACTGAGTCGAAGGCCAGCTCAAAGAGCAGGTCCACCGCCTTCATCACGTCTTCCTTCAGGGTGGTGGAGTACAGCACGATTTCCTCTTTGGTGGTGAAGGCGTTCAGTTCGCCTCCCAGCCTTTCGAGCCTGTCGTTGATTGAGGATGAACTGCGGTGCGAAGTGCCTTTGAAGAGCATGTGCTCGGTGAGATGGGCCAGGCCGCTCAGAGCCTCCGGCTCGGCGCTGGTGCCGCAGCGGATGCTCAGTGCGCAGTAGGCTGCCTGGGAGTGGCTTTGTTTCAGCGCGAAGCGCATTCCGTTGGGAAATGTCAGTACGTTCTTGGACTCACTTTTTACCATAACGGCGGCAAAATTAGACAAAAGTTATTACATTTGTAAATATGGCGCAGTTCATTGTATCAGCAAGAAAATACAGGCCTGCCAGCTTTGCAGGGCTCATCGGGCAGGATAATATAGCCAGGACTCTCAAGAATTCCATCCTCACGGGTCAGCTGGCTCATTCATACCTTTTCTGCGGTCCCCGGGGCGTTGGCAAGACAAGCACGGCCCGCATCTTTGCCAAGACCATCAACTGTCTCAACCCGGGTCCGGATATGGAACCGTGCGGAGAGTGCGAGTCATGCCGCTCTTTTGCGGAAGGCCGTTCCTATTGCATCCACGAGCTTGATGCGGCCAGCAACAACTCTGTGGACGACATCCGCAACCTGACCGACCAGGTCCGCATCCCGCCGCAGGTGGGCAAGTACAGCGTATATATCATAGACGAGGTGCACATGCTCAGCCAGGCCGCCTTCAACGCCTTTCTCAAGACTCTCGAGGAGCCGCCGGCACATGCCATCTTCATCCTCGCTACCACGGAGAAACACAAAATCCTGCCGACCATCCTTTCCCGCTGCCAGACCTACGACTTCAACCGCATTTCCGTGGGCGACATGGTGCGCAACATGAAGGAAATCGCCGCTGCGGAGGATGTCACCATAAGCGAAGACGCTTTGCATATCATAGCCCAGAAAGCCGACGGAGCCATGCGCGACGCCCTGACTCTCTTTGACCAGACGGTGGCCTTCTGCGGCAACGACATAAGCTACGACATGGTAATCAAGAACCTCAATGTCCTTGATTACGACTATTACTTCAGGCTTACGGATTACTTCCTTGCGGGAGACTATTCTTCATGCCTGCTGCTCTTCGACGAGATTCTTTCCAAGGGCTTCAATTCCCTGCATTTCATCTCCGGGCTGAGCACTCATTTCAGGGATATGACAGTGTGCTGCAACAAGGCATCACGCGCCCTGGCCGAGCTGGCTCCTTCGATAGTGGCGAGGTACGACGAGTACAGCCGCAAGTGCAGCATCCGCTTCCTTTACGAGGCTCTCGGCATCACTACATCTTGCGAGGCGTCCTACAAGGCCAGCGGCAACGGCCGTCTGCTGATAGAGTTCGCCCTGATGAAGCTTTGCGCCCTTTCCGGCGAGCTGAAGGCAGGGGACTTGCAGGCAGCGCCGGTTCAGGCCGCACCTGTGGCCGCACCTGAAGAGCCGAAAGTTCCCGAAGCACCGGCGCCTGCACCTGGAGAACCTGAAGTTCCCGAAGCACCGGCGCCTGTTCAGGCAGAACCCGTCCCTGCACCAGCACCCGGGAAGAGCTCTACTTCCATCACCAGTCTCCTCCAGAAGGCTATGAAGACCGAAGCGGCTGCGGCACCCGAAGCCGAGCCCGAACCCGCCATCGAACTGCTCGAATTGAACGAGCCCGCTCCACTCACCGAGGAATCTCTTGCAGAGGCATGGAAGAAGGTCACCGACAAGATTTCAAACCCCCGTATCCGTTCCGGTCTGTGTAATTTCACCCCTGTCTATGACAAGGATGAAAACACTGTGACCCAGTATGTGCTGAACGCAGCCCAGAAGGAATGGATAGAGAGGGAAATGCTTGTCCCGCTCCAGTCCGAGCTGCAGAAAGCGCTCGAAGACAAGAGCATCAAGCTGGCCGTAGCTGTCCGCGAGGATGGCTCTCCGCAGGATGCGCACAAGCCTTACACCCCCCGCGAAGTGGCCCAGGACATGCGCAGCAGGAACAAGGATCTCGCCCAGATGGAAATAGACCTGGATCTCGAAATAAAATAAAACAAGTCTTGCCAGATGAAGCTTTTCTGTACAAACCTTGTCAAGAAATACGGCATGAGAACTGTCGTCAAAGGCGTTTCGATAGAAGTGGAGCAAGGGGAGATAGTGGGTCTTCTCGGCCCAAACGGCGCCGGAAAAACCACAAGTTTCTACATGATATCAGGCCTTATCAAGCCGAACGAGGGCAGGATTTTCCTCGATGAGGAGGAAATCACCACCCTTCCCATGTACAAGCGGGCCCAGAAAGGGCTCGGCTACCTCGCCCAGGAAGCATCCGTATTCAGGAAGATGAGCGTCGAGGACAATATCATGTCCGTGATGGAATTCGGCGACTTGACAAAGCCGCAGCGCAAGGAAAGGCTGGAGGAACTGCTCGACGAATTCGGCCTGCAGAAGGTTCGCAAGAGCCTCGGCATCCAGCTCTCGGGAGGCGAGAGAAGGCGCTGCGAGATTGCGCGCTGCCTTGCCATCGACCCCAAATTCATCCTGCTCGACGAACCTTTCGCCGGTGTCGATCCCATTGCTGTCGAAGACATCCAGCACATTATCGCCAACCTTAAGACCAAAAACATCGGCATTATCATCACCGACCATAACGTACACGAAACCCTGGCCATTACCGACAGGGCATATCTGCTCTACGACGGGCTGATACTCGAGAGCGGCACTCCCGAGCAGCTGGCCGAGAATCCCGATGTACGCCGCAAATATCTGGGGCAGAACTTCGAGCTGCGCAAGGCGGTGCTCCACAAACGTACCAACCAATAAAAATCACTATACTATGGCTAAACTTCTCAAGGAATTCAAAGAATTCGCCATGAAAGGCAACGTTCTCGACATGGCCATCGGTGTCATCATCGGCGGTGCCTTCGGCAAAATCGTAAGCTCCCTCGTGTCTGACATCTTCATGCCGCTTATCAGCCTGCTTGTAGGCGGAATCGATTTCACCGACTGGAAAATCGTCCTCGTCAAGGCTACAGCTGAAAAAGCCGAAGTCGCCATCACCTTCGGTAACTTCCTGCAGGTTCTGTTCGACTTCCTCATCATCGCATGGGTAATCTTCATCTGCATCAAGGGTGTCAACGCCCTCGCAGAAAAGACAAAGAAAGAAGAGGAAGCCAAACCGGTCGAGCCGGCTCCCACTCCGGAAGATATCCTTCTTCTTCGCGAAATCCGCGATTCCCTGAAGAAAAAATAATTATTTTTCTTCGCGCAACCTCAGCACGGTCACAGTACGCGAAGGCAGATAAAGCCGCAGGTACTGTTTTCCGCTGCTGGGGTTTGTCGTATGGCTGACGCTCTCGTCGATGCGTCCGAAGCCTCCGAATTCGGGACGGTCGCTGCTGAACACCACATCCCATGTGCCCTCCGGCGCTTCTACCCAGTAGTCGGTGAACGATTTGTCCGGGTGGAAGTTGAAGGCGAACATGCAGTTGCCGCGGGTGAAGCAGAGAATCTTGTCGTCCTCGTGGCGCAGGTAGCAGTAGTGGGGCTGTGCAAGCAGCTTCCCCTCGGCGAAGAGGTGAATCATCGCAGCGTCGAAGTCGTTCAGCCCTTTGTACAGCAGATTTTCATTTTTGATGAGGCTCCACTGCCTGCGGGCGTACTTGTATGACCAGCCGTTGCCCTCTCTCGGGAAATCAATCCATTCCGGCTGCCCGTACTCGTTGCCCATGAAGGTAAGGTAGCCGTTGCCTGCCGTTGCGAGGGTCACCAGCCTTATCATCTTGTGCAGGGCAATGCCGCGGTCAACTGTCAGATTCCGGAAAAGTTTGTCCATGTTGTAGTACATGTCCTTGTCGATGAGACGGAAGATGATGGTCTTGTCGCCGACAAGAGCCTGGTCGTGGCACTCTGCATAGCTTATTGTCTTTTCGTCAGAGCGTTTGTTGGTCAGTTCGTACCACAGCGCTCCCATGTTCCAGTCCCAGTCGCTGCGCTCCTTAATCCACTTGATCCACATGTCAGGAACTCCCATGCTCATGCGGTATCCAAAGCCCACGCCTCCTGCTGCAAGCGGAGCTGCAAGCCCTGCCATGCCGGACATGTCCTCTGCAATGGTTATGGCGTCGCGGAACACTTCCCTGATAATGATATTGGCCAGGCCGAGATAAGTCACTGCATCTTCGTCCACTCCGTCGTTGAAATAGTCGTCGTATCCGCCGAAGTCCCGCTCCAGCCCGTGGTCATGGTAGAGCATGCTGGTCACGCCGTCGAAGCGAAAGCCGTCGAGACGGTATTCCTCCATCCAGAATTTGCAGTTGGAAAGCAGGAAATACTGTGTCTCGCTCTTGCCGTAGTCGAAGCAGCGGCTGTTCCATGCGGGATGCTCGCCCCTGGGCCCGTCGTGGAAATAGGTGGTCAGCGAGCCGTCGAGACGGCTCAGCCCTTCAACCTCGTTCTTCACTGCATGGGAATGCACGAGGTCCATGATTACTGCGATATTGTTCCTGTGCGCCTCGTCCACCAGCCTCTTGAATTCTTCTGGTGTGCCGAAACGGCTGCTCAGGGCGTAGAAGTTGGAAACCTGATAGCCGAAAGAACCATAGTAGGGATGTTCCTGCAGGGCCATTATCTGGATGGTGTTATATCCGAGCTCAATTACATGCGGCAGGACGTTGAGCCTGAATTCCTCGAAGCTGGATACTTTCTCCTCTTCGGAGCTCATGCCGATGTGAACTTCGTAAATGAGGGGGTTGTCCACAGCGACATGTTTGCGGTACTTCCATCTGTACGGTTTGTCCGGGTCCCACACCTCCGCCGTGAAGATTTTGGTTGCGGGATCCTGGATGCACCTGTAGGCGTATGCGGGCAGTCTTTCACCAGCGCCTGAGGGCCATTCCACGAACCATTTGAATTTGTCGCCGTGATGGATTTCGTTTTCCGGCACAAGCAGCTCCCAGTTGCCCCCGCCCAAGGGTTTCATCTCATACTCGGGGCTCTTTTTCCAGTTGTTGAAATCTCCGGTCACATAGATGCGGTTGGCATTGGGCGCCCATTCGCGGAAAGTCCAGAATCCGTTCTCCTTGTGAAGGCCGTAATAGAGGTGGTTGTTTACTGCGTCATACAGTTTCTTCCCGTCGCCCTTGATCCTGCTGCAAGCGGACATAATCCTGTCATGCCTGGCATCTATTGCAAAGCGGAAAGGCTTCAGCCAAGGGTCGGTTTCGTATATTTTCCTAATCTTCATGGCCGCTGATTATCTTGTTTATCTCGTCCTCGCTTTTTTTGAGGCAGTCCTTGCAGTATTTTGCAAGGTCGCTGGCCTTCTTTACGTCCTCTGTAAGGGTGGTGAGGTCCCGTTTGGGGTCTTCGATGCTCTCCACAAGCTTCTGCAGCTGTTCGAGAGCCTGCTTGTATGTCAGTTTGTCGTTCATGGCTGTGACATGTTAACGGTTTGTACATTGCAATCGGCTTTTCCGTCCTTGAGAATGACCGAGATGCTGTCTCCCGGTGCAAGCCCGGCGGCGGAAACGACCTTCTGCCCATTTTTGACAGGAATGGCGAACCCTTTTTTAAGTATGCTCATGGGGTTGAGCGCAGACAGTCTCAGCTCGAGCAGCTGAATCCTGTGGTTCTCGGCCTGCAGCCTGCCTGAAACAGAGTTGCCGGCCCTCAGAAGAAGCATTTCAATCCTTTCCTTGGATACGTGGAGGCCGGAAAGTATGCCTGTGGCAGCTTTCGACAGCATTATTTCCACTCCCCGCCTTTCGTTCTGCAGCCTGAGCAGGGCGCTGCCGGCAGCCCTTGACAGCAGCCTGTCCACGCGGGTGTCGGCGTCGGCCCGTTTCCCCTTCAGGGCCATCAGCATCCTTGTGGCAAGTGAGTCAGTCAGCTGCTCCTCCGCCGCGAAGATGTCCACGAAGAAGTCGGCCAGTGCAGTGGGGGTCTTGAGATAGCTGTGAGCCACTATGTCAGCCACGTGAACATCCCTTTCGTGACCTATTGCCGTCAGCACAGGCAAGGGGTACTGGGCGATGTTGACTGCAAGCTCGTAGTCGTCGAAGCATGACAAATCGAAGTTGGAACCTCCGCCCCTTATCAGCAGCACTGCGTCGAATTCTTCGCTGCGCCCTGCAATCCTGTCGAGGGCGGCGATGATGCCTGCGGGGGCTTCCTGACCCTGCATCGGAGCCTGGAAAAGCTCTGTGCGGAACTTGTAGCCGAGGCCGTTGTTGTGGAGGTGGTTCATGAAGTCGCCGTAACCTGCTGCGGTTTCAGCCGAAATGACGGCAAATCTCCTTGGCAGGTCGGGCAGGGGGAGGGTGCGGTTCATTTCGAGCATGCCTTCCTTCTCCAGCCTGTCGATGACCTTCTGCCTTTCGAGGGCCGTGCTTCCTATGGTGTAGCTGGGGTCTATGCCGTTTACTATGAGGGATAGGCCGTACAGGAGGGAATACTGCACCCTGACCTGCAGCAGGACCTTCATGCCCGCCTGGAGCTTTTCACCCGTCGAGGTTTCGAAATAAGGCCTCAGCACGCGGTAGGTCGATGCCCATGCGATGGCTTTCGCCATGGCAACGGTGTTCGAGGTGGTTTCGTCCTTTTCGACAAGTGTGAAGTAGCAGTGTCCGCTGGCATTGACGCTGATGTCCAATATCTCCGCCCTGACCCATAACTGGCGTGTAAAAGAATCTTCCAGGCTCTCCTTGATGAGTTCCTGGAGCTGCAGAAGGCTTATTTGTCCGGTATTGTCCATCATGCGCAGGGCTGTTGACAAAGTTAAGATTTTTATTTCACTCTTTCGGTGGATTCTGCTATATTTGCTGGACCGAATATCAGACCTATGAAGATAGCTGGGGCAAAGTTCGTAGCAAGTTGCAGCTCTGTGGCTGGCAAGCCCAAGCTATCCCTGCCCGAGTTCGCATTCATAGGTCGTTCAAACGTCGGAAAGTCGTCCCTAATCAATTTCCTGACGGGGCACAAAGGCCTCGCGCATACTTCCGCCTCTCCGGGCAAAACCCTTTGCATAAACCATTTCGTCATCAATGACAGCTGGTACCTCGTGGATCTTCCCGGCTACGGCTATGCAAGGGTGTCGCGGGACATGAGGGGCAAGATAGAAGGCATGATAGACGACTATGTGCTGAACAGTCCGGACATGATGCTGCTTTTCGTGCTGCTTGACAGCCGTCACGACCTTCTCAAGAACGACCTCGACTTCCTGCTCAAGCTCGGCAACGAAGGGGTCCCGTTCTCCATCGTTTTCACCAAGTGTGACAAGCTCGGCAAGAATGCTCTGGCGGCGCAGATGGAGAAGAACTGCCAGGCCCTGCTGGAATACTGGGAAAGCCTGCCGCCGGTGTTCTCAACATCCACAATTGACGGAACGGGCAGAGAGGAACTGCTGGACTATATCGAAGATATCCTTAAAAACCACACTAATAAAAACAATTGAAATGGAACATTGCGATGCACATCAGATGAAGATTTTTTCAGGAAGGAGCAGCCGCTATCTAGCTGAAAAAATGGCAGCAAGTCTCAACATGGAGCTGGGGAAAGCGGAAGTGGTCGTTTTCTCGGACGGCGAATTCCAGCCCGCCTATGTGGAGAGTGTCCGTGGTGCTACGGTTTTTATCGTACAGTCCACTTTCCCGCCCGTGGAAAATCTGTTCGAGCTCCTGCTAATGATTGATGCAGCCAGAAGGGCTTCCGCCTACAAGGTGATCGCTGTCATTCCCTATTTCGGATGGGCAAGGCAGGACCGCAAGGACCGTCCGAGGGTTTCCATCGGAGCCAAGCTCGTGGCCAACCTCCTCGCTGCGGCAGGGTGCGACCGCGTCATGACTGCCGACCTCCATGCAGACCAGATTCAAGGCTTCTTCGACGTTCCGGTGGACCACATCTACGCAAGTTCCATTTTCCTCCCGTACCTGAGAAGTCTCGAACTGGACAATTTCTCCATAGCTTCTCCTGACATGGGCGGTGCGAAGCGTGCCAACGCTTATGCAAGGATATTGGGAACCCCCTTGATAATATGCCACAAGTCCCGCGAGAAGCCAAACGTAGTCGGCTCGATG
>Ga0265299_10006713_pt1 | contig 10431 bp, 3 predicted proteins | sample AusTroGonzalo_MG_4_FD_193485 | JGI IMG/M metagenome (GOLD analysis project Ga0265299, IMG submission 193485) | Bovine rumen microbial communities from tropical cattle in Woodstock, Queensland, Australia - Gonzalo_02 | ecosystem: Host-associated > Mammals > Digestive system > Stomach > Rumen ...
CCAGCCGTCGGACACCGTATAGCCTTCGGTCGGAAGGCCATACGTATCGCGGTAATTGTAAAGCTGTTGCGTGATGTCCAGCGACAACAGGTTCTGCACGTCCAGGTCGCGGTTCCCCGTAAGGCGGTTGTCGCCGATGAGGCGGACGCTCCCGAGGGGCAGCGGCCGCGCCACGGGCGTCTGCGCCGGAACGGCGGCTTTCCTGCCGGCCACCGTCACATACGCATCCAGCGGAAAACCGTTTTCCGTCGTGTTATCACCGAGGATGTAACCCCGGACGACGTAGGTCGATCCGACTGGGAGGGCGGCCTCTTCTTCTTCCGTCTCCCTCAATGAATTCGTCCATTTGACCTGCCGCCACTCGCCGGAGCGGTCGGTATAGGTAACCCACACCTGGTAAGGAAGGAGCGGAGCGGTCCCGACGGGGGCCTCCACCCGGACTTCCCCGACCTCGCGGATGGTTTTCTTCTTCCCGGAACGGGCGGAAAGCACGGAGGCGGGAAGGGTCAGTATCAAGAGTACGCAAAGAAAGTGACGGAGTTGCATGGCTGTTGTTTTTTGTGCTTTTCCAAAGGTAAGGGAAAAAGAAAACGGACGATGATAAAATCGTCCGTTCCTTTAAAAGAAAAATCCAAAAATGGCGGAATTACTTCACGCCCGTGCGCTTGTCCCACCAGAGCTGCTTGCCCCAGACATAGTCCACGATGCCCTGGGACGCAGCTTCCACGTTCTCCTTGTTGTACTGGAACTGGTTGTTCGGGTACGGCATGCGGAACGGGACATCGTTGTGAGCGCCCTTCCAATAGGCTTCCGCGCGGTCGCCGGGATACTGGCGGTTGCCGGCCTTGCAGCCGTTGGCCGAATAGATTTCGGCGGATTCTTCGGAATAGACGGCGGTCTGGATGTACTTGGGATAACCTGTACGGCGGTACAGGGACCAAGCCTCGCTCACTTCTTTGTAGAGAGCGACCCACTCCTCGTAGAAGAGACGGTCTTCGCTGCCGTCCCAGGCGCCCTTGGCGGCGAGGTAGGCCTCACAGTCGTCGGAGGTCACCTGGCGTTCGGCCGGGACCCACTTGTTCGCGAGGCGCATTTCATCCGCGAAGGAAACGCGGACGGCCTTCTCGTAGGCTTCCTTGGCGCTGAGCGGGGTCTTCCAACCCTTCATGGCAGCCTCGGCCATCATGAAGAAGGTCTCGGAAGCCTTGTAGTAAGGGGTGAAACCGGCGTTGTCGGCCGTCATGTAAGCTTCGCCCAGGAAAGAGTAGCGGGTCTGGTTGGACAGCTGCTGGGAGGCGATGCCGTGCTCGCCGCCGCGGTAGGTGACACCGTCCTCGCGGCAAGGCTGGACATACAGGCGCAGGCGCGGGTCATCCATCGACAGGAGGTGGTTGACGAAGATCTCGGAGACGCACCAGTCGTTGGGACGGGTGCGGAAGGTGCTGCGGAACGGCTCGAAATAGTCGCCGCTGCCCTGCCACCAGAAATAGGCGCCCTCCTCAGGCTCCTCGATAACCGGATACTTGGACGGATTGTTCAGGATGCTCTCGGCCAGGGACTTGGCGCCGCTCCATACGCCGGAGAGGCGCATCGCATAGCGCAGGCGCAGGGAGTTGCAAAAACGCTGCCAGGCCTTGGCATCGCCGCCGAAGAGGAAGTCGCCGTCACCGATGGAATCGGAGCCCATGCCGGCGGCCCAGCTGTCGGCCACCTTGCCCAAGGCTTCGAGGCAGGCGGGATAGACGTCCTCCTGCTTGTCATACTTGGAAAGCAGGATGCCGCCATCCTCCGGAGCGCCCTTCCAGGCCTCGGAATAAGGCATGTCGCCGAAATTGTCCAGGTTCCACAGCAGCAGGAAGTTCTGCATCACGATGGCCGCGTTGTGCATGTTCTTGGTGTTGGTCTCGTCGGTGCGGTTGACGACGTCGGAGAGCTGCGTGTTCGCCCAGTACACCCGCTGCCACTTGTTGCCGTAGGTGTTGTTGGTGGGGATGTAGTCGTTGTACTGGTCGATGTAGCTGAGCTTGGCCATGTAACCGGACCAGATGGTCGGACCGGTGATGTCACCGATCTGGACGGCCGTCTGGGACTGGACGTAGGCCATCATGTTGGTCAGCGGAACGCTCGTATAGGCGTCAGGGTCGGTATTGATCTTCTCGAAGTCCTTGGTGCAGGCGAGCGCGAGCACGAGGACGGAAGCCCAAACGGATATTTTCATCATATTTTTCATATCAAATCCTCCCATTGATCAGAATGTAAGGTTCAACTTGAAACCGAAGCTGCGGGAGCCCGGCACGGAAGCCTGCTCGAAGCCCATGCCCCGGGTATCACTGGAGACACCGCCCGTTTCCGGGTCGATGCGCATCGTGTTGGACTTGTCCACCCACAGGAGGGCGACGTTGCCGGCGATGGCGGAGATGGAAGCCCGCTTGATGTACTTGGCGCGGTTCATCAGGCTCTTCGGGAGCTGGTAGGTCAGGTAGAGCTCGCGGAGCTTGAGGTAGGAACCCTTGAAGGTGGCGAGTTCGCCGACGTTGCCGTTACCCCATTCGAAGAGGTCCTGCGCATTGGTCTGGATGTCATTGGTGACCCACTTGCCGGAAGCGTCCTGCTTGACGAACTTCTCCCAGGAGAAGACGTCCTTGCCGGCCACGATGGGCTTCTCACGGACGTCGCCGGTGTCACCGTCCACGGTGTAGGCCGCGAGGCCGGCGCAGTAGGCGTGGCTCATGGTCTGGGACCAGATGTCGCCGCCCAGACGGAAGTCGAACATGGCGCCGAAGCTCAGGTTCTTGTAGCTGAAGTCGTTGCGCCAGCCCATGATGGCATCCGGGGAGACGTTGCCGATGACCTGGTCGGAAGCGGTGGTCGGGAAACCGCCGGAATTGACCTTGATGGCGCCGATCTGGTCGGCGGTCGCGTTGCCGGCCTTCACATCGGCCTCCGTGATGCGGTTCATGCCCGTGCCGCGGATATCGCCCCAGGCGTCACCGATGGTGGCCGTGGTGCTGTAGCCCCAGGTCCAGCCCATCGTGTAGGTCTTCAGGTCGGGCTGCTCGGGATAGAGCTCCACAATCTTGGAACGGTCGCGGGCGAAGTTGAGCGTGGAGGTCCAGTTGAAGCCGTCGTTGTTGCGGAAGATGTCCGCGACCAGCTGGACTTCGATACCCTTGTTGTCAATCCGGCCGGCGTTCACGAGCATGGAGCCGAAGCCCACGACGTTGGAAGTGGTGACGGAGAGGATCTGGTCCTCGGTCTTCTTCTGGTAGTAAGCGACATCCAGATGCAGGCGGTCGTCGAACAGGCCGATTTCGGTACCCACTTCCCAGGAGGTCACCTTCTCCGGACGCAGGTTCAGGTTCGGATAGGTGTAGCTCTTGTACATCTGGGCCACGCCGTTGAAGGCGGCGCCGGCGGAATAGTAGTAGTAGGAATTCCGGTAGGCGCTGGTCGCGGAACCGATGCCGGCCACGCCGCCGCGGAGCTTCCAGAAGGAAAGGATATTGCCCTGCTTGAGGCCCGGGATGGACTCCGTGACAATCCAGCTCAGGGACACGGACGGATAGAAGAACGGGTCACGGATGGTGGAGCTCCAGTCGTTGCGGGCGGAAGCATCCAGGTAGAGCATGTTCTTGAATCCGAGGGAGAAGTTGCCATAGACGGAGTTGGAGCGGATGTGGCTGTGGTCCATGCCGGTCACGGCGTCACCCACCTTGTTGCCGATGGTATAGACGCCCGGGATGACCAGGGCGTCGGCCCCGATCTGCTCGTACAGGTACTGGGAATCACGGTAGTTCGCGCCGAGGATGGCGGTGAGGTTGAAGTCGCCGAAGGTCTTGTTCACGGAGGCGATGAGGTCGGCGTTCAGCTCGGTCTGGGCGATGTCCGTGGAATAGAAGGCGCCTTCCGGGTCGTCGAGCTCGAAGTAGGTCTTCTCGAACATCCGGGAGTTGTAGTAGTCAAAGCCCACGCGTCCTTCGATCTTGAGCCAGTCCAGCGGGTTGAAGTACAGGGACGTCTTGCCGAACATGCGGTCGCGCTGGTAGCTGTTCGTGTTCATGTACACGTTGAAGTACGGGTTGATGTGGTAGCTGGTGTTCCAGTTGTACATCGTGAAGTTGCCTTCCGCATCCTTGTCGGCCCAATGCTCCTTCATGGACTGCATGTTGATCTGGCGGCCGCTCCAGGCAACCAGGGAGTTGAGCGGGTTGTTGCCGCGATAGCCCTGGTTCACGAGGTTGTCACTCTCGGTGCGGGTATAGTTGCCTGAGAAGTCGAAGGAGAAGAAGCGGTTCAGGGTCATCTGCGTGTTGAACTGGGCGCCGTAGCGGCTCTGGTCCGTGTTCGGGATGGTACCCGTCTGGTTGCGGTAGGACAGGGACACGCGGGTGGTGGATTTCTCGCTGCGGGACTGCAGGGAAATCATGTGGTTCTGGGTGATACCGGTCTGGAAGAAGCTCTTGACATTGTCCGGGTGGGACACCCACGGCGCTTTCTGGCCGTTGCTGTCGAACTGGACGAGCATGAGACCGGCATCGAGCGGAGCACCCCAGGACTCATCGTTGCCGTCCTGGACGCCGCCCCAGTTGCCATCGACATAGGTGAAGCAGTTCGCCTCGGAATAGGCCTGGCGGTCAAGGGTGCCGCCGCCGTCCAGGTACTCCTGGTAATGGTAGCCGTCACCGACGTAACCCTGGCCGTAGCGGTTCTGCAGCTTGGGGATGTTCGCCACGCGGTCGAAGGTGATGGAACCGTCATAGGAGATCTCCATGCCGCCGGAACGCTTGCCGGTCTTGGTGGTGATGAGGATGACGCCGTTACCGGCGCGCATGCCGTACAGGGCCGCGGAGCCGCCCTTGAGGACGGAGACGGACTCGATGTCCTCCGGGTTGATGTCGTTCAGGCCGGAACCGAAGTCCACGCCGCGGTAGGTGTTGTCACCGGTACGCTGCGTATCGTTGTTGATCGGAACGCCGTCCACGACGATCAGTGGCTGCTGGTTGGAGGAAAGGGAGGAGTTGCCTCGGACGGAGATGCGGGAGGACGCGCCGACGGAACCGCCGAAGGTGTTGATCTGCACGCCGGCCACTTTGCCGTTGAGGGCGCTGGTGACGGACGGGGCGCCCGCCGCCATGAGTTCATCGGACTTCACCTCCTGGATCGCGTAACCGAGGGCTTTCTTCTCACGGGTGATACCCATGGCGGTCACGACGACTTCGTTCAGGGCGTTGAAGTCATTCTCGAGGACGACCATGATGCCGTCCTGTGCATCGACTTCCTGGGTCTTCATGCCCAGGCAGGAGACAACGAGGGATTTGGCGGAGGTCGGAACGTTCAGGGTGAAGGTTCCGTCCATCCCCGTGACGGTGCCCACGGTGGTGCCGCTGACGATGACACCCGCGCCGGGGACCGGAGAGCTGTCTTCCGCAGAGATGACCTTGCCGGTCACCCTGCGCGTCTGGGCCATGGACAAGACTGTCGCAAGGCTCAGCGCCAACAAAAGAAGGACTCTTTTCATAAAGTGGATAATTTTAGGTATAAGATGATATTTTGAACAGTTTTTTCGTAGGCCAAAGATAAAGAATTAAATCTGAAAAAGCAAAACAGGGGCGAAAAGCGCCTCTCAAAGCACTTTATTACGATTAATTAAAATTGTTAATAATGATTTATATCCGGCCGTTTTCAAACTATTGTGAATCAACCAGATCTCTTTCATTGACAATTGCTCGAAACAACCCGCGTCTGGATTACAATCTGTAAGGAATTCCATCATCCGGTCGATTTGCATATTTCAATTTTGTTTTTAATCTTTGCGCCTTGGATAGAATATAGTAGTGTAAACGTCCGGTTAAAATTATCCTGCCTCTTGAACAGAGTCATTTTCGATATTTGTGTTTAACCAAAAAACCATGCTTATGAAAAAACCAAGACTGTTCATGGCGTGCCTCCTGGCGGTTCTTTCGACCGCGCTGTACGCCCAGAACATCACCGTGAAGGGAACGGTCACGGACAGTTCCAACGGTGAGCCCATTCCGGGTGCCGCCGTCGTCGTGCAGGGAAGCGCCACTTCCTACGCATTGACGGACGTGCAGGGTGCATTCTCCATCAATGCCCCGAGAAACGGTGTCCTCGTCATCAGCAACATGGGTTTCAAGACCCAGTCTGTCGAAGTGAACGGGATGACCGTCATCAATGTCGCCCTTGAGCCGGATACCGAGTATCTGGAAGAGGTCGTCGTCACGGCCCAGGGCCTGACCCGCAAGCAGCGGGCCATCGGCTATTCCGCCCAGGTCATCAGCGACGAGCAGCTGACCCTCACCCACAGTTCCGCCCTCGGCAACTCCCTCGCCGGCAAGGTGGCCGGTGCGCAGTTCTGGGGATCCGCCGGTTCCACCTTCAGCGAGGGCCGCATCATCCTCCGCGGTCCGACCGCCTACAACAACCAGGAAGGCAGCGAGCCGATCTACGTCATTGACGGGACCATCACTTCCGCCGCTGCGGTGAACATGGACGACGTGGAGAGCATCAACATCCTGAAGGGTCCCTCCGCGACCGCCCTGTACGGTTCCCGCGGCGCCAACGGCGCCGTGATCATCACCACCAAGAAAGCGCAGGAAGGTCAGTCCCACGTGGAGTTCTCCCATACGACTGCGGCCGAAGTTTACTACAACCACCTCAAGTTCCAGACCGAGTTCGGCGGCGGTGCGGCGGCCCAGACCAACACCAGGACCTTTGCGAACGCCGGTGATCCCAATGTCGATGTCCTCGATGCCAAATGGGCGTTCACCAATGCCGGGTATGACCTCCCTGACGGAACGTTCTTCTATGACTACGGCGAAGATGTGAACTGGGGCCCCCGCTATGACGACAAGACCCTCGTCCGCTCCGCCTATTCCTGGGATCCGACGCACTCCTCCTACGGCAAGGCCCAACCCTGGAGTTACCGGCTCAACCTCGCGGACCTCACCCGCGTCGCCTGGACCAACAACACGACGGTCTCCTTCAACAAGTCCGTCAAGGGGATGAATACCCGCGTGTCCTTCACCAACGTGGACCGTCCCGGCATCTTCTACAACTCCAAGGCCATCCGCCGTTCCTTCAGCGTCTCCACCCAGATCAAGCCCAACAGCTGGCTGACCGCCGACCTGAGCTACCGCTACCGCCTCCGCATCAACCAGAACGCCGAGTCGGAAGGCTATTCCGCCAACGGCAACTACATCTGCGACTTTTCCCAGTGGGGCCACACCAATGTGGACATCGCCGAACTCAAGGACTGGAAGCGCCCGGACGGTTCCTGGCGCACCTGGAACATCAAGGGGCCGGACGACATCGTCGCGAACTTCCACGACAACCCGTTCGCCGTGATGGAGGAATACAATACCCTCAGCAAGATCCACTACCACCTGGCCTCCGCCGACGTGTCCGCTTCCCTTCCTTATAATTTCCGCCTGGGCGCCCGCGTCAACAGCGCCATCACGAACCGGACCGACGAGTACAAGTACGGTTTCGGATCCATCAACTTCGACCCGTACTACCGCACGAATTTCCGGGAGACGGACGACATCACCGGCCAGGCTTACCTGACCTGGAACAACGCGTTCCTGGACAACCGTTTCACGGCTGAAGCCGCCGCCTTCGCGGAAGCCCGGCGCTATGACTACGCCTATCTGAACAGCGCCACCAACGGCGGCCTGTCCGTGATCGACCTGTACAACCTGAGCGCGTCCAACAACACGTATTCCACCAGCAACGAGGAAACCCACTACAGGACCCGCTCTTTCTTCGGGACCGCCACCCTCGGCTGGGACGACCTTGTCTATCTGGACGGTTCCCTCCGGTATGACCTCGACTCCCGCCTCCCGGCCGACAACAACGGCTACCTCTACGGCGGCGGCTCCCTGTCCTTCATGGCCAGCAAGCTCATCAACGCCCCCTGGCTGAACTTCTGGAAGATCCGCGGTTCCCTCGCCCAGGTGGGCTCCACCATCGGCGCCTACAACGTAAAGCCGACCTACACCATGGACACGAAGATCCACGGCCAGACCGCCCTCTACGAGCCGAACACCCAGGTAAACGAACACATCCTGCCGACCATCTCCACCTCCTTTGAGGTCGGTACCGAGTTCAAGATGTTCAACAACCGCCTGTACGGTGACGTGAACCTGTACCTGAAGAACACGAAGAACTCCATCATCAACGCTACGGTCCTGCCGCAGTCCGGCTATTCTTCCCGTACGATCAACGCCGGCCTCGTCCAGAACAAGGGCATCGAGATCCTGCTCGGCGGCACGCCCGTCCGGACCAAGGATTTCGAGTGGAACATCTCCGGCAATATCTCCAAGAATGTCAACACCCTGGTTGAGCTCGCTCCCGAACAGAAATCCACCCGCCTGTACGGCAACTCCTTCTACTTCTACTGGGAGCTGATGTCCATGGAGGAGCATCCGATCGGTGTCATCCAGACCAACGCACGCTGGATCCGCAATGACGAGGGCCAGCTGGTCCTCCGTGCGGGTACCGCCAATACGGGCGACGTCCGTCCCACCTGGGAGACCGACGTCCCGAAGCAGGTGGGCAACATCCAGCCGGACTTCACCGGCGGCTTCAACACCAGCTTCCGTTACAAGGACTTCACCCTCTCCGCCGCGCTCGACTATGTCATCGGCGGCCAGCTGGTCTCCTGGACCAACATGTGGGGCAAGGGCTCCGGCCTGCTGGCCGAGACGGCTGCCCTCAACGACAAGGGCGTGAGCATCCGTGAGCCGGTCCAGAAGGGCGGCGGCGTCCACCTTGTCGGCGTGGATGCGGACGGAAAGCCGATGGACGGCTATATCGATGCCTACTACTATTTCTATTACCAGTACGTGTATGACCAGGATTCCACCATCTTCGACCGTACCTATGTGAAGCTCCGTGAGCTCTCCCTGCGTTACAACATGCCGAAGACCCTCGTGAACAAGATCAAGGGCATCTCTTCCGCGAGCGTCGCCCTGGTCGCGACGAACCCCTGGCTCATCTACTCCGCCGTCCCGCACATCGATCCTTCCGAAATGGGCGGTGCGTCCTACAACTTCCTCGAAGGCGGCCAGGCCGTGTCCACCCGCTCCTTCGGCGTTACCCTCAATGTCACTTTCTAAAACAGGAGGATGAAGATTATGAAAAAGATTTATGCCATTTTGACCTCCGTCCTGGTCGCCGGCCTGCTCGCCGTCAGTTGCAATGTCAAGGACTTCGGCGACATCAACCTGGACCCGAACAAGCCTTCCACGCCGTTCACGACCTATTTCTTCACGGAAGCCTGCAAATATGTCCAGCAGTTCTGCCTGAGGGACGCCACGAACGCTTACGACCCCTGGCAGCAGGAATGGGCCGGGTATCTCTCCGAGTCCAAGAACAACCAGTACGGCCCGCTGTCCACCACGTCCAACTTCGGCTGCTCCACCTTCTATCTGCGCCCGATGCGGAACCTGGTGAACATCATCGCCCTGAATGAGAACGAGGAGGAAAAGGACAAGACGAACGTCGCGGCCTTCGGCTCTGCCGGCAACCAGATCGCAGCGGCCAAGACCCTCCTCGCCTTCTACTACATGACCATCTCCGACATCAATGGCCCCGTCGTCCTTTCCGAGGCGTTCAAGGGCGTTTCCGACGACAACTGGAAGCCGAAGTACGACAGCCAGGAGGAGGCCTACACCCTGCTGGACAAGATGCTGACCGAGGCCTATGCCCAGTTCGACCCGAGCGGTTCCCTGGACGGCAGCGCGGACATCCTCTACGGCGGCGACATCGCCAAGTGGAAGAAGTTCAACGCCTCCATCCGGATGATGATGGCCATCAAGCTCAGCGACGTGGCGCCGGACGTGGGCAAGTCCCGCTTTGCGGCCGCTTACGCCAACGGCGGCATGTCCGCCGTTTCCGACGGCCTGGACTACACCTACGACGACCTGAACAAGAACATGCTGTACTATTGGTGCAGCCCGGACAACCCCAGCGCCGGTTTCAATCCCGTCCCCAACTATTTCATCGTCGAGGAGATGAAGGCGCTCAAGGATCCGCGCATGTTCAAGTATTTCGACATCGAGGGCTACAAGGGACCGCGTGACCCGGAGAAGTTCCCGCGTGACCAGTACACCTCCTTCTACGGCATCCCGTTCGGCCTGGTCAACAACGACGCCGTGTCCAAATGGACGCCCTACACCTGCTGCATCAACAATGACATGCTGGCCATGGACGCCACCATTCCGGTGATTCCCGCCTCCCGCATCCTCCTCATCGAAGCCGAGGCAGCCCAGCGCGGCTGGATCTCCGCCTCCGCGAAGGACCTCTACGAGGCCGGCATCAAGGCTTCCTTCGACTGGTGGGGAGCCACCGGGGCCGATGCGTACATCGCCAGCGAGGGCGTCGCTTTCGACGCCACCAAGGCCATCGAGC
>Ga0265299_10006714_pt1 | contig 10430 bp, 14 predicted proteins | sample AusTroGonzalo_MG_4_FD_193485 | JGI IMG/M metagenome (GOLD analysis project Ga0265299, IMG submission 193485) | Bovine rumen microbial communities from tropical cattle in Woodstock, Queensland, Australia - Gonzalo_02 | ecosystem: Host-associated > Mammals > Digestive system > Stomach > Rumen ...
GGTATTTAGCGCAGAAACCGAAAAAATGAGATTTTCACATTCAAAAAATCTAAAAAATTGAAATATAACCTTAAAAAATAACAAAAAAATGCAAATAACGATTTTATATGTAGAAAAATAGGAGGTTAAAAGTTATGTCAGTTTATGCTCACAGAGACGATAAAAGTAAACACAAATTAGGCGACGAGTCAGAGTTAAATGGAATAGGTAACGGAACAGCATTTAGCGGAATCAGAACACTATACAGTCAGCTAAGAGCCAATAATAAAAATTTTCAATTTGCATATAGCGGCGGAAAATATGGTTATACGGTAGACGGCACTTTTTACCCTTTTAAAAATCCCGTTGGCACTATGAGCATAACGGCAAACGGGAATTATAACATTGCTGATTATGCCAGCGTGAACGTAGCTGTACTTTCTATTCAATATATAGGCACATTTACTAGAGACACTGTTATAGATATTTCCTCTTTTCCAAAAAAAGATTTTGGTAATTTTATAGCTGTTGTGGAGGGAAATGTTGAACATGGTGAAACTTATGACGCTAGAGAAGGTTGGACATATGCTAAATATTATTCTCCGACTATTTCAATAAGCGGTAATAGCCTTTCATTAAGAGTAGGTAAATTAGGACATTATATGTCCTCTATGTGGCCTGGAGAATTATTTTTTTATCCCTCTGGTGGAACAAAATTATATTACATTGGTTAATTAAAAGGTGCTTTAAATTATGGACAGAAAACAAGAGCTATTAGACCTTATCCAAAAAACAGGCGTTGACAATGATATAAAAGCAACGCAGCTAATTGAGGAAATTGTATTTATTGAGGAGCAGCTAATTGAATTAAAAAAGCTGCCATTTATCAATATAAATCCTAAAAATCCTATGCAGCAAAAGACTACTCCTGCCGCAAAACAATATAAGGAGCTGTTGCAGCAATATAATAACTCTTTAAGGCTATTACTTAGATTAAGCGGCGATTTAGGAGGAGAGCCAGAGGAGGAGAGCCCGTTGAGGCAATGGGCTAAAGCAAGACAGGAGCTGTTGTAAATGCTTATAACAGAAAAAAAGATTTGGACTCCAGATAACAGCAAATTTTTGTTATACAAAGCCACGATTGACGAGGGCGAAATAGTTGTAGGGCAGGAGCTCTACATGGAGCTCGAAAATTTAGTTGATGATTTATTTCACAACGACGAATATTTTTATAACACAGACGCGGCACTCCTACGCATGGATTTTATGGAAAATTGCATAAGGCTAACAAAGTCTCCATATTACGGACAGCCTATGCAGCTTATGCTCTGGCAGATGGCATTTATAGAGGCTAGCTATTCCTTTAAGATGGCTCGCGACTATAAAGAGCAGCAAAAAATAATTGATAGATTTAAAAAAATCCTGCTGTTAATAGCTCGAAAAAACACAAAATCAGAGACATGCTCAGGATTAGGAAATGCTGAGTTTATAGTTGGAAATGAGGGCTCTGATTTAGTTTGTAGCTCAAACGACGACGCTCAAGCGTCAATTGTCTATGACGCAATGGACACAATGAGACAGTTGTTTGATCCAAACGACTTAGACACAAAGCGCAATCAACGCTTTATTTTAAACAAGATTAATAATACAAAGATTTGGAAATTATCGAGCACAACTCGAAATAAAGAGGGACGAAACATAGATTTTGCAATCATAGACGAGGTTCACGAAATGAAAGACAACGTTATTGTTAAATCTATTGAACAATCGCAATCCTTAAAAGAGAATCCTAAGCTATTTGAAATAACAACAGAGGGCTTTGTTAATGAGGGCTATCTGGACGAGGAATTAAAAAAAGCCAGAGCCATAATTCACGGCGAGGACGACAGCGTTTCAGGACAGCGCTTTTTGCCGTGGCTATATACTCAGGACTCTGAGCAAGAAGTATTCCAAAGTGAGCGGAGCTGGCAAAAAAGCAATCCTACTCTAGGAATAGTAAAACGCTATGACTATTTGAGAGAGCAAGTTGATTTAGCCAAAAAAAGCAAAGCAGACAGGATTTTCGTACTCTCAAAGGACTTTAATTTTAAGCAAAACGGAGTTGAGAATTGGCTAAACATTGAGGACTACAGCTATAGCTCAACGTTTGACATAGAGGAATTAAGAGGCGGCTTTATTTTAGGACACGTCGATTTAGCAGAGACTACAGATTTATGTTGCGCTAAGGCGCTTTGCATGCTGCCAGATAATCCTACTAAATACATAATCACTCAATATTTTATTCCGCAAAGCAAGTTAGATCCTGAGAACGACGACCACAACGCAGGAGCAAAATATAAAGAGTGGGCGCAAGCAGGCTATATAACAGTTTGTGAGGGCAACGACATAGATTTAACAGTTGTAGCCGATTGGTTTTATAAGCTACAAAAGGATTACGGCTTAAAGCTATATAAATGCGGTTACGACCAAAAATTTGCAAAAGATTGGCTAGCACAAATGGAGGTCTACGGGTGGACTCGTCAATATGGAGACGTAGAAATGATTTTGCAAAACGCCCAGACTTTAAATAATGCAATTTTGCTAGTCGAGGCAGATTTAAAAGCTAGATTTATAAATTACAACGAGAATCCTGTTGACAGATGGTGTTTTTCAAACAGCTGCTTAAAGCTAAACGATTTACGGCAGGCAATCGTTATAAAGACAGATAACGCAAGGAAGATAGACGGGACAGTTACACTCGTTTCGCTCTACGAAATGTATAGACGATATAGGAGCGATTTTAGAAAGCTCACGGGAGGACGTTAGAAAATGGAATGGTTCAACAAACTATTTAAAAAACAGCCTAAAAACACAAAATACGCAAGCATGTTAAACGGCTTTACTCCAATTTTCACTCAGTTTGGGACTAACATTTATGCCTCTGACGTTGTGCAGCAAGCGCTCAAATGTATCGTTGACGAAATGAAAAAGTTAAATCCTGCTCATGTCCGCTATAACGGCTCTGATCCTGTCCCTGTTAAGGGAAATATACAAAATGTTTTAGACTCGCCTAACGATTTAATGACAACAAGCGAGTTTTTAGAAAAAGTCGTCTGGCTGTTGCTGCTTAACTATAACGTTTTTATCATTCCAACTTACTACATATGGGAGGAGGAAGAAATAGACGAAAGCGGCAACAGGATTAAAGTTGAGAGGCGTCGCTATGAGTCGCTTTATCCTATTAATCCCTATCAAGTGGACTTTTTACAGGACGAAAACACAGGAAAGCTATATACAAAGTTTTGGTTTGCAAATGGCGAAAATACAACAATCCCTTATGATGATGTAATTCACATTAAATACAATTACTCAGTTAACGAATACATGGGAGGAAATGTTGCAGGACAGCCAGATCATACAGCTTTGTTAGGGACTCTGGATTTGAATTTTCAATTATTGCAGGGTGTTGCTAAAGCAATGAAAGCAAGCTATGCAGTTAACGGCGTAGTTAAATATAACACTCTGATGGACGACGGCAAGACGGAGCAGGCGCTTTTAGAGCTAGAGCAAAAGCTAGCTAATAGCGAGTCTGGATTTTTGCCACTTGATTTAAAGAGCGAGTTTACTCCATTGCCTCACACGTCAGCCATAGTTGATGAAAACACGCTTAAATTTATCGACGAAAAGATTTTAAGAAACTTTGGCGTCCCTTTAGCAATTTTGACGGGCGATTATACAAAGGAGCAATATGAGGCTTTTTATCAGAAAACCTTAGAGCCTATTATTGTTGCAATCTCGCAAGCGTTTACTAAAAAAATGTTTACAAGGCGCGGGAGATCTTTTGGAAATAGGATAGAGCTTTATCCTAAAAAGTTAATCTTTATGACAATTAACCAAACTATAGACATGGTTAATATGTTAGCTCCTACAGGAGGCATGTTGGAAAACGAAAAGAGGGCAGCATTTGGGCTAGTTCCGCTGCCAGAGCTTGAGGGCAAACGCTTTATGTCTCTCAATTGGATAGACGCTAATAACGCTAGCCAATATCAAGTGGGAAAAGACGAAAACGTTAATGTTGACATTGTAGACGAGGAAAAAGAGGAGGTCTAAAAAATGAGTGACGTTTACGAGGGCAGAAATGCCGAAATATTAAGAGCCACAATAGATGGTTCTCCATATGATAGAGAGCCAGAAAGTGTTATTGAGTATCTTCTCTTAGAGCTTAAAAAAGTAATTGAGGAGGGCGGCGGAGGCGGAGGCACGACTAACTATAACGCTCTCTCTAATAAGCCTCAGATTAATGACGTTGAATTAAGCGGCAATAAATCGCTAGACGATTTAGGCATACAATCAGAGTTAACTTTTGACTCTACACCAACTGAAAACTCAACTAATCCTGTAACTTCTGGCGGCGTATATACGGCATTAGCAGGAAAGCAGGACACTTTAACAATTGACTCAGCTTTATCTGATACGAGCGAAAATCCTGTGCAGAATAAAGTTATTTATTCTCAGATTTACGAGCAGCTTTATACAACTCTCGCAGATATTCCAAACAATGCTAAGGGCTCAATGGAGCTTTATAGCAAGGATTTAAACAATATTACAACTAGTGGCTTTTACAACGCTATGACATGCACAAACGCACCTTTTAATTATATGACTCTCATAGTGACAGGCTATTATTTGAGCGGTTATTGTACTCAAATTGCATGTGATGTAACAACAGGCAATTACATGTTTAGGACTCAAACAGGCGGCACATGGGGAGCATGGACAGACAATGTATTTGGCACATTTAGCACAAAGCAAGATAAGACTCTTACAACGCCTGTTGTTGTAGAGGGCACTTCTCAAACAACAGTAGAGGGAGCTTTAGGAGCTATTAATACAAGCGCAGATAAGAGATTAATAGCTACTGACACAATGCCAACAGCGAGCGCTGATTTAGTAGGAAAGCAGCGGCTATATGTTGGAGCAACGACAGCAACTTACACAAAGGGCGTTACTTATGAGTGTCAGTTAGTTCCTGAGTCAGATCCTGCTGAGTATGAGTGGATAGCAATAAGTCAAGAGCCTTTAACATTTGACTCAGCGCCTACAGCAAGTTCAACAAATCCTGTAACTTCTGGCGGCGTATATACGGCATTAGCAGGAAAGCAGGACACTTTAACTAATCCGCTTACTCAATCTGATGTTAAGGACAATTTAATTTCCACAGACACTAATAAACCTTTGTCAGCTAATCAGGGAAAAGTATTACAAGGCAATATAGACTCTGTTTTAGCTCTAATCTCAGGGGTAGAAAATGGAGCTACAGCGTCTAAAACATATTACAAAGGCGATTATATTTTAAGAAATGGAGATTTCTATGTAGTAACAGATACCATTGCAACGGGTGGCACTATTACTGTTGGAGTTAATATTTCTGAAACTACTATAGGCGAGGAGCTTACTCAGATAAAGAGTGATTTAACTATAAGTACGACAACAAATGTAAATTACACAGGAAGCGTTGCCACGAACATGCAATCTTTGTCAATTTCTAAATTTAATAATCTAGTGGTTATAACTTTTTGTTGTTCTTCTACAGCCACAACTACTAATGCATGGCTGAAATTATTTCAAATTAATGCATTAGATTTTAGACCAACGCATGAAATATCATTTTCCTTTGTTGACACAACATTTTGTAAACCTATGGCGGGAAGATTAAAAACAGATGGGACGGTTGAATGCGTTCAACAAACAGCTACAGGATTTGACGCTGCACGCATTCAAATTATTTATATGATTTAATAAATTGGGTGGCTATTGGATATTAAGTTAAATAATTTCACAAGGAGGGAAAAAATGAACGAAAGATTTTATGTAGTTGAGGTAACAACAAATTCAACAGGAACAGAAACACGAAAACTTACTCCATACGACAACAACGAAACAGCTTATAGAAAGTTTTTTGAGCCTTTGGGGGATATTGGAGCAGGTCCAATCAAAATTTGTGTTTTGCTTTTAGACGAAAATCTAAACGTAATTAAAAAAGAAGTCTGGATTAAACATATTGAGCCAGAGACAGAGGAAGAAGAAAATCAGGAGGAGGGCTAAAAAATGAAAGATAAAAAGCCATTAGAGCAGCGCAGCTATAGCTTTGAGGTTAGAGCTGAGAGCGGCGATAAGGGCAATATAATAACAGGTCGTCCTATAGTTTACGAGTCTAAAACGGATTTAGGTTGGTTTGATGAAGTTATCGAGCGCGGCGCTTTAGATGGCGCAGACTTAACGGACGTTAGATTTTTAGTTAATCACGACATTAGCAAGATCCCTCTTGCTAGGAGTCGTAGAAATAACGGCAATAGCACTATGCAGCTAAGCCCAGACTACGAGGGACTAGCTATTGAGGTTGAGCTTGACACAGAAAACAACTCAGAGGCTAGAGCTCTTTACTCAGCTGTGCAGCGTGGAGACATAACAGGCATGAGCTTTATGTTTTCTATAGATCAGGAGGAGTGGGACGATTTAGAGTCAACTCACCCTGTTAGGCACGTCCGTAAAATTGGTTCTGTTGTGGAGGTCAGCGCGGTTTCTTTTCCGGCGTATGAATCCACTACGATAAATGCTCGATCTAAGGAGGCGTTGGAGAGCGCCCGTTTAGCTTTGGAGAAAGCTAAAGAGGAGAGAGGGCAATCTGTGGAGACAGATTTAACAGAGTTAGAGCTCGAAAAAGCGAAATTTAACTTTAGATCAAAACTTTAGGAGGGTTTAAAAATGAGAAAGAAAGTATTAGAGCAGAGACTTGCTAGATTGCAAGCAAAGAAAGCTAAGTTAGCAGAGCGCTGCAACGCCTCTACAGACGTTAACGAGGTTCGCTCACTCACTGAGGAGCTTGAGGACGTTAACGCAGAGATTAACGAGACTCAGGGCGAGCTTGACGCTCTTAACGAGGAGGAGGCAGCAGCTACAGAGGAAAAGACAGAGGAGCGCTCTAAAGTTCCTGCTAACGCTACACTCGTTAATCCTGTTGCTAGCTTTGGCATGGGCGCAGCTAACACACAACAGCGCTCTAACGAGGATATGTTTGACTCTATGGAGTATAGACTAGCATTTAAGGATTATGTGCAGCGCGGCACAATTTCTCCACTAATTCAGGACGGAATTAAAGCCATGCAAACACGCAACGGCAACGCTGCAAACACAGAGCAGCTAGGCGCTATTATTCCAAAAACTCTTATTCAGGAGTTTATTAACGAAATTCGTAAAGTATACGGACAGCTCTTTAACAAGGTTAGAAAGCTCAACGTGCAGGGCGGCGTCCGTTTCCCTGTTGGCGAATTGCAGGCTACTTTCCATTGGATTTCGGAGTCTACAGTTAGCCCACGTCAAGACGGCGGCACAATGGAAGATATTATGTTTGAGTATAACATTGGCGAGATTAGAGTTGCTCAGACTCTATTAAGCTCAATCGTTGCTCTCGATTTATTCGAGCGTGAAGTCGTTTCAATCATGGTTAAGGCTTATTTACAGGCTATGGATTTAGGCATAGTAAACGGCACAGGTAAAGGACAAATGTTAGGTATCTTAAATGATCCTAGAGTTACAAATGTTGTTGAAATGACAGCAGCAGAGATTAACAATTGGACAGCGTGGAGAAAGAAATTCTTTGCTACTTTGCCACTAGGATATAGAGCAGGCGAATTTATTTTCCCACTTGCTACAGTTGACAGCTACTTAGAGACAATGGCAGACGCCAACAACAATCCAATCTTTAGACAGGCTACAGGCTTAGAAGTTAACGACGGCGACTCAGCTAATCCTAACGGAACATTTTTCGGACGTGCTATTAGTTTAGTAGAGCCTGACGTATTGCCAGACTTTGACACAGCTCAAGTAGGCGACGTTATCGGTATTTTCTGGCAGCCAGAGCAGTACGCAATTAATACAAATATGGAAATGGCTATGAAACGCTACTTTGACGAGGAAACTAATAAATGGGTTAACAAGCTCCTCACAATTGTAGACGGACGCGTGCTAGATCCTAAGGGCTTTGTCCTTATTAAGAAGAAATAAGGAGGTAGCAGAATGGATAACAATATTACAGCATTACAGGGCTTATATGTTGTATTAGGCGGCGACATTGAGGACGTTGAAAATATTAATACAATCCCTGAAATGATTAAGGCTATCTCTACAGTTGCCTCTGGAGTTGCAGCCGCAACTCTCCCAGAGGTTACAGCTGAGGACGACGGCAAGATTTTAAAGGTTGTAGACGGCGCATGGGCAGCCGCAGAATCTTAATAAATTTTTAGGAGGGAAAAAATAATGATTAATACAGATAGAATCGTCCCTGTTATGGCGACAGATTTATTAACACTTTACGGCAATATTTTTAAAATTGCAGGCGAGACAATCTCAGCTTTGCAGGCTACTTCTGTAGGCGTTTTTGAGCTCACAACAGCAGCTAGCGGCGATCAGTTAGCAGCTGAGCCTGTTGAGTCTTTAGACTTTGCAGATGGCGTTAGCGCAGCAACAGTTTACTTTATCCCTGCTTTGAATTATCAGGGCTTTACAATCGCAGGAGCTGCAACAACTCCTGAGGGCGACGTTGTAGCAGATGGCTCTACTCTTTACAAGGCAGAGCTTGCAGACAGCGCTGTAACAATCTCAAAAGTTGGATTTTAATTAATTTTCCTGCTATATGGCATTGCCTTATAGCAGGAGTTATTGGAGGGACTAAACATGGCAGACGCTAACATGCTGACAAGCGTTAAAAAAGCGCTAGGAATAGAGGGCGACTATCAGGACGATACATTAACAGAATATATTGACGAGGTTATAGCCTTTTTGACTGACGCAGGCGTGAAGTCAGTTTACATTACGTCTGGCATAGTCTCTAGGGGGGTCGCTGATTTATGGAATTATGGCGCAGCTGACGGAAAGCTCTCTGAGTATTTCATGCAGAGAGCGACGCAGCTAAGCTATAAGTTATAGGAGGGTCAAAAAATGAAAACATATAAACCCTCATTCCCTTATTCGACAGCGATAGAGCTATTAATTCCCACGTATTCAATTAAAAAAGGCGTGAGAGTAAAAGAGTTTCCTGAGGAGGGCATAAGGTTAAATTGCTCGTTTAAAACTTATGGAGGCACTGAGACGACAGTTAACGACATTTACTCGTTAGAGGACACGGCACAGGTTGAAACGTGGTATCGCCCAGAAATTAAAGCAGATTGCAGAATTAAAGTTATGTCGAGCGGTCAAATTTTCGAGATTATGAATACTCCCGAAAATATCGACATGAGGTGTCAATTTTGCAAATTTAAGGTTAGGGCAGTTCAGGGAGGCGCGTAAAAATGGCAGGACGCAAAGGCTCAAGAGGCGGGAAATTTAAGCGAAATCAATTTGGACTAGACTTTAGCCAATTTGAGGAGTTTGCTGAGGAGCTTGACGGACTAGGAGCGGACTTGCAAGAAATTTTTACGGACATTATGGAGCAAACAGCTGAGACAGTTCAAGAGGACGTCTTAGAGGCTATGAATCCAAAAAATTTACCTGCAAAAGGTAAATACTCACGTCAAAAAACAGTTAAGACGATTGATAAAAGCCCTAGGATTAGATGGAGCGGCACGTTTGGAAATGTCGGCTATGGTTTCGACAAAACAAAACCTAACGCAGGCTCTTTTCTAATCACAGGCACGCCGCGCATGTCTCCTAACTATAAGCTAGAGGACATTTTTGTTAGAAAAAAATATAAAAATCGCATGGTTAAGGACATTATGGATTATCTCATGGCAGAGATAGAGGACAGAATGGGAGGTTAATAGCATGGTTGATAATTTAATCGAGCTACTTGAAACGTTTAGTTATCCCGTTTTTAGGCAGGGCTCTTTGTCTCCAGAGGTAGACTATCCAGATACTTTTTTTACATTCTGGAATAGCGAGGAGACAGGACATAGCTTTTATGATAACGAGACAGCTAACGTTGATTGGATTTTTCAAGTAAATGTCTATTCAACTGATCCAGACAAAGCCTATAACTTATTAGGCGCAGCTAGGACTCTACTTAAAAGCGCAGGCTATGTTATGTCTACTAGAGGCTATGACTTATACAGTGATGAAATTACTCATGTTGGGCGCGGCATGGTAGTTATGTATTTAAAAAATGAAAATTAGGAGGGAAAAAAAGATGGCAGATACTTCTCAGCAGATCTTTGAATTTCGCGGGGTAGACAAATTCTATTTCGCAGAAGTTATAAAAGACGACGAGACAGGCTATGAAACAGCTACACCTATTCATATTCCTGTGCAAGAAATCGGAAAATCTACAGACTCGTCAAGCGAGGCTCATTATTATGACAACAAAGCTATGATTGTTGTTAATTCAGAGAGTGCTGATACAATCACTCTCACAATTGCGCCTCCTGCTCTTAACAATTTGGCTAAGCTAATCGGAAAGAGCTTTGACGCAACTACAGGCA
>Ga0265299_10006715_pt1 | contig 10428 bp, 8 predicted proteins | sample AusTroGonzalo_MG_4_FD_193485 | JGI IMG/M metagenome (GOLD analysis project Ga0265299, IMG submission 193485) | Bovine rumen microbial communities from tropical cattle in Woodstock, Queensland, Australia - Gonzalo_02 | ecosystem: Host-associated > Mammals > Digestive system > Stomach > Rumen ...
AGAGCCGCAAATGGAACTCCACCTACTATGAGGAGACGGCCGGTGCCGGTCCCTGGGTGACCGTTTCCAAGAAGTACGGCGGCCAGACCTACCCCGCCATCAACGGCGGTACCGGCTGGGGACAGTACTGCCCCACCAACTGGTCCTGCTACTACAACTGGGAAGGTGATGCCAACAACAATACGCAGTACGACATGCGGTACGAAGAGGATATCACCGTGCGCACCCGCTACATCTGCACGGATGAAAAGCACTCCCTGTACGAACAGAAATGCGGCTGGGAAGAGACGGACAACACCGATCCCAACAAGGCCACCACGTACTTCCCCATCTTCTACAAGGAAACCCCGTTTGACGCCTGGGATTACGACATGCAGCAGCCCACGCAGGCCGGTCCGTACGTGTACTATTACCGTCACCAGTACGGCGCCCGCAGCGCCGAAGCCTGGCTCCTGCTCGCGGAGGCCAAACTCCGCGGCGGCGATGCCGCCGGTGCTGCGAATGCCCTGAATGCCGTGCGTGAGCGCGCCAAGGCCAAGCCCTTCGGCACCGTCACCATCCAGACCATCCTGGACGAGCGTGCGCGGGAACTGCTGTACGAAGAGTTCCGCTGGGCCACCTTCCTGCGGATGAAACCCGCCGAATGGAAGCACCGCGTCTATGACTACGGCATGTACTCCGCCCGCAGCGATGCCGAATCGGGCTGGCAGGTCCGCCGCTGGCCGGAATTCACCGGAGAAATCGAGTGGGACCTCTGGCCGATCCCGCAGACGTATATCGACCTCAACACGGAATCTGACGGCCTGACGCAGAATCCGGGCTGGAAATCCTAAGAACGGTTTGTTAGTTTGGTTATATGAGAAGGACAATTCTAGTATTGTTCCTGATGGGCCTCTGGGCGGCCGGAGCGGCCGCCCAGAACACCCGGAGTCCCGAAATGGTGCGCTTCCTGAAGGAATTCCCGCAGCGGGCTGCGTTCAACACGCACTCCTATGAATTCCTCCCGGTGCACGATACCCGGGCTCCCCAAGGCTACCAGGCGTTCTACATCAGCCATTACGGCCGGCACGGATCCCGGTCGGACTGGGCCGGCAACTTCCTGTACGGCCAGGTCGTGGATGTGCTGAAGAAGGCCCGGGAAGAAGGCGTCTCCCTGACCCCGGCCGGAGATTCGCTCCTGACGGCAGCCACATTCATCCTGGAAAAGTATGACGGGATGGACGGCCGGCTCACGCGCCGGGGCGTCCGGGAACACGCCCGTCTCGCCCAGCGCATGTACGACCGCTTCCCGGAGGTATTTACCCAGGGCAGCAAGCAGATCCGCGCCGTCTCCAGCACCTCACCGCGCTGTCTAGTTTCGATGAACGGCTTCACCGCGCGCCTGCAGGCCATCATGCCCGATCTGGACATGGACCTGGACACCGGGGAAAAGTTCATGGAATACATCTCCAAGGCAGAAACCGACACCATCTCCCTGCGCACCCGGGAAGCCCTGGCCGCACGCTATGGCGGCAACGGCATGATGCCCCCCACGCAGGACAAGGAGACCGTCTTCCGGAACCTTTTCCGGAACCCCGAGGCGGGAAAGGCCCTGGTGGAGAATCCGGACCTGTTCCAGTACTGCATCTACGCTGTGGCCAAGGTTGCGGAGGCCAATGACATCAACGACAACCTCTTCCGCTTCCTGCCCTTTGACGCCGTATATCAGTTCCACGAATCCAATTTCCTGAGCGCCTACCTGAACCAGTGCAACTCGGAACTCAACGGAGACCTCCGCATGCCCCGCGCCAAAGACCTGGTGGACGTGATCGTCCGGCAGGCCGACGAGGTGATCGCCGGGACGCGCCCCCTTTCCGCAGACCTGTGCTTCGGCCATGACTGGCCGTTCCTGGGCCTCGCGTCCTTCCTGGGGCTGGAGGGCATCGGCGACCGGCTGTCGGTGGACGAAGCCGCCGCACGCTGGATGGCGTCCTGGAACTGCCCCTTCGCCGCCAACCTGCAGATCATCTTCTACCGCAGCCGGGAAGCATCCGCTCCGGTGCTGGTGAAGTTCCTCGTGAACGAACGCGAAACGGCCCTCCCGGCCCTGAAAGCCGTTGAGGGTCCCTACTACCGGTGGGACGACGTCAAGGCCTTCCTGGACACCCGCCTGGACCATTTGAAGTAGCTTCCGATCGGCACAAAGCTTTCCAAGCCAGCCCCTTGCGGCTGGCTTGCTTTTTGTAGATGGGTGGGGAAACGCACTGCGCTATGAAAAAAGCATTGACCATCCTCGTGGCATTGGCCCTCGGAATGACGGCCTTTGCCCAACACGGCCCCGGCCGGCCCGGGGGCGGATACAACCGTGGCCCCGCTTACGGCGGCGGTCACCGGAGCGGTTACAGAATGGATTATTTCACGGGCAGCGCCCTTGAATTCGGCATCACCCTCAACAGCTTCACGAACCGGGAGCGGTACGGGCAGCTACCCTACCGGCCCGATCGCGTGGGCTTATTCGGGGAATACCGGGTGGACCTCGGTCCCTATGTGGACATGGGCCTGCAACTGTCCACCACCTTCGGAAAAGGGTCGCTCACCTATGATTCCGTGAACCGGTACGGAGACGATATGTGGTACTGGCAGGGGGCGCCGCTGTTGGTGACAGATGTCAATATGTTGCCCTACAGCGGTTTCAATCCCTATTTTGGCATCGGACTCGGTCCGGGGTTCGGTTACGAGAAGAATCAGATGACGGGCCATTCGGAGTGGAGCCAGGCCCTGGTGCTGAGCCCGCGCGCGGGCATCGAACTGTTCGAGCGGCTCCGGCTGTCGGTCCAGTACCAGTGGTACCTGAACGACGGCTACAAGTACTCCCACATCTCCTTCGGCCTCAGCTGGGCGTTCCAGCCCTGGATAGGCGGCGGGAGGCCGATGCACCGGTAATGTCCATCGGCAGGCACAAGGACGGCGGGTTTCCCGCGACGGTCGTTTCAGAAGAGACGATGCTCTCCGCCATCGAGGCGCTGGGCATCGTCCCTTTCTTTGAGAACCCGATCCCGGGTTATTCCATCGAGGAGATGACCCCGAAGGAGAACTGGTTCGACGGGCAGGAGAACCTGTGCCTGACTCCGTGGGACTGGAAAATCGGCTGCGTCCAGAGCGGCGGGATCGCCTACGGGAAATTCCTCTGGGGCGGCAAGGCGGCATTCGCGACCGTGGAGTGGTATGCCGAGCTGATGAACTGGCGGCGGAGCCTGCCGGCAGCCCGACCCACGGAGGACCAGCAGCGGGTGCTGGATTACCTGGAGGAGCATGGCAGCATCGGCATCAAGGAGATCCGGGCGCTCCTGGGGATTAAGAAAAGCGCGGCCGATGCGCTGATGACGCGGCTGCAAATGCAGTGCCGTGTGGTTACGGGCGACATCACCCGCGTGTACCGCGGACCCGACCTCCATTACAACGGCTGGCAGGTTTCTTCCTTCTGCACGCCGGAATCCCTGTTCTGCGCCGATGCATTGCCCGGACCGGGCGGTTTCCCCTTCGGCGAAGTGCGGACGCTGAACGTAAGTCATTCACCTGAAGAATCTTACCATCGGATGATGGAACACATGTTACAAAATCTAAAAGGCGCGACAGAACCTCTGGTGCGGAGGATGCTGAAATATTAACACATTTTGATCATATTCTTTTATAAAAATTCTTACTAACTTTTTGCCGATAATACAATAAACTATACCTTTGTCACCTAATAGGTTAGTAGTATTTAAATATGGACAAAGGTATTCTCAAGCAGGCCTACGATGCGCCGCAAGCGGAAGTATTTCAGGTCCGCATTGAACGGGCCTTCTTACAAAGCGGGAAAGGAGGTCCCCTCGGCCAATCGACAGCTTCAACGGGTTATTCCCGCTCTTTCGGCCTGGGCGGCGGCGGTATCGAGGACGATGATGAATACCTTTATTAAGGGGGAGGATACGATGATGAAAAAGGCTTATTCCGGTATCCTCTCCCTGGCGACTCTGCTTTTTGCAGCCTGCCAATCCGCTCCACTGGAAAACGAACCCGTCAATCCGGAATCGGAACGGGTCACCATTCCCTACAGCCTGACGATCTCCTCGGGCGATACGAAGGTCTCCTACGACGGGACGGGTTTCTCCTTTGCTGAAGGTGACATGATCCTGATTTCGGGTCAGGACCGGACCGATATCACAGGCGTGTTGACGCTCGACAGCAATACGCTGGAAGCATCCGGCAGCATTTCCTATATGCTCCGTTACGGGCCTATCTATGAGGAAACCGGTCTGGTCGCGACCCTGGTCCATAAGGCCAATCAGAACGTATCCTCCTATGCCGGAGGAGTCCTCGGCTATACGGGAGAGACCCTTCCGGATGCCGTCCTGAAAGAAGCCGCCGAGAAGTACAGCCTGTTCACGGCGAACTTCCTTTTCGGCGGGGAAGGCGCGGTCCAGCTGGAGCAGCAGGCCTGTTTCCTGGATGTTTCCGTCACCTTCTCCTTCTCCGGCGGCGCTCCCCAAATGGAGGAGGCGGTCACGCAGGTCGATCTGGAGACCCTCCTGGGGACCAACTCCGGTTCCACCAAACTGGTTCGGAACGGGGATGATTTCAGCGCCAAATTCCTGGCGGTCCTCCCCGCCGGACAGGACGTGAAAGACTTCACCATCAATATCTGCGACCGACAGATTAGCTTTGAGAACAGCAAGACGCTGGTCGCCAACAAAAAGTACAAGGTCGCCCGCACGATCACCTTCGAGCCGCAGCTCGGCGATCCGTTCTGGAGCGACGGCACCTATGGCCGGCTGCAACACAAGGAAGGCGTCGATATCGTCGGAATCATCGTGTATGTCAACCGCAATTCTTCCGATAAAACAGAGAAGGAACTGGACGATGCCGTCACGGAAACCGAGAACGGTGGCGGTCACGCGCTGGTGATGGCCCTGAAGAACGCAAATAAGACTGCAGGCGAAGGCGAGAGCTGGATCTCCGGCACGACCACACCGGAAGAAACCTACACCAAGAAAATCGATTTACCGAAAAATACCCGTTCCGTCGCCACGATCAGCGGTTTCAACAATACCAAGATCCAATCTGAATACAGCGAATGCAATGCTACCCTGCTGGCAAAGAACTACCAGAACGGGACGAATTACGGCGGTACCACCACCGGCTGGTTCCTGCCCTCCGTGGGACAATGGTGCTATGCCATCTGTTCTTTCGGAGAAGCCGATGACGTAGAGCAGTGGTTCGACGGTAACGGCAACAACTGGCTGGAAAAAGGAAACTGGAGCAGCCTGATCCATGTCAAGCAAGGGACTATCCCGGAGAATCTTCTGGTCAAGAAACTGAATGAGCGGCTGGAACTCCTTGCGAAAGACTATGACATCGAATATGACAGTTTCGGGATGGAAAACAGTGACGGCGAGTTTGCGGATAATTACTGGACCAGTTCCGAGCATGCCGCGAATGATGCCATCCGCCTGTGCCTGGGCAGCGTAGAATCCAAGAATGATTTTTACTATTCCACGATCAAGATGAAGACTGAATCCAAGACGGCCAAATCGGCGTGGAGGAATTACTTCATCATGAAAGTCCGGCCCTTCCTGGCCTTCTAGACGGTTTTCGTTTCAGTGAAAATGCCTATCTTTGTGCATAGACACTGAAACGAAAGCTTTTATGGCATCTGCTATCGACCAAATCCTCGCGTTCAACCGCGAATACGTGGCCTCCAAAGGATATGAGGCCCATCTGACCGACAAGTATCCCGAGAAGAAAGTGGCCGTCCTGAGTTGCATGGACACACGCCTGTCCGTGCTCCTGCAGGAAGCCCTCGGCCTGCGCAACGGCGACGCCAAGATCATCAAGAACGCCGGCGCGGTCATCCCCTCCCCCTGGGACTCCGCCATGCGCAGCCTCCTCGTCGCCGTCTATGAACTCGGCGTGGAGGAGATCATGGTCATTGCCCATACCACCTGCGGCGCCTGCCACATGAGCTTCAGCCACTTCCGCGAAGAAATGCTCCACCGCGGCATCCCCGCCGCCGCCCTCGAACGGGACGACATCGACCTGCACGCCTGGCTCGAAGGCTTCCACGACACGGAAGCCTCCGTCCGCAACACCGTCGCAACGGTCACCACCCATCCCCTCATCCCCTCCGACATCACCGTCCGCGGCTTCATCATCGATTCCGTCACAGGAGAACTGACGGAGGTGCAGTAGCGCCGCGGTTGCGCGGCGTTTGCGTTGCGGTTGTGCGGCGGTAGCGTTGCAGTTGCGCTGCAGTTGCACCGCGCGAGGCAAGCGGTCCTGCCGCGTGGGCAGGGGTCAGCACGTGGAGATTATGTGTTTGTCGAGGGGGTTAGCACAGGACGATCTGTAACGCATTGACTATCAACTAACTGAAAATTAGCACGTGTTAACCCCACCGATAATTGAAGGGGCTCAGCACGGTGCGAATATGCGCTGGCAAGGGGGTCAGCACGGGACGATCTATAACGTATTGACTAGCAACCATCTACAAATCAGAGCGTGCTAACCCCACCTGAAATTGAAGGGGGTCAGCACGGTGCTTATGCGCTTGCAGAGGGTTCAGCACGGGACGATCTGTAACGTATTGACTAGCATGCATCTGCAAATAAAGGCGTGCTAACCCCACCGAAAAATGAAGGGGGTCAGCACAGTGCGCTTATGCGCTTGTAGAGGGGTTCAGCACGGGACGATTTGTAACATATTGACTATCAACCATCTGAAAACTAGCGCGTGCTAACCCCACCTGAAATTGAAGGGGGTCAGCACGGTGCGCTTATGCGCTTGCAGAGGGGGCCGCCCGGGACGATTTGTAACATATTGACTATCAACCATCTGAAAACTAGCGCGTGCTAACCCCACCTAAAAATGAAAGTGGTCAGCACGGTGCGAATATGCGCTGGCGGAGGGGGTCAGCACGGGACGATCTGTAACATATTGACTATCAACCAACTGAAAATTAACGCGTGCTAACCCCACCTAAAAATGAAAGTGGTCAGCACGGTGCGCTTATGCGCTTGCAGAGGGGAGCAGCACGGGGAAATCAGTAACGTATTGACTAGCAATCATCTGATAATTAACGCGTGCTAACCCCACCGAAAATTGAAGGGGGTCAGCACACCACCGTGCTGACCCCCTCGTTTTTCGGGACGGGTTAGCACGGAGAGTTTTGCAAGGCATTGACAATCATCTTGTTGCAAAACACGGCGTGCTGTCCCCCACCATAGACTCCGACAGCGCACCAGCGCCCCCGGCCCCTCACCGTGGGCTGTGCCGAGGACACTGCCTCGTGTCCGGCCCGTTCTCAGAACCCTAGCCCGAACTGGAGCCAGTACTTCTCTTCCAGGGCCTTCCAGGCGCGAACGCTTTCCTGGTAGATGTACTCCGTGTAGGCATTGAGGGCGGCGGGAGAGGAACCGGCGACCGGCAGGCCATCCAGGGCCAGGTTTTCCATCCGGAGGATTTCCTCGTTGAAGCCTTTCTTGGTGGTTTGCCAGGAGAGGGTGGCGAGTTTGTTGGCCCGGCGGAACTGCCAGAGGGCGCAATCGGGGACATACTGGAGCTGTCCGCAGGTTTCATAGGCCTTGGGCAGGGCCGTGGTGCCGCAGAAAACGGGGATGCGGGGGCTCTGGCCGGGATTGTCCAGGGAGAGCCAGCACACGCCGCCCACCTCGTCCGGGAGCCAGGAGCGCAGCTGGGTTACGTGGGAGTAGGAGCACCAGGCGACGGCGACCGTCCGGCGGAACTCAACCGTTCCGGGCGCGAGCGTGTTCAGGGTGCGCTCCAAGTTGCCTGTGAGCCAGGGGTTTGCGAGGGGGCTGACGATGGTATCGGCCGGATGGTCCTTCGTCGCGGGCCGCGCCATCTTGACATTCTTCGTCATATCGAAGTCCGTTCCCTCATAGGTCTCCCGGAACAGGGCCATGACTTCGCGGATGTCCACCTTCTCGTCCGGTTTCACGGAGAAGGGCAGTTCGTCCATGTCGTAGGTGAGCCCCAGGGACGGGGCCAAATGATTGAGGATAAACCACTCCCGGTCGTGGAAGTTCCGGCCCTTGGCATAGTCGCAGTTGAAGGCCTTCCAGAACACGAAGGGACTCTTCCCGTCCCAGAGCCCATACTCGAGGGCCACCTTCTCCAGGTTGTCGGAGCACATCAGGTCCTTGTCCTTGCGGTCGATCTTCCCGATCCGGGGGATATTGGCAGAAACGGCAACATGGTCGTCAGGGACCCGCCGAGCCGCCCAGGCGGCGCCAATTTTGTCTTTGCCAATGCCGATGATCTCGAACTGCCAGACCTCATTCTTGTCGGCGACGGTCAAGCACTCGCCGTAATCGCCGTAGCCGTACTGTTCCGCCAGGGAACCCATCAGCTTGATGGCATCGCGCGCGTTGTCACACCGCTGGAGGGCCACCCGCTGCAGTTCCTCGATGGTAAACCAGCCGGCCGTGTTCATCAGCGTGTCCGGGCCGCTGAAGGTGGTCTCGCCAATGGCAAGCTGCTTCTCGTTCAAGCAAGGGTAGGCCGTGTTCAGGTAGGCGTAGGTATGGGCAATCTCCGGAATCTCACCCACTTTCTTGACGCCCGTGGTGTCACCGCGGAACTTGGTGAGCATGGTCCCATGGAGCACAGGCCGCATGGCCCCGGGTTCATGGTCCTCCGCCGGTTCGATCTGGGCCCACGTCCGGTACCGCCCGTCGCAGGTATGGGACGTGATCACCGACCCGTCCGTCGAGGCCAGCCGCCCCACCATGATAGATGTGCAGTTCTGCCCGTTGAACTCCTGCGCCCCGAGAGGAATCGCCAGGGCGAGGGCAATGAAAAAGAGCGTTCGTTTCATATACTTATCGATTATCGTGGTCATAAGCTAGTTCTTGGATTTCTTTCAGTGACAGCCCCGTCCCCTTCGCCACAGTTTCTGCAGGAACACCCAGTCTCAAGAACGCCCGGGCATTCTTTTCCGCAGTTTTGCGAGCGCCGTCCTCCCGTCCTTTCTCCAATCCTTCGACCAAACCGGACTCCCGCCCCTCAACATAACTGTTGATTTTTCCGGCGATGATGTCGATTTTCGAGGTCATCAGCTTGTCGATCTGTTTTCGTTGGGCGGCGTCCATCGCGGCCAGTTCGGCTGCATAATACCGTCACGTCCAAAAGCTTTTCTTCGGGGTGAAGTTAGCAATTTTCGCCGAATCAGACAAGAATCAGAAGAAGTCCCGGCTCCAGTTCGGGCTGGGGTTCTATGAACGGGCTGAACACGAGGCAGTGTCCTCGGCACAGCCCGCGGTGAGGGGCCGGAGGCGGAGTCCATGGTGTGTGTGGGGGGGGGTCAGCACGCCGTGTTTTGCAACAAGATGATTGTCAATGTCTTGCAAAACTCTCCGTGATAACCCGTCCCGAAAAACGAGGGGGTCAGCACGCCACCGTGCTAACCCCCTTCAATAATCGGTGGGGTTAGCACGCATTAATTTGCAGATGGTTGCTATTCAATACATTACAAATCGTCTCGTGCTGACCCCCTCTGCAAGCGCATAAGCGCACCGTGCTGACCCCCTTCAATTATCGGTGGGGTTAGCACGCACTAATTTGCAGATGGTTGCTAGCCAATACGTTACAGATCGTCCCGTGCTGACCCTCTCGACAAACACATAAGCGCACCGTGCTGACCCCCTTCAATTTCAGTTGGGGTTAGCACGCGCAAATTTTCAGTTGGTTGATAGTCAATGCGTTACAGATCGTTCCGTGTTACCCCCCTCTGCAAGCGCATAAGCGCACCGTGCTGACCCCCGTCAATTATCGGTGGAGTTAGCACGCGCTAATTTGCAGATGATTGCTATTCAATACGTTACAGATCGTCCCGTGCTGACCCTCTCGACAAACACATAATCGCACCGTGCTGCCCCCCTTCAATTTCAGGTGGGGTTAGCACGCGCTAATATTCAGTTGGTTGATAGTCAATGCGTTACAGATCATCCCGTGTTAACCCTCTCTGCACGCGCATAAGCGCACCGTGCTGCCCCCCTTCAATTATCGGTGGGGTTAGCACGCTTTAATTTTCAGTTAGTTGATAGGCAATGCGTTACAGATCGTCCCGTGCTGAACCCCTCTGCAAGCGCATAATCGCACCGTGCTGATCCCCGTCAATTTCAGGTGGGGATAGCACGCGCTAATTTTCAGTTGGTTGATAGTCAATGCGTTACAGATCGTCCCGTGCTGACCCCCTTCAATTATCGGTGGGGTTAGCACGCGCTAATTTTCAGTTGGTTGATAGTCAATGCGTTACAGATCGTCCCGTGCTAACCCCCTCTGCAAGCGCATAATCGCACCGTGCTGCCCCCCTTCAATTTCAGGTGGGGTTAGCACGCGTCAATTTGCAGATGGTTGCTATTCAATACATTACGAACCGCCCCGTGC
>Ga0265299_10006721_pt1 | contig 10422 bp, 5 predicted proteins | sample AusTroGonzalo_MG_4_FD_193485 | JGI IMG/M metagenome (GOLD analysis project Ga0265299, IMG submission 193485) | Bovine rumen microbial communities from tropical cattle in Woodstock, Queensland, Australia - Gonzalo_02 | ecosystem: Host-associated > Mammals > Digestive system > Stomach > Rumen ...
TTCAAGTTCTTCTTCAGGAATCTGACGACGCTCTACCTTTAATCCCATATCCATAGCCAACTGCATCAGGCTCTTATTAGTGATGCTTGGCAGAATGCTTGTGCTCTTGGGTGTTACGTAGGTATTGTCCTTGATGCCGAAGAAGTTTGCTGCACCGCACTCATCGATATATTTCTTCTCTTTTGCATCCAGGTAGAACTCGCAGCTGTAACCCAGGTCATGAGCCATCTTGTTGGCTCTGAGGCTGGCAGCGTAATTACCTCCCACCTTGTAAATACCTGTTCCCAATGGAGCACTACGGTCATATTCACGGATAATCACATAGGGATTAGTAGCAAAACCACCCTTGAAGTATGGACCTACGGGCGTAACGAATATCATAAACAAATACTCATTGGCAGGATGAACCCCCACCTGAGCACTGGTTCCAATCAACAGAGGACGTATATATAAAGTAGCACCACTCTCGTATGGGGGAATGAAACGCTCGTTCAGGCGAACCACTTTCTCCACCATCTCTATAAACTTCTCCGTAGGAAGTTCAGGCATCAGAATACCACGGCAGGTGCTCTGCAGACGGGCAGCATTCTCATCGGCACGGAACACACGCACCTTTCCGTCTGGGCAACGATAAGCCTTCAGGCCCTCAAAAGCCTCCTGGCCATAATGCAAACAGGTTGCTGCCATATGCAGGGGGATGGTCTCCTCACTACAAGTCTCTATCTCACCCCATGCACCATTACGGTAATAGCATCGTACATTATAATCTGTCTTCATGTAACCGAACGACAAATTACTCCAGTCAATTTCTTTCATCTTTACTTACCTTAAAAAGTTTACAGATTGCAAAATTACACAAAAACTTCCTAACAGACGTGCATTTTGCAACACAAAATGAATATCCGTTCAAAAATTGTCTTTCATCCTTTCTCTTCCAGCAGTTTCCGCACCTCCTCGTCGGCCTTCGTAAGATTGTCCTTACAGAACTGCAGCAACTGCTGTGCCTCTTTCAGTTTCACAGACAACTGATCAATGGCAACATCCCCGTTTTCCATCTCTTTGGCAAGCTGTTCCAGCCGTTCCATTGCGGCCTCATAAGTCAAATCCTTTTCTTCCATTTTATGTCTGTTTTGTCAACAACTCTGCAAAGGTACACATTAATTCCGAACGCGTTTAGCGTAAAATGTAAAAAAAATCACCTCACCACAACCTTTTTACCATTCAGGATGTATACCCCCTTACTGGGTGTATTCACTTTCCGACCATTCAAGTCATAATATTGCCATCCTTCAACACTTGAATTCTTCAACACTTCAACACCAGTCGTTTCATCTGTCTCAATCAGCAGGTCATTGCTAATGGCAGCACCTTCCAGATTGCCGACAACATTAAACAGGTTATTTCCGCTATTACGGAAGGCCTCATTTGTCGGAGAGTATACAACAACGCGGCATGTGCTGGCATCCATCATCTTCCAAGCCAGCAAATGATTGCTGCTGCCATTCAGAATGACGTCGCTGACAGGCTGACCATCATGCTGGTTAATATCAAACTGGGCAGCAGTATAGTACTCGGCATTCCTCAGCTGAATACCAGTGCCGTTAACAACCAAGTTTCCTGTTCTTGCAACACTGGATGCAGAAGCAGAGCTGTTATTTCCAGAAAGGATGATAGAAACCACGCAAAAGATATCTGTTACATTCACATCGCCATCACCACTTACATCAGCAGCCTCCTTATTGAACTTAGCAGAAGATTCGCCCAAAATGTAGTTCACGATTTCTGCGATATCAGCATCATTCACCTTGCCGTCACCATTCACATCACCCGGCTTACGCCCAGTTACGATAGAATAAACCAGGGTTGAAGGATTAATAGTAATGATGTATTCCTCAACACCATCAACCTTTGGCAATCCCCATGCTCCAGCATCACCTAACACCATTGTACCTTCCAACTGCTCACATCCATTTTCTGGTGCACAGAGTAACTGGCTCCAGTTGACATTGCCATCGGCAACTATGGCTGATGCAGGAGCAATCTTGAACCAGCATTTGTTATCGTTATTATAGACTGCAGGAATGGTGATGGAATATGTTTCTCCATCCTCTTGTTTTTTGAATACATATTTGGCATCATATTTCCAGTCTGTTACTGTACCTATGAGATAGAAAGGCGGGGCAATTTGTGAATTTACCACCGTGTAAGGATGTGACTGATACAAGTCAACCCTGATACTTCCCCACCAGTACCAAAGTATGAAATCATAATACTTACCAACTTCCAGCCCTTTGATCATATAATCCTTGAAAGTTTTGCTTTGACCTGGACTAAGAACAACATCAAGAGAAGTTTCGCTCACTCGATCGTTGATGACCTCTCCATCTTTATTCAGTTCTCGTACTACCCAAAAGACTGTTTCATTAAAATCACGGTCACTGGGATTCTCAAAATACAAGTCTGTCATGATGGCATTGCCCTCAATCGAATGAGTTTCTTCCTGTACATTCTTCACGTTCACTGTAAGATCCAAAAGCCCCCTCACGTTGTAGTTTCCTGTGGTGCATACTAGTTTCTCTTCATCCTTCTGATTAATAATATAACAGGCAAAGCGATAGGTTCCAGTCAACAAGCCATAGATATCTACTGGAACAGACATCTCTTCACTTGCGCCTATATAGCCAGGTCCCCACCTGCCCTCTTTCATAAAATGATATTCGTTGTCTTCGCCCAGTCTTTCTGCTCTGACGATGATATACCCACTATAATACGAAGCACCAGTATAATTTACGTTCAAAATCATCTCCACTTCACCATCAGGAATGATGTTGTCAGCATTGATGTTCTTAATAACCTCCGTCATAGTCAACATCTTCTCGTATTGGATTCCAACCGTACATTGTTTTCCATGAGGTGCAGATTTTGCATAATGACCGAAGTCTACATCGAAGGTATAAAAATAGGGACATACCCAATACTTTCTACCTGCTTCCAAATCAGAGAATTCAAACTCCACAACCTTCTCTTCTCCCACATTAAGAGTAAGGTGCTGGGTAAAAACAGATATCTCTTTAAAGTCGCCTGACTCATCATCCATAAGTCTTAGTTTTATCAACACATCATCATCATAGGGATCATCTCCATCATTCACAAAGTTCACTTTACCCCGAAGGGTCGTCTCTTCTATAGAAGAAAACTTCTCACCCTCGATTTCTACTGTCGCATTTAGATACGTTTCCACCCCCTCATTGAACGTGTAAGTGTTACTCCATAGCTCAGAACCTCCTAAGGTCGCTATTGAAATTTTCACCTCACCAGATGAAGTGGAAGTGAAATACGCAGTAAACTCGCCTGTTTGTTCCGGTGCCACATATGAAGATACTTTTTCCGATACACTTCCGTTTGTTCCACTAGCGGAGATTACGAACGTGTTCTCATTCAGATAGCCGTTATTGGTCCAATTGACAATAGCTGCCATATTCTGGTACTGATAGAAAATGCCTTTAATCTTAACACTGTTAATCTGTATATCACCCGGTATAGTGCCACTGCCTTCAACACTCCTTGTCAACTTATTGCCTTTTATAGTCCATAATGCTATCATATTATCATAATTACTGCATAACAGCCATTCTTCAGTGCCGGGCATACGATAGTACGTACGCTCAACAAACGTTCCCTCGGTAATATCCTTTCCAAAATTCACTTTTTCCTGAACCTGAGTAACTATTCCTTTTCCTTGTATCGTCTTTTTACCTTTTACTTCCTTCCAACATACACGTTCACCACCTTTATATAGGGCGAAAGCCACTTCAACGGGAATCTCTTCGCTATTAAAATGGAAAATATTAGCTTTGAAACTGGCACTAAAATCCTTCTCAGGAGAAGTGCGCTCGCTATACGTTGTATCGCCAAAGCCTCCTATTGAATATTCATAGTATATTATTGGAGCGGCTGCTGGTTCACCGTTATCAGGCTGTAGTCCCACAATGGCATTTTGCCACATTGTATATCCATTCGAAGAAGATCCTCCGCCCATACCAAGATCATAAGGATTCAGAACTGACAAAGCAAAATAGCCATCCGAACTACCATCCCATCCCCAATTGATATGGAAATAGCCTTCGGAATCATAGCCGTCTACCACGAACTCATGACCAACTGTTGAAGACTGTCCGCTGTAAAGTACAGGACGTTTTTCGCTCAACTCGTGATAAATAAGCATATCCCATTCTTGCGAGGTATAGTCCCTTCGGTTCACATCCCTCGCCCCCTTACTATATAAAAAAGTATTAATCATGTTATACGCAGACACATGAGCGAAAGAGCCCGATTCCGAATACTCCATATCCACCGCACGACCACAATAGAGCATCAGCTCGGCAACAGCATCGGCGGATTCATCCGTTTCCTCATAATATTCGTCTTTCATCTTGTCCCACTTAAACGTGGTGGCTGGCAGATCGTAATTTGGCATTGCAGCCACCTCACTTTGGGGATATTTGTAATAGTACATCACCTGTGCCATAGCCGTTGCAACACATCCCGTGACACCGTTATCAGGGCACATATTATTGTACGGTTTCCCTTGGCCCCATTTACTGGTCAGCAAAGGTTTCACAGGGGCACCAAGTATTCTGTGTGGAGCTGCGGCTATCGAAGCATCACTCAGCGCCTTAATCTGACGGGCATAATCCTCTAACCATGCTTTCACATTCGTTGGCAGCTTGTCCATATCCAGACTACCTTGTTCTGCATAGCCTAAGATGGGTATGGCGCGGTCGTCACCGCTCACAATGACAAAACCGTTCTGTCCGTCGGCATTAAACACATAGAAAGACTTGTTCTTGTCAAATGCAGGTGCACGATGCAGGTGTCTCTGTGTGAACTGCTTGCCTTGCATGAACTGTCGGGCCTTCTGCAAAGCCTCAGCCTCCGTCACTTCTCCTGCAAATATGGCCAGGAAGGAAAAAATACTTATGAAAAATAAAGTTACTTTTTTCATACCCCTTGTTTTTTTGATATTGGTATTATGTGGCAAATATATGAATTATTTCTGAAAGCGACATTTTTTTCTATAAGAAAATATATAAATCAGTCACCTTATTGTAATCTGATATGCTGGGGACGTCGCTGCTTCTGACAAATCAATCAAATGCTCCTGGCAGTTTCCTGTAGAGTTTCCCCGCTGTTGCCCCGGTGAAGGTTCGGTATATGCGAACAATTTATCCAGTATTTGCTCAGTATTTGTTCAGTATATGTTCAGTCAAACACTGGAGAAGTACTGGACATATACTGGAGAAGTACTGGACATATGCATGAGCTACTCCCTTGCTCCCCCCTTGCTACATAGGCGCAATACTATGGGTAGTGTTTTCTCTCAATTCTGAACAAAAAAGGGCCAACCTGCCTGGTTGGCCCTGCTAAGGACTTTAGGGACTTATCTTACTCAACAACTTCTGACATTACAGAGCCTTCGGCAAGACGGGTAACAAGGCGGTCGCCTTGCTGGAGGTCTTTGGCAGAGCGGAGCAACTTGCCATCCGAGGTATAGGTAATGGAGTAGCCACGCTGGAGCTGCAAAGCAGGATCAAGGGCGGAAAGCCTGACCTTCATGTTTCCTAACTTGAGTTCCGCATTCTGGAGCATGAAGCGAGCTGCCTGATTGAAGCGGCTCTGTAGCAATTGCGTATGGTGCTGCTCTGTAAGAAGACGTTGACGTGGTGCCGAGGTAAGACGCACGGAAAGCTGTTCCATACGACGCTGCTGACGTTCGCAAAGAAGGGTGACACCCTGCTGCATACGGTACTGGATATCGTCGAGGCAGGCCAGTTGCTGAGCTCCATTGTCAATAAGAAAAGCGGCGGCAGCCGTGGGTGTCTTCACACGGGTATGGGCCACAAAATCAAGGACCGTCTGATCGCGCTCATGCCCTATGCCCACGATAACCGGTATGGGCATCTGAGCCACTGCAGCGGCAAGGGGATAGGAATCAAAGTCGGAAAGGTCGCCCGTGGCACCACCTCCACGTATGATGACAACACAATCCCAACGGTCGGCTTCATCGGCAATGGCTGCCAATGCGTTCATGACACTTTCCTCTACGTTTGCCCCCTGCATCACAGCGGGAAAGAGCTGTAGGTGGAAGAAAAGGCCATAGTCGTTATGCTCCAACTGATTACAGAAGTCACCATAGCCTGCAGCACCGGCCGAGGAGACTACGGCTATATGCTTCAAGAGAGAAGGCAGGGGCAGTTCCTTGTTGTCATTGATGATGCCGTCTTCCTGCAACCGGGCCAGAATCTCCTGACGTCGCTTGGCCATATCGCCCAGCGTGAAGGAGCTGTCCACATCCAGGATATTCAGCGCGTAGCCGTACTGCTCGTGGAAGGTAACCCTTACCAGCAGCTTTACACGCAAGCCGCGGCGTAGGGTCTCTCCAGTCTCTTTCTGGAACCGCAGGCTGATAATGTTATAGTTTCTGGCCCAGCAAGTGATACGGGCACGAGCCACTATGTTACGGCCCTGCTCGTCCTTCTGAACCACCTCACCATAGAAGTGTCCGCCGAAGCCTACAGAGGCATCGGCGAACTCTCCTTCAACCCAGTACTCCTCATCTAAGGAGGACTCCAGTACTGAGCGTACAATATGATTTAATTCGAATAGTGTCAAATATTACTTCACAAGCACTTTACGCGTTGTTCCATCGCTCAAACGAACAATGTTGATACCACGCTGGAGTCTGGAAGTCTGCTGACCGCCAAGGCTATATACTTGCTGAATCTTACCAGCATTCTGGAGTGAGGCAATAGCTGTCTCTGAATCCTTTTCAGGTGAAACCAAATTACCGTCTGCAGCAACAATTGAGCTAAACAAGTTCCAAGGCTCAGCCAAAGTATAAGCACCAACAGCTGCCTCAGGAACGTGAAGTGTAGCATTCTCGATAGGAGTAAAACTAAAGACACTCTTTGTCGCAGTAGGACACGTCTCTGCAAAGCAGTAGAAATCCTTCAGAGCCTTACAAGAGAGGAAAGCATAATCTTCTACCTTAGTTATTGTTGCAGGAAGAGTAACAGTAGTCAGATTTTCACAATAGGCAAAGCAGAACTCATCAATTGCACTAACTGACTCAGGAATAACAATTGAAGTAAGACCAGTATTCTGGAAAGCAGAAACACCAATAACGCTTACGCTGGCAGGAATAGTAATGCCAGTAAGACCTTTACAATTCTTGAAAGCATTGGTACCAATCTCTGTTACACCATCAGGGATAACTGAGGTATTACATCCTGCTATGAGTTTATAATGTGTTACAGTCTCACCCTGCTTATTCTCAACATAAGTTTCGATGATAGCATTACAGTTGTCACGTGAATCATAAATTGGGTTACCGCTTGCAACAGAAAGAGATGTCAGGCTTGTACAACCTTCAAATGAGGAGTTGACAATTGACTTTACTGTACTGGGAATATTCACAGCAGTTACACTTGTACATCCTTCAAAAGCAGCACGGCCAATCTGAGCAACACCTTCAGGGATGGTAATTGAAGTCAGGCCTGTACAACCCTGGAATGCAGCATCACCAATATTGGCAACACCTTCGGGAATATTGATAGTCTTCAATCCAGAACAGTTCTGGAAGGTATAGCTCTCAATCTGACCTATATTTGCAGGGATGGTAACAGATGACAGAGCAGTACACCCAGAGAAAGCGGAACCACCGATTTTACTGATACCCGAAAGGTTTACACTGGGTAAACGCTTACATCCGAAGAAAGTATAAGGTTCAATGGCTGTCACACCCGAGGGTATGTTTATAGAGGTAAGACCTGTACAACCAAAGAAAGCAGAATAGCCAATGGTGGTCACACCTGCAGGAATAGACAATGTAGTCAGACCGCTACAGTTTCTGAAAGCATTACTTCCGATTTCCTTTACAGTCTCAGGAAGTGTAACACCAGTCAGACCCGAGCAATAATAGAATGCCTTGGTATCGATGGAGGTAACACTGTATACCTTACCATCATTTGTCACAGATGCGGGAATAGCCACATTACCCTCATAAAGATTTTCACCGGCAGCTACGGCAACCTTAGCAGAAGCTGTGGTCGTATCTGTAACGGTGTAATAGATGCCATTGGCCTCGAAGTCATAAGCCTGCATATTAAGGCTACCAAACAAGGCAATCAAACAACAAACAAAGTAGTTTCGTTTCATTTTAGATTATTTATTTTAGATTATTATTTCATTTAAGAATAAAGCCTATTACGCCACAAAAATAGGAAATTATTCTTTTCAAACAAAGAAAAACCATTTTCTTTTTGCATTTCTCTTACTTTATTGTACCTTTACGGTCGCAAAAATCAACAAAACACTTAATTTAACATCATGAAAAAGATTATCCTAACTATGACCGCAGCATTATCACTATTAGCCTGCAATAATCGACAGAATCCCTTTCTAACGGAGTGGAACACCCCATACGGAATTCCACCATTTGGTGATATTCATACAGAAGACTACATTCCCGCCATCGAAGCTGGTATAGAACAACAAAACAGAGAGATTGAGGCTATTGTGACAAACACAGAAGAACCGACATTTGAAAATACAATTCTTCCGTTAGAACTCGCTGGAGAGATTCTGGACAAAGTTGAGGGCGTTTTACAGAATTTAATTGAGACAGACCGTACTCCCGAGCTAGACTCCGTCATGGAAAAAGCGATTCCCATGCTTACAGAACACAGAGACAACATTTTCTTTAACAAGGGACTCTATGAGCGTATTGCAAAACTATATAAGGCAGACCAGAGCCAATTAACCCGTGAACAGCAGATGGTATTAAAAAAACACTTCGAGACCTTTGAACGTAATGGTGTCGGACTGCCCCAGGACAAGCAGATACGCTTACGCGAAATTAACACGGAATTGGCTACCAAAACACAGAAATTGGGTAACAATATCCAGTCTGAAAACAATGCCTTCAGGAATAAATTTGGTATCAGCATTTCTGATTACCCCAATGCCATGACAACTACTGAAGACCGTGCTCTTCGTCAAGAAATGCTGGAGGCATACACTATGCGCGGTCACAACGGCAATGAGTTCGACAACCGTCAACTTGTACTTGATATTATGCGCCTTCGTATAGAAAAGGCACATATTATGGGATATAAAAATCCTGCCGCTTACATTCTGGAACCCAAGATGGCCCACGACACTGAGACTGTAGATGCTTTTCTATCGAGCATCATGGTTGCTGCTGTAGCAAAGGCAAAAGAAGAGGTAACTGACATGCAGAAATTGATGAATATAGATATTGCCAACGGAAAACTTCCTGCAGGCAGCAAGATTGAGCCTTGGGACTGGTGGTACTATGCAGAGAAAGTGCGTAAACAGAAATACGACCTGAACGAAGAACTGACAAAACCTTATTTTAAATTAGACAATGTAGTAAAAGGCATCTTTATTGCCGCTAACAAACTATACGGCGTGAAAATAGAGGAACTGACGGATGTACCATCCTATAACGCCAACGTTGTTACCACCTATAAAGTTACAGACGCTGATGACAATTTGCTTGGCATATTTACTACGGACTATCTACCTCGTCCCAGCAAACGTGGTGGCGCTTGGATGAACAATATCCGAAATCAGTATACAGATGCACAAGGGAATGCCGTACGACCCATTATAGTTAATGTGGCGAATCTTGAGGAACACCTTACCATAGATGAGGTGCAGACCGTTTTCCATGAATTCGGGCACGCGTTGCATGGATTGCTTTCTCAATGTAACTATCCATCTGTAAGCGGAACAAATGTTACGCGTGATTTTGTGGAGACTTTCTCGCAATTCAATGAAAACTGGGCCTTCCAGCCTGAGCTTTTAGCTCTGTATGCCAAAAACGAGAATGGCGATGTCATCCCTGACGAACTTGTGGAAAAGATTAACAACTCACTGAAATTTAACCAGGGCTTTATGACCACAGAACTCTGTGCCGCCTCCATTCTTGACATGAAGTGGCATGAACTTGAAAGCATAGATGGTATAGACATAGATGCATTCGAAAAACAAGTATGCAAGCAAATGGGTCTGATACACGAGATTGGCCCTCGATACCGTACCACCTATTTCAACCACATATTCTCAAGCGGATACAGTGCCGGGTATTACGGATATCTATGGGCAGAAGTACTCGACAAAGATGCATTCTCCGTATTTGAGGCTTCCGGAAATGTCTGGAACAAGGAATTAGCAACCAAATTCAAGCAAACCCTCTTGGAGAAAGGTGGATCAGAGGAGCCAATGACTTTATATGTTCAATTTGCCGGCCGCCAGCCCGACAACACAGCTTTTCTTAAAGGCCGGGGATTGAAGTAAAGCCAAACAGCCTTGGGGTAATTATTCAACCAAGACTTT
>Ga0265299_10006725_pt1 | contig 10417 bp, 7 predicted proteins | sample AusTroGonzalo_MG_4_FD_193485 | JGI IMG/M metagenome (GOLD analysis project Ga0265299, IMG submission 193485) | Bovine rumen microbial communities from tropical cattle in Woodstock, Queensland, Australia - Gonzalo_02 | ecosystem: Host-associated > Mammals > Digestive system > Stomach > Rumen ...
TTATGGTTTCGATTTCGCGGCTTCTGCCGAAAATAGGGTCGATTTTTCCTTCAAACGCTTCCTGCGTAAGGTTTCTGCCGAAAAGCGGAAGTGAGCCTGTATCGCCGCCCGAACGGTTAGGTTCGCTTCTGGTTTCGGTATCGAAGGAAGGGTAGACTTTTGTTGCTTCCTGCTGCATTTCGTTTGCGCGGTTGACAGCTTTTTTTGTCGGTGCGTCAATGTGCGACATCGCGGAAGTTCGAAGCTCGGTGACGACCCCCATTGTTTCAAGAATCCGGTATGCGATAGTTTCACGGATGCTTGTCAAAGCGGCAAGAAAATGTGTCGGATTTACAGGCTGACCAGGGTTGGGACAGTATGAAGCGGCGCTTTTTTCCAGCAGTTTTATAGCTCCCTTCTTTTCTTCTATCTTTATTCCTGAAAGTTTTGCGTCTTTCATCATGGAATTGTAGGTTTTTGCGACAGTCTGGTATGAAATCTGGAGATTTTCGATTATTGCAGCCGCTTCGCACGGAGCTGAGAAGTAGGCGAGAAGGAAGTGAAGGGATGACAGAGGAGTTTGCATTCTTTCGGCAAAATCGATAGCTTCGCCGTAAAGTGCAACTAAAGCTTCATCCTGAATTTCAGACAAGAACGCCTCCAAAAAATCAAAAGCGCTGCACTTTAAAGCAAACGGTGTTTTTTTTCAACAAATATCTGAAATAAAAGAGCAAAACTTGACTGTCAGGCTGTTTTGAATAAAATATCGGCGTTTTTGTTTAATATCGAGGAGGTTAATTATGAAAAAGTCGCTTGTTTCTATCCTTTCTGTTGTTTTTCTTTTGATTCTATCGGCTTGCGGCAGTACTGACAAAAAAACTGGCGATGTTGTTAAAAATGAATTCGACGGTGCTCCGAAATGGGTTCTCGGAAGTTCCAGCACAGCAAAAGAAATATGCGGCGTAGGAAGTGCTGCGGGCTCAAGAAATGTTTCCGTAATGCGTACGACTGCAATGGGCAGAGGCAGAACCGAAATCGCAAGAATGCTTGAACTTAAGGTTCAGTCGATGCTTAAAGACTACCAGTCCACAACAACCGGCGGCGAAGAATTCGGAACAGCTGCAAACGACGAGCAGCACATCGTTGATGTTGCAAAACAGATTACCGATACAACTCTTTCCGGCACAGAGCAGAAGGAAAGCTGGATTTCCGATGCAGGAACACTCTATGTCCTTATGTGCGCAGATATTGAAAAATTCAAAAATTCGGTAAACAGCATGAGTCAGCTTAGCGAAAGCGTAAGAAAGGCTGTCACCGAAAGAGCAGATAAGGCTTTTGAAGAACTTTCGAAAGAGATCGAAGCTCAGAAAAAGTAGCTTTCTCCATTTTTCAAAATCTTAATGAAAATCATTTTTCTTTTCCTTATATTTTTTTCTTTTTTGTCTGCTTCGGATATTGAATCGGACGAAGCCTTGATTGAAGGTCGCGAGATTGCGCCTCTGCCTGAAACGGACGAGCGGATCAACGGTTATAGAACCGATTATAAAAAACCGAAGGAAAACTTGATAGAACTTCCGCAGAAATACAGAAAAAAAGAGAAGAAAAAGGAGAAACCCGAACCTGTACAGACGTTTCCTGAAACATCTCTACCAAATGCACCGAAAACAAAACCCGAAACACCGAAGCCGGAAATTAAACCCGAACCTGTACAGACGTTTCCTGAAACATCTCTACCAAATGCACCGAAAACAAAACCCGAAACACCGGAACCTAAACCGAAACCGGGATATTACGGCGAAACCTTTGACGGTCTGCGCGAAGGAAAAGGGAAACTGGTTCTCGAAAACGGTGATTCTTATGACGGCTACTGGAAGGAAGGGAAAAAACACGGACACGGAATTTATATCTATGCAAGCGGCATAAAGTACAACGGAACATGGGAAAACGACAAAATGGACGGTTACGGTTCCCTGATTTTCCCTGACGGAAGTTCATACTACGGTGAATTCCGTGAAGGTTCTATTTCGGGCTCGGGAACATTTAAATATAGTGATAAGGCCGAATATTCCGGTGAATGGAAAAACGGCAAATGGCACGGCCGCGGCCGCTTCAAACTTGCAAACGGCCGGGAAATAAACGCAATATTCTGCGACCAGCAGATTGTCGAACTAATCCAGTCTGACCCAGATTCCGAATAAACTGTGTTCAAAAAAGTATTGGTTAGTCTTTCTTAATTTTCTTTTTGATATCGTCGAAAAGTTTTTTTGCCCCTTCTTCGACAGTTTTTTTGAGTTCGCTGTTTTCGACGGTTTCCTTGAGGTTTTTGAGGCTTTCGCCGGCTTTGCTGTAAACGTCTTTCGCTGTGCTTTCAGCTTTCGAGTAAGCGTCTTCGGCAGTCTGTTTGATTTGGCGGACTACATCGTTGTTGATGGCAGCCTGGGCCGCAGACAGACGAGCTATCGGAACTCTGTAAGGTGAGCAGCTGACATACTGGAGGCCTACTCGGTGGAAGAAGTCTATTGAAGCCGGATCGCCGCCGTGTTCGCCGCAGACGCCGAGTTTGATGTTCGGTCTTGCTTTTTTGCCGCGTTTCGCCGCGATTTCAACGAGCTGACCGACACCTGTCTGGTCGATTGAGCGGAACGGGTTCTTCTCAAGGATTCCTTTGTCGATGTACTGATATATGAATTTGTTTGCATCGTCACGGCTGTAACCAAGGCACATCTGGGTGAGATCGTTGGTTCCGAACGAGAAGAATTCAGCATGTTCCGCGATTTCGTCAGCGGTAAGTGCGCCTCTCGGAACCTCGATCATCGTTCCGACTAAGAATTCGACATTTATGCCTTTCTCTTCAAAGACTTTTGCAGCGGTTTCGCGGATGATTTTTTCCTGATATTTGAATTCATTGACGTTTCCTACAAGCGGAACCATGATTTCGGGGAATACTTTGATTCCTTCTTTGGTGAGTTCGCAAGCTGCCTCGATTATAGCTCTTGTCTGCATTTCTGTGATTTCAGGACGTGTGATTCCGAGTCTGCATCCTCTGAGGCCGAGCATCGGGTTGATTTCGTGAAGAGCTTTGATTTTATCATTGATTATTTCTTCGGAGCAACCCATGATTTCAGCCATTTCCTTGATCTGCTGCGGTTCGCTCGGAAGGAACTCGTGAAGCGGCGGGTCAAGAAGTCTGACTGTTACGGGAAGTCCCTGCATCTCTTTGAAAATTGCGTAGAAATCGTCTCTCTGGTGTCCGATGAGTTTTGCCAAAGCGGCTTTTCTTCCTTCGAGGTCATCCGCGAGGATCATCTCTCTGACAGCTTTGATCCTGTCGCCTTCGAAGAACATGTGCTCGGTTCTGCAGAGTCCGATACCCATAGCGCCGAATTTGCGTGCCTGAGCCGCGTCTCTCGGTGTGTCGGCGTTCGTTCTGATTTTGAGCGTGCGGCGGTTGTCTGCCCAGTTCATGAGTTTTTCGAATTCCTCGTTGAACTGCGGAGTCTCTGTTGCAACTTTGCCGAGAAGGACTTCGCCCGTGCTACCGTCGATTGAAATCCAGTCGCCTTCTTTGAGAACCAAATCTCCTGCTTTTATTGTTTTTCCTTCGACATCGATATTGAGTCCGCCGCATCCGCTGACACAGCATTTGCCCATGCCTCTGGCTACTACGGCTGCGTGGGAAGTCATGCCGCCGCGACCTGTGAGAATACCGTTTGCTGCAACCATGCCGGTGATGTCTTCGGGGCTTGTCTCAAGTCTTACAAGGATTGTTTCCAAGCCGTTTGCTTTCCATGCAACTGCATCATCTGCATTGAAAACGATCTGACCTGTGCCTGCGCCCGGGCTTGCCGGAAGGCCTTTCGTGATGAGTTTCGCGTTCTTTTTGCTTTCTTTGACAAACTGCGGGTGAAGAAGCTGGTCAATCTGGTCGGGAGTGACTCGAAGAAGAGCATCATCTTTCTCGATAAGTCCTTCGTTAACCATGTCTACTGCGATCTTTACAGCTGCGGCAGCCGTTCTTTTGCCGTTTCTTGTCTGGAGCATCCAGAGTTTTCTGTTTTCTATCGTGAACTCGATATCCTGCATGTCGTGGTAGTGAAGCTCGAGTTTTTTGTAGATGTTGCAGAGATTTTCGTAAACTTCAGGCATATATTCTTCAAGCGACGGATACTTCGAAACTCTTTCCTCCTCGCTGATATTATGCTCTTTAGCCCATTTCTTGCTTCCTTCGAGAGTGACCTGCTGCGGAGTTCTGATGCCAGCGACAACGTCTTCGCCCTGAGCGTTGATGAGATATTCACCGAAGAAAATATGCTCGCCGGTCGCCGGGTTTCTCGTGAAAGCGACACCTGTCGCGCAGTCGTCACCCATATTTCCGAAAACCATAGCCTGAACATTGACAGCTGTTCCCCAGTCATCGGAGAAGCCGTTCATTTTGCGGTAAACGATAGCTCGCTCGTTCATCCAGCTTCCAAAAACTGCATCAATCGCGCCCCAGAGCTGCTCTTTCGGATCAGTCGGGAACTCTTTGTCGGTCTGTTCCTTGACGATGACTTTGTAGTTTCCGACAAGTTCTTTCAGGTTTTCGACCGTCATTTCGAGGTCGTTTTTGATGCCGTATTTGTTTTTGAGCGATGTGATTGCCTGCTCGAAGTGCTCGCCTTTGATTCCCATTACGACATTACCGTACATCTGCATGAAACGGCGGAGGCTGTCCCATGCGAAACGGGTGTCGGACTCTTTTTTGATAAGGCCGTTAAGGGTGTTTTCATTGAGACCGAGGTTGAGTATCGTATCCATCATGCCTGGCATAGATGCACGGGCCCCGCTGCGGACCGAAAGAAGAAGAGGATTCTGCGGATCTCCGAACTTTTTGCCCATAACTTCTTCAATTTTCTTAAGATTTTCGTCGACCTGCTCTGCAAGTTCAGGCGGATAGTTTTTTTCGTTTTTATAATAAACCGTGCACATGTCGGTCGCGATAGTGAAACCGGCCGGAACCGGAATCTGCATGTTGCACATTTCGGCGAGGTTGGCACCTTTTCCGCCAAGAGTGTTTTTCATCGAAGCGTTTCCCTCGGAACCCTGAGGTCCGAAGAAGTAAACGAATTTCTTTGCTGCCATTGTTTTTTCCTCCAAAATTTCAAATATTAACGGTTAAAAACATCATTTTTTTCAAAAAACTTAAAAACGCGTGTTTATACTCAGAAAGCTGGAAATTGCAAGTGAAAAGTTAGGGAATTAAGGAATTTAGGGTATCTGGGGAATCTAGGGAGATTTTAGGAAATTAGTTTTTTTTCATTCTGAGAGCGAGGGCGGAGAGAAGAAGCATTACAGCTGCTGCAAGTGCGAAGAATGCAGTGTTGTCAGTTTCTTCTGTTGCAACGATCGAACATCCGCCGTCATCGCCGCCGCAGTCTTCAAGGTTCGGATCGCATGCGTATTCGTAGATTCTGGAATCAACAGGAAGACCGAGAACGCTGAGTTCGTTTACGGTGATTGCCGAAACGGAAATCTGGAAAATCTGGCCGTCGCCGAGAGCGGGTTCCGCTTTGATTGTGAGGTATTTGTCGGTATCTTTCGGAACCTCAAAGGAAAGCGTGAACTGATGTTTCTGGTTTCCGTCAAAAGAAGTTGTCGAAGCAAGTTCAACATCGCCTTTGCCGTCGTTGTCGGTATCTTCGTAAACTGCAAGTCTGTTGACTCCGTTGCCAAAAGAAACCATATTCGACTTCGGAACTTTGATTGTCATCTTTTTGATTGTTTCGTCTGCGCCCTTTGCCGTTACTCTGAGCTGAAGTACATCCTGGAATTTGTTCATTTCCGATTTTGCCGGAACTTCAGGATCGTGCGGACCTTTCGTTACGATGAAACCTTCAGCGGGTTCGAACTGGAATGTGCTGAAATCTACAGGGAGACCTTCTATAGTTGGTGCTCCGCCGTCTGACAAAAGAACTCCGCCTTCCTTTTCGATTGATGCCGCAAATGTTGCGCTGTTTTGAATTGCGGCGCCTTCTTTATATTTTGCATCAAGTGTGAAGAGGACATTGTTTTTCTTGTTGTTCCAAAGTCTGTTATCCGGATTTTTAGCCGAGAAAGATACATATCCTGAAGAGAGGGCGTCAGCTTTTGCAAGAAGGGTGTCTTCTGCATCAACGATTCCGTTGCTGTTGTTGTCTTTGTACATTTTGAGGTTGGAAATGTTGATGTTGCTGTCCTTTGCATTGACTTTGAGTTTTACCGAGTCAAGGTTCAGATAGCAGTTTTCGCCTGTTCCTGCAAGTTCAAGCTGACCGATAACAAGGTCGGTCTGCGGGTTGCTGATGAAGATAACCTCGCTGTTAGGGCTGTTTTTTCCCATACTTGCCGTAATTTTGCTGTTCTGGCATTTAACAATTGAAGGATCTTCAACACATGCACCGCTTGCGTTGTCGCAGACGTATCCTTCGCCGCAGTCTTCGTTTTTCGTGCATGCTGCAGCTCCTACTCCGCCGCATTCCGAAAGATCAACAGCATCCTGAGAATTTACGCAGCCGGTTGAAACCATTCTGAGTTTTACAGGAATACCGAGGTTGGTTCTGTAATCGACAACACCGGCACTTTTGTATACTGCAGTATTTTCGATAATCTGGTTTTTCGGCGTGTCACCTTTAACTTTTGCTCTGAAACGGACCATAATCATATCCTGGCACGCAAAATAATCGCTGCCGTCCGGACAGAAATTAAGTGAATCTGCGACTTTGAAGCCGTTTTCAAGCGGGAATCCGTTTGTGTCGGGGATCGGAATCCATCGTGTAGCTATTTTTTTGCCGTTTTCAACTTTGAAGCTCGTTGCATATTCGGTTGAACCCGGAACATATTCCATCCCTGCCGGAATCGAATCCTGAACAACGACAGCGTTTGTCGAATCGGTTCCCCAGTTCTGAATTCTGAGAGCAAAAGTGTGCTCAATGCTGCCCTGACACCAGTTTCCGTCAAGGGAGTTGGCATTGAAAGAGCCGTTTGCCGGTGTGCAGGCAACTTTTTCGGGCTGTCCCGGGATATCAAACTGCGGAGCCTTCGTATCAACAGAAACTATCAGATAATTCGAAATTACGGAGTCCTGGTTTGCGCCGATTCTGAGATTTATCTGCTTTCCTCCTTTGTGGAAATGCGCAGCATAGGAACCGTCAACAAATGAATCCATAATGAAAGTATCGACATCCATACCGTATTCGATCTCTTCGTAATTGAAAACAGGCGGTATTCCTCCGACGCAGTAGGGTTCTGTGTCAGCATAACCGTAAACCGAAGAAACCGAGTTGAAAATTTCGGTATAGTCCAAATGAATGAAGTTCTGGTCAGCCCATGCAGGCGGGTTGCAGTCATTTGAAAGAAGCAGCCAGTCAGACATGTCGCCCTGAACCTGAATACCTTCCGGATAAAGCATGCCGCTTTCCGGTTCAAGATTGTAGAGTCCCGGATCTCCTTCGTGGGTTGCAAGGGTAAGTCTGATTTCCGGATCTATCGGGAATTCGAAACCAGTAACTTTTATTTCCTGAAGGGCGTGCCAGTATGATTTGAAGCCGTCATACATATAGATTTTTTTCGGGCTGATCTCTACGGACGAGTAGATAAGGACTATCGACCAGTCTGAAACCATTTCGGTCGATCCTTTGTAAACAGCGTCATTTGTGCATTCAAGCCCTGAAAGAGTGTAGTTGCCGAGAAGTGAGTATCCGTCATAGAAAGCAGATCCTTCAACAGCGCCGGTTCTTCCTTTTTCCTGAATTTTCTTGAAGAAATCCGTAACATCTACACGATAGGTAAACCAGCTTTTATTTGGGTCTTCAACATCTTTGAAAGCATCAAACTCAAAATCTACAACGCCGGCATCGCTGACTTTGTAAGCCTTCTTTCCCTTTATTGTGTCGGAATGCTGTATTGTTCCGTCATCCGAAACAAAAGAAAGAAAAACTTCGTTGTCAGTCGGGTCATTTTTTTTGGCAACTGCAACCGCGCCTGTCCAAATAAGATAAGCATTTTCGATTATCGCATCTGCAGGAATGTGGTTCATATTGAGATTGTATGTACTGGATTCTTTACAGGTATCACCCTGAGGATTCTGCTGGTTCTGATCCTGTTCCAGATTCTCAAGAAGGGATTTGAACATTACATGGTAGCCGAAAGCTCCGTCTTCCCACTTCAATTCTTTCCCACGGTAGTTGGATACATTCGGACCGATGTCTTTAGCGCCTGCCGCAAACGGTATCAGAAGCGCCAAAAGAGCCAAAACAAGAATTTTTTTAATCATTAAATCACCTCAAAAGAAGAATGTTAAAAAATACACTACAAAAAACGCCGCTAATAATAATGCGACAGTTTTTTTTGTCAAAGGTTATTTTTGCAGAAATCTCTTGAAATTGAAAATATGACAGATAAACTCGCTACGGTCATTTTTTTGAGTTGGGAATGGCGAATTTTCTAAATAACAGCTGGACAGTCTGCAAGGAACCGGAATTTTTCGGGCTTATGCAGGGAACTAAGGTCCATCTATCTCAGTGCATTTCTTGCGCGAGGGAGTTCTGCCCTGTGAAGCCGCAGCTTTTTACGGCGTTCTTTCCGGAGTGGATAGAACTTAGGGAAAGTCCACTGAATATGAAAATCATCGAACTCAACAAAGGGCTCGCGAAACGCAGAAAGCTGGCACAACTCTACTGCCCGAAGAAAAAACAGGCGTCAACCGACTGCAGCGCGTATTCGACTTTCTGCAGATACAACGTGATCTGCGGAGTTTTCAGTAAAAGAGAGGGAAAGAATTTCATAAAGTCTTTAAGATGGAGGAAAGAGATGGTTTATTTTGTAATGTATCTTGACGGAACGACGGAACTTGTCGGCAAAAACGATTTGGGAACGGTCGATATCGACAAAGTCGACCGCGTTTATCCGGGAAATTACGAAGTCAGGATTGTTTCGGAGCTCGTTCCGCTCGGAGAGGAAAAGGAAAAACTCGAGGAAACTATCGCGGCGTTTAAGGAAAAGTACACCGGAAGTGTCGTTTCTGGCGACGGACTTGTCGATTTTGAATCGTGGTTCGAAAACGCCTCGAACGGCGACAGCGCTATAATTCCGGAAAAAGTTCTCGTTCCGCAGAAAACCTACAAAGTCGTAAAAATCAAAGACGTCGTCGAACCTGCTGACATAAAAATTGAAAAGACGGCAGAGCCTGAAGTCGTTTCCGAACCGCAGCAGGAGACAAAACCTGAACCGAAGAAGGAAAAAGAAAAAGCTGCTCCAACGGAAGAGGCGCAGGGTTCGCTTTTTGACGACGGAAAAAATTCTACGGCTGAAGAGCCTAAAAAGAGGGGCAGAAAAAAGAAGGTTTCGGAATAAATGCTGCTTGATCCGGTTTCTCTTTCAGAATACAGGACGGAAATTTCCGCCATCGGAGATCCTCTTTTTCACGGGGAGACTTCTTTATATATAGAAGACATCATCAATAATAAGTCGCAGCACATGATTTTTGCTCTTTTCCGCAACGGCAAGATCGCCGGATTTCTTGTTCTTTCCTCCGTTCTTGACGAGGCCGAAATTATTGAAGTCGCTGTTTCGGAAAATTTGAGAAGAAACGGAATCGCGTCGGAACTTATGACCGAAGTTTTCGAATGGTGTGAAAAAAACGGTGTTGCGAATATTTTTCTTGAAGTCAGGGAATCGAATTTTCCTGCCCGCGAGTATTACAAAAAGTATGGGTTTGCCGGAAACGGCATCAGGAAAAACTACTACCGTGATCCCGTCGAAAATGCAATTCTGATGTCAAAAAAACTTTCGTAGAAGTGTATCGGAAATCTCTCTTTTTATTGAATTTTTTCAAAGGTGAAAATTGCCGAAAAGTTAAAAAAACGAAAAAAACAAAAAAATCGGCAGTCCTGAAAACGATATTAAAATCAACTGGTTAGGCCAAAAAACTGGCAAATCTTTGACAACGGGGAAGCGGTCCATACAATGCCTGCGGTTTTTTGGTAATGGTAGATATTAGGAGTAGTTTAAAAATGCCGACCATTAATCAGTTAATAAGAAAAGGTCGTAAGGACCAGCAAAACAAAAGCAAGTGCCCGGCACTTGTTTCATGTCCTCAGAGAAAGGGTGTTTGTGTGCGTGTTTACACCACAACCCCGAAAAAGCCCAATTCAGCTCTCAGAAAGGTTGCCAGAGTTCGTCTGACAAGCGGTTTCGAAGTCACCTGCTACATTCCCGGCGAAGGTCACAACCTTCAGGAACACAGCGTTGTTCTTGTCCGCGGCGGCAGGGTAAAAGACCTCCCCGGTGTACGTTATCATATCGTTAGAGGTACGAATGATACGTCGGGTGTCAACAACAGAAAACAGAGCCGTTCGAAATACGGCGCTAAGAGACCGAAGTAATTAAGGGAGTTGAGTAATGCCAAGAAGAAAATGCGTTT
>Ga0265299_10006726_pt1 | contig 10416 bp, 6 predicted proteins | sample AusTroGonzalo_MG_4_FD_193485 | JGI IMG/M metagenome (GOLD analysis project Ga0265299, IMG submission 193485) | Bovine rumen microbial communities from tropical cattle in Woodstock, Queensland, Australia - Gonzalo_02 | ecosystem: Host-associated > Mammals > Digestive system > Stomach > Rumen ...
AGCGGCATAGTATGTAGAACAGCAGCAGTCCTGCGATGCTGATGGCCAGTACTAAATAGAATAGAATATTATAGGCACCAAAGATGTCTTCTTCTGGATAGACGACACCTACGCTCCAGCTCAGGTCTTCCGTAGAGCGGCCTTCCACTTTAGCACGGAGGAAGGGCTTGTAGAACACATACCAGTCCTGGCCGTCCTGTTGGAACGATTTATAGCCTGTCTCGCCAGCCATCATGGCCTCGGCAGCATCGTGCATACTGGGGCTTTCGTCATTCTGAGTCTGTGTAAATACGGTTTGGTTTGCCAGTTTTTCGGCGATAGGATGTACAATATACGAACCATTGCGCCCCAGCAGAATGCTATAGCTGTTAGGTGACGGTTTGGCTTCCATGACAATATGTGAGAGGAGCGAGATGGGTAAGTCCACTGCCATGACACCAATAATCTCAGGTTTCTCCTGACGCTCTCGATGATGCAACTTAAAATTGTCGTATATTGGTAGACAGAAGGTGAGGGTAGTGCCTTCATCTTCCTCCGGCGGCAGCGGATCTGTCCAAAAGGCATATCCTGACTCCATGCCCTGTGTGTACCACACCTGCTCTGTATAGGGTTTGCTGCCGAAAGTGTCGGACGTGATGAGTTCTTTCTTTTCATCTGCTTTCATCATGCCTCCCTTGCGATGAACATAGGTCATGAATAGTTCGCGGTCCTTATAATAATATGGTGTAAAGGCAATGGCACAGCCTCCAATGTAGGGATTGCTCTCCAAGAGTTCCCTGCAGTAGACACTCATACGCTCGGGCTGGTCGAGATGCTTGATGAGTTCACAATAGATGTTGCCTGTTGTCTGCTCTACGCTCAGCAGAATGTTGTCAATGTGTTGTACGGTTCCTTCCAGAGTCTGTTCTGCATTCTGCATGGCTTCCTCTCTCAGTGCCTGACGTGAGAAGTGATACATCACGGCCAGCAGCACCAAGTGCAGCAATACCATTTCGCAGACCACCGTCAGGTTGATTCTAAGCGAGGTGTAGGGTAGGGGTATCTTAGGCAGCTTCAGCATTTTTTATTTTTCGGAACACCAGCCATGCCACGATAATTCCTATCAAGGAAATGGCCAGAAGAGCATATCCTACCAACATTGATGGCGTCTGAATGTCGTCGTTGGGTACGATGACGGCAACAGACCATCCTATGTTTTTAATCGGAGTGTAGTAAACTGTCGAGGGGATACCGTTGACGGTCATCTCCACCATGCCGCTCTTCTTCTGTGCTAAGTCGGCAATAGCATGTCTGTCGGATATCGGCACGCGCCTTCCCTCGGGATGTGCAATGCAACTGCCGTCGTTGTTGAGAATGACGGAGAAGAAGTCCAACTTCCTCTTCATGCGATACTTGTTCTGCATTTCGTTGTTCTTGCACTCCTGATCTATGCGTAACAGTTCCTTGGTCAGCCACTCAAAGGTCATGTCGGCACCGCAGACGCAGGCCAACCGGCCAGTCTTGTCAAAGACGGGCTTGACAAAAGTGCAGTAGTGACCGCTGATGCTAGTACCGTCATAATAGTAGTAGGGGTCCGACCAGAAACTTTCGCTCGACTCCTTGGCGCGGATGTACCAGCCCGACTTGGTGTAGTCGTGACGGGCAGAGCCTACCAGCCTGACTTCGAATCCACTGCTGTCGGGCTGATGGACATAAGGCTCGAACCATCTACCCTTCTGGGGGAAGTAGTTGGGCTCGAAAGCCGCAAAGTAGCCTCTGACATCAGGGTTCAGACTGGTCTTACTTTCCAGAGCGGCAATCACCGACTCCGGAGTGTTCATGTTTTTCTCAACTTCGTCGAATACGTTTTTGGCATTCATCTCCATGCCGCCCACAGTTTGGGCAATCTTTTCGGAAACGATGCTCGTCATACCTGCATAGCGGATGTGACTTTCAGCCTTGAAGACGTAACGACATACCCCAAAAGATAGGCACATAACGATAATGAGGACTGCCAATAAGGTCAGCAGCATCCACATGGCACGTCTACAGGCGGGAGATTTTAAGGTCTTTTTCACGGATGAATAGATTAGTTGTTTAATTTATTTCTGCAAAGTTACAAAAAAAAACATCAGTTGCTTTCCGTTTAAACTACTTTAACACAAAATGCCTTATTGCAGAAAATCGCAAATTAAACTCCTGTTTCTTTTGGTTTTCTTCTCACTTATGCTTACCTTTGCACCCAGTTATGAAGAAACAGATACTTGACTTAACGGTTAGTGGTGTCCGACGGCTTAGCGACAAACACGTACTGTTGCGACTGACCCAGCAGGAACCGCTGCCTGAGATGCTGCCGGGACAGTTTGTTGAGGTGCGCATCGACCAGACTCCTTCCGTCTTTTTGCGCCGTCCTATCTCCATCTGCATGGTAGACCGTCAGCACAATGAGCTGTGGCTGATGGTGGCAATGATAGGTAACGGCACACGCTGGTTAGGAACGCTGAAGATCGGTGACACCGTGAATTGCGTATTGCCTTTGGGCAATGGCTTTAGCCTTCCCCCTGCTCCTTCCAATGGGAGTCTCCTTGTTGGTGGTGGTGTGGGCGTTGCACCTTTGCTCTATTTGGGTGCAGAACTGTATGAGATAGGTATTGAGCCTGTCTTTCTGTTGGGAGGACGTAGTGTGAAAGACGTGTTGTTGCTGGATGAATTCCAGAAATACGGACGCGTGTTGGTGACTACTGAGGACGGCACACTGGGCGAAAAAGGTTTTGTCACCAATCACAGCGTGCTGGCAGAATCCTTCGACCAGATATATACTTGTGGTCCCACGCCTATGATGAAGGCTGTGGCGCATTATGCCGTTGAGAAGGGTATCGATTGCGAGGCATCCCTGGAGAACATGATGGCTTGCGGAATTGGTGCCTGTCTTTGCTGTGTTGAGAAGACTACGGAAGGTAATCTTTGCGTCTGCAAGGAAGGTCCCGTGTTTAATATCAAACGACTGCTATGGCAAAGCTAAACGTAAATATCGGCGCTTTGGCGCTCAGGAATCCAGTGATGACGGCATCAGGCACTTTCGGCTACGGACTGGAGTTTCAGGACTTTGTGCCCCTCAACGAGTTGGGCGGTATCATTGTCAAAGGAACAACTCTCAATCCCCGAGAGGGCAACGACTATCCGCGTATGGCAGAGACTGCCAGCGGTATGCTCAATTGCGTGGGGTTGCAGAACAAGGGAGTAGATTATTTCTGCGAGCACATCTATCCGCAACTGCAGGATATCGACACCAATGTGCTGGTCAATGTCAGTGGTTCGTCACCGGAAGACTATGCCGAGTGTGCCGCCCGCATTGATGCCTTGGAGCATATTCCTGCCATCGAACTCAATATCTCGTGTCCTAATGTCAAGGACGGCGGTATGGCGTTTGGCACCACGTGTCAGGGTGCTGAGAGTGTGGTCAAGGCCGTACGTGAGCGTTACCATAAAACACTCATCGTTAAGCTCTCGCCCAATGTCACGAATATTGCAGATATTGCCCGCAGTTGCGAGGCACAGGGTGCCGACAGCGTGTCGCTTATCAATACCCTGATGGGTATGAGCATTGATATTGAGCGCCGTCGTTCACGTCTCAGCATTGGCACAGGCGGCTTGAGTGGTCCTGCCGTCAAGCCCGTTGCAGTACGAATGGTGTGGCAAGTGGCCAAAGCGGTCAAGATTCCCGTTATAGGCTTGGGCGGCATCATGACTGCCGAGGATGCCATTGAGTTTTTCATGGCTGGCGCTACCGCCATCGAGATTGGCACTGCCAACTTCCTCGACCCCGCCGTCACTCTCAAAGTTCGTGATGGCATAAATCATTGGCTCGACAGTCACGGCTGCCATAGCCTTCACGAAATCATCGGTGCTGTTTAAAGCTTCATAGCGGCGCGATTTATTCTGCCATGAAAGCATGCATGAATTCGTGGAGTTTCAGCAGACCGTAGGCACCGCTGACGCATGAGACCTCATCATATTGCTGGACATTGTCGGGCTCAATGCCTTTGTGCCAAATGAGGAAGGGTACAGGCTGTCCGACGTGTATACGCTGCTCGACGGGTGTCAGGTGGTCAGGTAGCACAGCGATGCTGACATCTTGATTCTTCACCTTATTATATATTGGGGCGATGAGGCGCTGGTCAAGATACTCAATGGTCTTTAGCTTCAGTTCAAGGTCACCATCATGACCGGCCTCGTCGCTAGCTTCCACATGCACGAAGACGAAATCGTCGTGTTCTAAAGCTTCAATGGCTGCCTGTGCCTTGCCTTCGTAATTGGTGTTGGCCAAACCTGTGGCGCCAGGAACCTTTACTATCTTCAGGCCTGCGTACTTTCCAATGCCTTGAATCAAGTCGACGGCAGAAATAACGGTGCCGCTCTTGATTTGCGGGTACTGCTCCATGAGTGTCTGCATCGAGGGGCGATAACCACCGCTCCAGGGCCAGACGCTGTTGGCCTGACGCTCACCCTTTATAGTCTTTGCGAGGTTGTAGGGGTGCTTGGCCAACAACTCTTGTGACTTCAGAATTAGGTTATTGATTAAATCTGCCGTCTCCTGTGCCGTCATTCGTCCAAGCTCAATGGGAGCGTCAGGCTCTGTTTTAACAAGCAGAGGACGCCACTCTTCGTTGGGATGATCGTGGGGTGGGGCACAGACGATGTGTTTGTTGCCACCTTTGATGACTAACAGATGGCGATACTGAATGCCTGTGATGAACTTCACACGTTCGCAACCTTCACGTTCGTTGATGGGCTTGGCGAGGTTTTCGTTCAGATAGTCAATCAACACACGAGCATCGTCGGTCTCCAGATTGCCACCGTTGTGAGTGATAATCTTGCCGTCCTCCAGCGTGATGATATTACAGCGAATGGCGAAATCATCATCAGCCATTTCATAGCCGATAGAGGCAGCCTCAAGGGGCCCGCGACCTTCATAGACTTTATTCAAATCATAACCCAAGATAGCTGTGTTGGCAACCTCTGAGCCTGGAGGAAAACCTTCTGGAACCGTCACTAAACGACCGCAACGGCCTTCACGCGCTAGCTGGTCCATCAAGGGCTTATGGGCATATTGCAGCAAGGTCTTCCCACCGAGTCGCTCGACTGGCAGGTCGGCCATGCCGTCACCCAAAATAATGATATGCTTCATAATCTAATTGTATGACCAAAAACCATAATATATATATGTATGGAGATGTGATCCAAGATTAAAAACGATATAAAAGAGAACTATATTAATAAGTAAAGGGCATGACCATTCTAAACGTCCTTTTTCTTTAATGAGCATAATAAGCGATAAAAGAAGAAAGGTAAAACATATAAATGAAAGAAATAATATTCCAGTTAACGCATCTAACGGATGATGATAAGGAAAGAAATATAGTGTTACTATTAGGAAATCAATCCCTAATAGTAACAGTAAATGGTATATATTCTTTTTTATAATTGGATTCACTTCTTAACTTATATGTTCGCAATACTCATGATGTTGGCGAAGACACCGGCAGCCGTGACGGCAGCACCGGCACCATAGCCCTGAATGAGCATGGGGTACTCCTTGTAGCGCTCAGTTGTGAGAAGCACGATATTATTAGAGCCTTCGAGTCCATAGAAAGGATGTCCATAAGGTACCTCCTTCAGGGCCACGCTGGTCTTGAAGGTTGAAGGATTCTGCTCGTCAGCTTCCATCGTAGCCACGAAGCGCCAACGCTTATTCTCACTCTCCAGCACCTTGCGGCGTGCTTCGAAGTCAGCATCGAGTTCGGGCAGACGTTTCCAGAAATCGTCAATGCTGCCTTCGAAATAGCTGTCGGGAACAAACAAGTGCTTCTCGACATCGGCCTGTTCTACCTTGTAGCCAGCCTCGCGGGTGAGAATGACCAACTTGCGGATGACGTCCGTACCGCTAAGGTCAATGCGCGGATCTGGCTCCGAATAGCGTTGTTCCTTGGCACGGCGAACGGTTTCTGAGAAAGGAACGTTGGCAGCAATCTCATTGAAGATAAAATTGAGCGTACCAGAGAGGATTGCTTCAATCTTCAGAATCTTATCACCCGAGTTACAGAGGTCGTTGATGGTGCCGATAATGGGCAGACCAGCACCAACGTTAGTCTCATAGCGGAACCATACGCCACGATCGCGGGCTGTCTGACGGAGTTTGACATAGCTATCGTAATCGCTTGATGCTGCAATTTTGTTAGCTGCCACTACGGATATGTTGTGCTCCAGAAAAGTCTGGTAGAGCGAGGCAATCTGTTTGCTGGCAGTACAGTCTACGAAGACGCTGTTGAAGATATTCATCTTTACAATCTCGTCGCGCATGTGTTCCGTATTGGCTGCAAAGCCAGCACGCAGTATCTTTTCATAGTTGTCGAGGTCGATACCGTCGCGGTCGAGTACGAAGTTGTCAACATCAGAAATACCGACTACGTTGAGCTTCAGGCGGCGCGACTGCATGAGGAACTGCTGCTGGGTACGAATCTGCTCAAGCAGCATGCCACCCACCGTGCCGATACCGCAGATGAAGATGTTAAGAACCTTGTATTCCGACAGGAAGAAGGAGTCGTGAAGTACGTTCAGTGATTTACGCAGGAAACGTCCGTCGACGACGAACGAGATGTTCGTCTCTGAGGCACCCTGTGCACAGGCGATGACCGAGATGCCAGAACGGCCCAGCGTGCCGAACAACTTTCCGGCAATACCTGGGGTCTGCTTCATGTTCTCACCCACGATGGCGATGGTTGCTAAGCCACTTTCCACCTGCATGGGATACATGGCTCCCGTTTCTATCTCCTTGGCAAACTCGGCATTCAGTACTTCTGCGGCTGCTTCGGCATCTTCGTCGCGCACACCGATAGAAGTAGAGTTCTCGGAAGAAGCCTGGGATACCATAAATACGCTGATACCTTTGTTGGCCAAAGTGGTGAAGATACGGCGGTTGACACCAATGACACCCACCATTGAAAGACCTGTCACCGTAATTAGCGTAGTGCCTTTGATGCTGGAAATACCCTTGATGGGCTTCTGGTCGTTTTCAATCTTGGCCTTGATAAGTGTTCCCGGATGTTCGGGATTGAAGGTATTCTTGACCTTGATGGGGATATTCTTGACACAGACGGGATAAATCGTAGGAGGATAGATGACCTTAGCGCCGAAGTTACAGAGCTCCATGGCCTCAATATACGACAATTCGTTGATGGTATAGGCAGTCTTGATAACCTTCGGGTCGGCTGTCATGAAGCCGTCAACGTCCGTCCATATCTCCAATACCTCGGCATTTAGTACGGCAGCGATGATAGATGCCGTATAGTCAGATCCACCACGACCTAAGTTGGTGGTCTCGTGGCTGTCGCGGTCGCGGGCAATGAAACCAGGAACGACATAAATGCATTTTTCGTTTTTCGTTCCTCCGCTTATAATTTCTTTGAAGGTTTCCTTCACCAACTGCGTGGTCAGTTCGGCATCAATAACGTGTTTTCCCTGTTTGCGCTCTGTGCGGATAAAGTCGCGGCTATTCATACGTACACCATTCTTTACCATAGCAGCTACGATGTGCGACGAAAGACGTTCGCCATAGCTGACGATAGTGTCCTCAGTCTTCTTTGAGAGATCATGAATAAGGTACACACCATAGTAGATACTCTTCAGCTGGTCGAAGAGCTGGTCTACATTATTGAATAAGTCTACGCGCTTTTTGTCATCCGTAATGATGGCCTCTATCATCTGATGGTGGCGTGTTACCATCGCGTCAAATTCCTCGCGATAGCGGTCGTCGCCCTGTTTGGCCATCTGTGATGTGGCGATCAGTTTGTCGGTGATGCCGTCAAGTGCACTTACTACTACTACGACAGGTTGCGTCCGAGCCTCTGTCTCCACGATTTTCTTCAAGCTAAGAATGCTTTTTACGGAACCTACGGACGTTCCGCCGAATTTCATTACTTTCATATTTCTATGCAATTTATCTTACCGAACGGTACCCCTCAACAAGCGGGGATTACTCCATTGGCGCGACAAAGGTAATAAAAAATGCAGTAATGAAAAAGAAAAACGAGGAAAAAATCCTCGTTTTGTCTTATTTTATGTGTACAGATAGCGTTTGATACTGCGTTTGGGTGTCTTTTCAAACTCCTCGGTGCGAATCTCTATCTCTGCAATCTTCTCGTAGGCGGGCAACAATTCATTGAGTTGCAGGCGGTTCTGCTCCATGATGTTGCGGATGTCTTCCTCGTTGAAATTCATGTTCTTGGCTTCATCGTAGTCAGGATAGACTAGTCCGACAAGTTTGGTGTCACGTTGTACGACGACGCTCTCAACAACCATTGTCAGTGAGTTGAGCTTATCCTCAATCTCCTCAGGATAGATGTTCTGTCCACTAGGGCCGAGGAGCATGTTCTTGGAACGTCCGTTGATAAATACATTACCATCGTAATCCATCGTTCCTAGGTCGCCGGTATGATACCAGCCTTCCTTATCAAGTGATTCTTTAGTGGCCTCCTCGTTCTTGTAATATCCTAGCATGGTGTTAAGACCTTTGGCAAGAATCTCTCCAGGTATCTCTGCAGGACTGGGAGAGTCAATCTTCACCTGCATGTGGTGTACGGCACGTCCGCAAGAACCCTGTGCGAAGGTTTTCCAGTCACGATAGCAGATGATGGGGGCGCACTCAGTGGCACCATAGCCTACAGTATAGGGGAACTCAATACGTTTCAGGAATGTTTCTACCTCATGGTTGAAGGCGGCACCGCCGACAATGACCTCGTAGAGCTCGCCACCGAAGGCATTGATAACCTCTTGGCAAATCATCTGACGTACTTTCTTGGAGATGACAGGCATGGAGAGCAAGAGGCGCATGCGATTATTCTGAATCTTGGGGAATACCTTCTTGCGGATAATCTTCTCGATGACCAGCGGTACTGCAATGATAATCTTTGGCTTGATTTCCGCAAAAGCCTGGGCAATGATGGCAGGCGAAGGAATGCGGTTGAGGTAGTAGACGTGGCAACCATGCAGGAACTCGAATAGGAATTCGAAAGCCATACCATACATGTGGGCCATAGGCAGAATGCTGATAATGCGATCTGTCTTGCCGATGATTTTACCTAACTCAAACTCTGCAAAGTCAATGTTTGACCACAGGGCGCGGTAAGGAATCATCACACCTTTGGAGAAACCTGTCGTACCACTGGTATAGTTAATCATGGCCAACTCCTCGCCGTTTTCTTCTATATAATAATGTACGTGTTCCTTTCTAAAATATTTGGGGAACTTCTTTCCGTACAACTCGTTCAGGTGTTCACGGGCATAGGTCAGCTTGTCAGTACGGGATATCATCAAGGAGTAGTCGGGATTGTTGATGATACCTTCCAGATGAGGCATCTGCATGGGGTCAATCTGCGTGGCTACATGGTCTCCGACAAACAACAACTTCGCATCAGAGTGGTTGACGATGTTGTGAATCTGTTCTGCCATGAACTCATGGAGAATAGGCACTGCTACGGCTCCATAGGTCAAAGTGGCCAGAAAGGCTACGGCCCATTGACTGCTATTACGTCCGCAGAGAGCAATCTTATCACCCTTTACCACACCGCTGTTCTCGAAAAGAATGTGCAGTTTCTCAATCTTTCTGGCTACATCATGGAATTGTAATGTTGCACCTTTGTAGTCAGTCAGCGCATCGAGATCCCAATTGTCTATGATGCTTTGCTGGATTAGTTTATTAAAGCTTGGTACGTTTTCCATAATACCTTATTTTTTTATTCTAGCTTATTGATATACTATTTGTATAAATAGCGCTTGATACTTCTCTTTGGTGTCTTCTGGAATTCTTCTTCCTGTAGTTCGAAGGCTTGCAACTTGCTGTATACAGGTAGCACGGCGTTGAGTTCCTGACGGTTTTGTTCCATCACGTTCTCCAAGTCCTCCTGTGTTAATTCCATAGACTTAGCCTCCTCCATATCGGGATAGACCAGTGCCACCAGTTTGTCGCCACGCTGGACGATGAGGCTCTCGCTGACAAGTGCCATGGAGTTGAGCTTATCCTCAATCTCCTCGGGATAGACGTTCTGGCCATTGGCACCCAATAGCATGTTCTTCAGTCGACCGCGAATGAAGATATGGCCGTCTGCCGACATAGTACCGAGGTCACCGGTATGATACCAACCGTCGGCGTCCAGTGCATTGCGCGTGGCTTCCTCGTTCTTGTAGTAGCCTATCATAACGTTCGTACCCCGGCAAATTATCTCGCCTTCTACGTTTTCTGGGTCACTCGATAAAATCTTTACCTCCATGTGCTCGACAGGTGTTCCGCATGAGGTGGGGATAAAGTCGTGGTAGTCGCTGAAAGAGATGAGCGGTGCACACTCTGTGGCTCCGTAACCTACGGTGATGGGGAAGTTGATA
>Ga0265299_10006729_pt1 | contig 10414 bp, 16 predicted proteins | sample AusTroGonzalo_MG_4_FD_193485 | JGI IMG/M metagenome (GOLD analysis project Ga0265299, IMG submission 193485) | Bovine rumen microbial communities from tropical cattle in Woodstock, Queensland, Australia - Gonzalo_02 | ecosystem: Host-associated > Mammals > Digestive system > Stomach > Rumen ...
TGGAGTAACCAGTCAATGACACGCACAGACCGATGAACACCACCCAAAATACGATAATCAACATCACATAAGTCTCAGTCTTCATGCGACACCTCTCAGATAGTTATAATAAGCACTTCGGGACACGTTGAACTCTCGGCAGCACTCTGAGACCGACAGACCCTCTTTTTGTTTTTTGGAAATTTTTTGAAACAGGCTCTCATCAACGTTCGGTCTCCCACATCGCCTGCCTGTCTTCAGAGAGATTCTCACTCCGTTCCTCACAGGCATAGCTTCTATGCCCTCTCTCTGTCTCGCTCTTATCTTCTCCCTCTCTTCCTGAGCGATGGAAGCAAGCACCTCGATGAGGATATTGTTCAGCATATCCTTGAGCCACTCCTGACCCTGAAAATCAATCAAAGTAGTGGGGATATTAAGTATGCGTAGCACCACGCCTCTCTCGCTAAACCACTTTATCTCCTCTTTCACCAACTCTTTGTTCCTCCCCAGTCTGTCCAACTCTTTGACCACCACCTCGTCTCCCTCTCGGACAGTCTCTTTCATCAACTGATACTGCGGTCTCTCGAAGTTGCTTCCGCTCTGCTTATCACAGAATACCCTCTCTACGTCTTTATACCGTCTAGCTACCTCTAACTGCCTCTCTAAGTTCTGCTCTTTACTTGAGACACGAGCATAAAAATAGATCATCCTAACTCTCACCACCCTCTTCATCGGCACTCAACTCGACTCTAACGCTCTCCGCTTTCACGTTGTACCTATCAACAACGATAACGTCATACCCCATCACATCGAGTGCCTTTACAAAGTTATCTACTCTCATCCCTTTCTTCCCATTCAGAAAGTTATGCACCGCACTCTGAAACCGATAACCTAACTCATCACTCAGCTTCTGCTGACTCCATCCCCTCTCTCTCATCTTCTTCTTCACTACTTCACTTGCGTTCATCCTTAGTTTCTACTCCTTTTTGTGTTAGTTTGTGATTATAGGATAGCAACACGAAAATGTGTTGTCAATAGGTTTTTGTGTAATCTTTTTGATTTTTGGGGTGTTCGGACAACTCTTTCCCGCCTTTCTTGGTCGGTGGTAAATGGGGGGGATAGCACAACAAAACGACAAAGTAACGGACAATCATCCGGCAAACATAAACAGACAACGATCTATTAAAAGTTTAGCAGCTCCCAACAAATAACCATCTGTTTGTAGTGATCACTTTTTCACTTGTCTAAAAATGTGTGCTTTTTTGCACATATAATAAGGTAACATGATTTTGTGTAAAAATATTTTGAAAATTACACAAAAAAGTGTTGACAATTCACAAAAATGTGTTATACTAGGCATAGTTACACAAAAATGTGTAGAAAAATGGAGCAAATGCCTATGAACAAATAAGGAAACAGAATCATTTTATAAAAGGCACTAAACAAACAGAAGAAAAGGACAAATTAAATGAAACAAATTGATTATTCAAAGGCACAAATAGAAAACTGGCTATCTAGATATATACCAAATGACAACGATCTAAAAGACGCGGCCAGGATTATCCATCGCACAATCAAATTAAGCTATCTAGACGGTATTACAGACGCTAAAAGCGTATTAAACACATTATATGTAATGGAGTCAAAAAAAGATGATTAATTGTTATGAGATTTACGCCGGATTAAACGATAAAGACGAAAAACGACAACTATTTAGTACAGATATAGCAGAAAAGGCGGTAAAAACCTATTTACAAAACAATTTTGAGGGCTCAACTTTGGCAATCTCAAAGGGATTATATAAGCATGAAAACGGTCAAAGGGTTACCGAAAATACAATAGTGATCAAGTTGTTAGACGCTCCCGAAAACAACGTCATTACGCTTTGTGAGTACCTTAAAAAGCTACTTAATCAAGAATCAATCATGCTGCAAAAAACCGCCGCAAATGTGAGCTTTATTTAAGTATGAACGATCTAATTAAAGAATATCGGGAGCTAGTTAAACGCTTTAATCCATATGACTCATTTATAGGCGTGGCAATTCAAGAATCACAAATAAACGAAATAGGACAAAAAATTTTAACGGAGTTATTAAAAAATGATTATTAAATATGAGGTTGATTTAGGCAATTTTGAATTTTGGAGCGGCGGAAAAGACACCGCCGACTGTTTAGAGTCGGATGATTGGGGAAAATTAGAGTATGAATTAAGCGATAATGAGTGGGATGAAACAGAACTAAATGATTTTTTTTGGTATGAACGAGACAAAATAGCAGAAATTTTAGGTTATAGCGATTGGGATGATTTAGTCGAATCACGTGAAAACGAAGAAGAAAACGAGGACAACTAAAAGTGATTATTTTGAAAAAAGGTAAAACAATCATAAAAAAATATGAGTCTGCATACGATTTTACAGAGGATAACGAAACACTACAGACGCATTTTATCGGGAAAATTTACGATGAAAAAGGACTCAACAATCTATTAGATTTTGTCCGTAAAAATGCTTTTAGTTTCTGCATATACGGAGCAAAGGCAAGGTTAGGCGGCGGCTATATCTTAGAAACAGAGAAAAGAGGGTAACTATGAATATAGATGATTTTGAACTTTTAATGTTAGACGTTGAAGAAAACATACATGCAGCAATAGAAAAATGGATAAACGATCCTAAAACAGAAACATTTTTAGACGGAAAAGAAACCATAAAAGTGAATGATATAAACGTCATTTATGACAATTCTAGACGTTATGGATTATTTGTAAACGGTTATGATCTAGACTTGCCAGTAAATTGTTTTGGAGCTTATCGGGACTATTTAGGCGGCGGCGTGTATGGCGGCATACATGCCAATGGCAGAGAAAAAGAAAACACTCTCACACTTGCCCGGACCTTTGTCGAAGAATTGATAAAGATTGAAAACTATTTAGGCAAGAATCACGACCCAATGAATTTGGAATCAAGCGAAATTTATATATAAAAAGTGATCACTATGAAATTTTACACTTATGAATTACCCAATAAAAAACATTTTGGCTTTTTCTGCCACGCTTATGATAGATACGGTGGCTTTACGCATGAATCACATTTAATTGATCTAAATAAAAATTGGATTATTGAATCGGGGAAATGCCACTATATCAATAGAACGTGGGAAAGATTTAGTTATCAATCGACTTTACTCCAAACAGTACACAAAGCAATTGAACGAAGAAAAGAATCTATTAAAATCAATTATCAATACGAAAACAAGAACGATAATTGGCGTAAAAAGGCAGATAGAAACGCTTTACAAATGAGAATCGATAAGGATGAAACAATAAACGATTATCGGGAGCTTTTAACTTTGATAGCTCCGGAATATTACACATTGGAGTCTGTAGCATGACATTTGAATTTGCAAACTATAAAGACGGTAATATCTCAGTCAATCATTCTTTAATGTTTTCAGTATTGAAAAAACACAATTATAAACAGATTGCTCCGTTTTCTTTTTCAGTCGATAGTGTTAAAAGTGATCAAGTTTGTAATTATCGAAACAATCAAGAATCACTAAGAAATATAGCAATCCAATGGCAGCAAGATTTTGCTGATTTATCCTATTCATATCATGAACTTGCCATTTGGAGTGATTTTTTCACGATCTATGGTAAAAAGTACGGACTATTAAGAGAGTTTCACGAAAACGCTATTTGCTAAAAGGGGGGATTTATTAAAAATTGCTTAGGGTAGAATTTTGGAATGGTAATTATATCGATTGCCAATATATCACGATTGATAACGGAGTATTAAATCTAGACGGAGCTAAAAGCGTTTCTGTTAACGATATAATCTTTATAGAAGCAATCGATTATCAAATGAGTAATTATTAGCAAGCAAAAGCAAAAGCACACAAGTGATCTATATTACTTGTGTGCTTTGTTTTGTCTGTTAGTAGAATCCAAAAACAAAAGTGATCACTACAGAAAAGGGAAATATATCATCTTAACCGGGATAATGTCTAAATAAGCGTTTGAGACGCACTAGAATGGGGAAATAAGCCTATAAGACAAACAAAGGACTAACACACTACCAAAACAGAATAGCGTCTAATTTGGCGTTTTGGAGCGTTTGAGAATGACTCATAGCTAACAGTCTGTTATACTAGAATCATTCAACGATCTAGTTATCCAGTCTCAAACCGCACAAGTTAGACCCAACGCACAAGTTACCGACTAAGACCATTTTCGGGGGTATCGGATGGGGTCAAAATTTTTGGCTATGGCTCAATTTTCAAAACCTGTGCCTAAAATTTTTGGGTTTTATCTCATTTTCAGGTACAAAAATGACCCCATTTTTCGGATGGGGTCGGCTGAATTTTCAAAAACTGTGCCTGAAATTTTCAAAACCTGTGCCTAAATTTTTGAATCGCCCTCAGAAAGTTCGTACTTCTCTTTGATCTCATCCACATCAACATTCTCATCATCGTTCTTAGGCGATACCACATAATCCACTTGGTCTTTGTACCCCATATTGTTCTTCATCAGGAAGATTCCTGCGACTGGATTGATATGTCCCTCTTCCATGTAAGACTCCATTTGCTGATTGATAAAGGCACAAGCATTTTTTACTATGTTCACCGTCTCAAAACATACGTTATCCTTGTTGTTGTGCGTAATTTCAAAAACATAAGTCCTGCCGAGACCCAAAGCGAGACCATAACCTGCAATCGTAGGTTTCATCCCATTATCCAAACAGAGGTCAAAATACCTAGTAGTATGGTCAAGAACATCAGCAGGATTCTTCAAATCAGCCTTACCGAGAGCAGCGACCTGAAGACCATGAGAAAGAATCTTACGATTGATGTCAGCTTTTTCGGGAGTATTCATCGCCAAATCGGGTCGAGGGTTATGTTTATGTTCATAGACACCTGATGGCATAGAGTGATCTCCTTAATGATTGATGACCTCATTAAACCCTCAAGACATCAAAGAGACAAAACCCAAAAAGTTCTCCCAAAAATTTCACCGACAAAAATTAACCAATTTACACGTTTACACGTTTTACACGTCACACTAAAACTTTCTTATATATATACTATCTTTTTATATCTATTTTATATTTTTCTATTTTTAAAAAGTTATAAAGAAAAAAAAGCGTGTAAACGTGTATTTATATCTGGATTATGTAAAGCTAGGCAACACGTTTTTGCGTGTAAGCACACGTTTAAACGTGTGAGGTAAATAATAATTACACATTTAAACGTGTAAATACACGTTTTCAGCGTGTGGATATTATTTACTAAAATCGACCCAAAATCTCCCTCAAAAAGTCCTCAAAAAATCTTTCAGAGACCATTAAAAATCGATCTGTTTGACCCCCTGATTTTCTCAGAGACTGCTTTTTCTAACTTGCCTGTAACTTGCCAAAAGCGGAGTTTTTAACAGATTCGGAGGGAGTTTCAGGCACTTTTTTAACAAACTCGGAGCGAGTTTTAACTTGCTGAAAATTTAGCACCCTTACCTCTATATAGAATGTATATGCACTAGCTACCATCCTATATGAGTAAGGAGCAGAAGCGAGACTATTTTTTGAGGGTCTGTTTCCAACGTTTCTGCTCCCATCCCTTAACAATGTGAGCACCCCTGTCCAATAATTGTAGGAGTTTAATAGTATGGAAGAACTGACTAAAGACCAAGAATGTAACCTGTTCCGGGCGGTGATAATGTGTTACGGAGTCAAGGCTACCTATGGTGCAGGCATGAGAATGTCCACCGACAGACCTTTCACCGACTACTTCGGTGTCTTCGGTGAACAGAATCACATCTACCCACAGGTAGAGATCGCTCCCTACTGGAAGAAAGTAGTCAAGGGTGAGTGGGTCTGTCCTAAAGACAACCTCTATGTTCAGGCTATCCTTTGTCTCGTGGATTGGGACAAAGTATAATCCGTTTAGCTTCGCCTTACTTTCCTGTAAGGACATGGGTCAGAGTTCTTCCCCTCTCTGACCCTCTTTCATTTTTAGCACCTCTTACCTCTTTTACAATTATCCCAAAATAACTACTCATGGAGAATGAAATGGCATATCCAAGATATAGAGTATGGGATAAAGTTACCCCTGTTATTTGTCCGAGTGGAGAGATATTCACTCCTGAACAATGGATTGAACGTTACCCTGCTGCCGACATCTTAAAGACCGTTGTTGATGGTGGTGAAGTCAATGGCGGATATTTTGGGTTTTTCAATCAGATGGTATCTTACGCAGAGACTGAGGGCTGTGATTTTTCGGAATGTGTAACAGATCAAGATTTCCTTGACGCAATCGAGGCGTGGGAAGACTCGATGAATATGCCCTTTGATGACGTTACTCCCGAAGAACGTATCGCTGCTGCTCTCGAATTTCAGAATTTGATGGAGTATTAGAAATGACTTTGACTACTTTTGAACTTGCAAAGAAAAACTATGATAGAGGACTTTGGACTGCTGATATGCTTTTGAAACTTGTCGATAAAGGCAAGCTCACTCAGGAACAGTATGTCGAGATTGTCGGCTATCAGGGTGAATAACAATGGCATTTACTCATGGAACTGCCTCTGCATTACCTGAATCGGGTAAACTCGGTGCAGGTAGTCATGTAGGTAACTATGCTATCGTAAGAATCGGTCTAGTCGGTGAAAATTTCGGTAGCAAGTATTCTGCTTATAATACATCTCTCACTAAAACAGATAAGTCAGTCTCTTCTTGGAGAGAGATGTCAGGCTCTTATACAAGCTCTTATGCCATGTTCGGGGGTGGGTCAAACTTTTCTGCTGCGCAGTCCCGACTTCAATGTATAAATAGCTCTTTATCTCTCACAACGAAGTATCTTGGTACTGCAAGAGTAAAACCCTGTGCCGGATATATAAATGGTAGTGCGGTGTTCGCAGGTGGCTCTTCCAACATAAACAATTACTTAACTGGTGCTTTAGCAAGTGTTGAGTCTGTCAATAACTCATTGACGATTACAACAAGAACTGATCTATCCGTTGCTCGTGGCTACATGGCGAGTGCCAGTATGCCTGATTATGTACTCTTTGCAGGTGGTGCAAATACTAGCAGTACAAGAGTAAATACTGTTGACGCTTATAACGCTTCTTTTACAAGGAGCACTCCAACTGCTTTAAGAAATACAAAATATCGTTGTGGTGGTGGTTGTGCTGGACAATATGGCATTATTGCAGGCGGTAATACAGGCTCTAATTCAAATGTAGTCGATGTTTATAATTCATCTCTTACGAGAAGTAATGGCACAAACCTTGCCTATGCCCGATCTGCCATCGGCTCGGTTTCGATAAATGGCAACGTACTGTTTGCAGGCGGTGATGGGAACTCCTCAAGAACAGAAAGTTATAATGCCTCTCTCACACGAACAACCGAAACAAATCTTACACAAGCAAACACGTATTTAAATGGTGCATGGACTGGAACTTATGCTCTGTTTGCTCAAGGCAACACCGCAAGCACCACAGTAGATTACTACACAGTACCCTACTTGCCGACAGTCAGTATTACTACACAACCTGTTTCCGCAACATATAACATCAATGCTACTGCCTCTGCTCTTAGTATAGCCATATCATCTTCAGGGGCTACATCTACCGCATATCAATGGCAGACATCGACAGATAATACTAATTGGAGTAATGTCAACGGAGCTACGTCTAGCACATATACACCACCAACCAATGTAGCAGGCGTTAAATACTATAGATGTGTTGTTACAGTAAGTAACGCTTCGGGAAGTGCTCAAGCGACATCTAATAGTGCAAGTATTACAGTCAATACACCTGCTCCTATTATCAATATACTAACCCAACCGGTATCAGCAACCTATCAGTTAAACGATACTCCTACAGACCTATTTTGTAGTATCAGTGGTCAGTATGCTACTACTACAATAGCAATATGGCAGTATTCTGATGATGGAACGACTTGGATTGATATACCAAATACTGATGATATTTATTATACACCTAGCACATCTACAGTAGGTGTAACATATTACAGAGCAACTTTTGTAGCTACTAATAGCACAGGTACTACTACCGCAATTTCTAATCCTGCTACAATCACAGTCAATCCCCCCTCTCCTACAGTTACTATCACTACACAACCTCAATCGGCTACTTATCCAACAACTGCTACCCCCTCAGCATTGACTGTTGTCATATCTAGCACCTACGCCACTACCACAACTTATCAATGGCAACAATCCTCAGATGGGTCATCTTGGTCGAATATCAGCGGAGCAACATCAAGTTCCTATATCCCCAATATATCATCCGTAGGAGTAACGTATTATAGAGTTACTGTTACTGTAACCAATACAACAGGGTCAGCTTCCGCCACATCTAACTCAGCAACGATTACAGTTTATAATCCGGCAGTCGAATTTGATATTCAAGGGTCATCACTCTCTCTGTCTTCTTCTAATCTGTCTGTTGAAGTAAAAATGGAGAGTGTATTACAGAATGGCACGCTCAATCTCACGTCTTCATCTCTTAGTGTCGATAATACACTTGACCTCAATGTTCAGGGGTCATCGCTTACCCTCTCCTCATCTAACCTGTCTCTCGATGAGGCTCTTGAACTCAATGTAACAGGCAGTTCTCTCACACTCTCTTCTTCAGCTTATGACCTAGAGACAGAACTTGACTTTAACCTTATCGGTGGCTCTCTTACACTCTCATCTTCTGCTTATGAGATGGACAGAGAGATCGATTTCGACCTTACTGGTGATTCACTTACACTATCCTCATCTAATCTTCAGTTCCTCACAGGTATCGACTTCAATATCACAGGCTCGATACTCACTCTGTCCGGAGTACCTATCACTCTCGACACCTCTGTGTCATTCGACATACAGAATGGTCTCCTGACCCTCACCTCTGCACCTCTCACCACCGAGTTCGGTGTGGCGTTCGATGTCAATGGCTCTATCCTTACTCTCACCTCATCACCTATTGAAGTCGGTAACGTCTATAACGCAGAGATTGTCGGTAACACTCTTGTCCTCACTTCCGATACCATGCAGACGGAGATTAAGATAGTCTATGACATGGCAGGAAACTCCCTGTCTCTGTCGGGAGACACACTCACTCTTGACCGACTCTATGAAGCAGACCTCTCAGGTGCTACTCTCACCCTCACAGGTGGAACTCTCACAGTAGATACCGACATCTCATTTGACCTTACAGGCTCTGCTCTTAACCTCTCTTCCGATAACCTGCAATTCATCGAACACTTCATCTTCAATATCACAGGCTCTGTTCTTGGTCTCACCTCTACGCCTTACACGTTTGAACGCACCATAGCGTTCGACATACAGAACGGACAACTCACCCTCTCCTCAGACAATATCGATGTGGGTATCGGTATCTTCTTCAATATCAACGGAAGCACTCTCGACCTGACCTCTACCTCTATCGATGTGGGCAACGTCTATAACGCTGAGATCATCGGCAGCAACCTCGTTCTCACCTCTGATTCAATGCAGACCATCATCGGTATCTCGTTCGACCTCACAGGCTCTGCTCTGTCTCTCTTAGGCGGTGAGTTCTCTCTCGACCAAAGTCTCACGATGGACATTACAGGCTCGACCCTCACGATGGATGGCGGTCTCATCTCTATCGATGTGGGCACTACGTTCGACATCTTAGGCTCTACTCTTACCCTCACAGGCAATCCTATCGATGTCGCTACTAAACTTGAAATGCTCTTGGCAGGCAACACTCTCAGCCTGTCTTCAGATAACCTTGAACTCTTCATCGGCAAACTGTTCGAGATAATCGGCTCTGAACTCAATCTCACAGGCGATAATATCGATGTCGAGAATGACTTGACCCTTTCCATCACAGGTAACACTCTTCACCTGACTGGTGGAGACTTCGACTTCACACAGACCCTCTCGTTCGACATCATCGGTGAGATTCTCGAACTGGCAGGTGATGAGATAGAGTGGGACACCGAGTTTATCCCCAATGTCCGTACCATCTACTTCCTCGAACTCTATCCCACCTCTTTGTCTCTTGAGACTTATCCCACAACAATGACATTAGACCTGTATGGGAAGACTTTAGAGGCAGAACTCAACGATACCACCCATGACCTCTGCCTGTACCAACAGAAACATGAATACACATTAACTAGGAGCAGACTATGAACAGAATCGTGATACCACAGTTCGATTATGGTTATCAGGAACAGATCACTTTGTTTACTGATAGCACGCACGCCACCATCAAAGACCTCACAGACATCGATGTATCTCTCAAGATGTGGGAGAACGATAACACTACTCCGGTCTTCACCGAGACCTGTGTCATCGACAATGTATCTAAGACCATTTTTGTACCTGTTACTGCCGAGATGACCGCTAAGGTCGGTTTCTTCAACGCCGAACTGGAACTGACTAAATC
>Ga0265299_10006733_pt1 | contig 10411 bp, 7 predicted proteins | sample AusTroGonzalo_MG_4_FD_193485 | JGI IMG/M metagenome (GOLD analysis project Ga0265299, IMG submission 193485) | Bovine rumen microbial communities from tropical cattle in Woodstock, Queensland, Australia - Gonzalo_02 | ecosystem: Host-associated > Mammals > Digestive system > Stomach > Rumen ...
GAGTATCAGGAGATGTGGGACCGCCATTTCTCGAAGCACCCGAACCTGTTCCTGATACTCTGCGGCGACCAGAGCTCGGCCACGACCTGGCGGCAGCTCCAGACCGGACGGCATGGCAACGCAGTGTATTCGATTCTCCAGGACTATCCGCGAAAGAGCGACAGGGAGGACTGGCTTAGGCTTCTCCGTTTCCGTCCGGCGAAGGGCGTCGTGGAGGTCTACACCTATTCGCCGGTGCAGGATCGCCTTTGCGACGATGCGGGCTTCTGGCACGGTCGCCACTGGCACCAGTTCGAGATTCCACTGCCAAACGTGCGCGGCGAATGATATAATACACACTATGAAAAATGCGTCATATTGGTTGGCGGTGTGGCTGGTGCTTTGCACGGCATCGCTGTTCGCAGGCGGAAAGCCTAAGTACGTGTTCCTGTTCATCGGGGACGGCATGTCCATCCCGCAGCGGATGGTTGCGGAGGAGTTTGCAAAGAAGATAGGTCGCGGCGAGCTTGTCATGAACAAGATGCCCTACCAGGCAACCACGCGCACGAGGTCGGCGGATTGCATCATAACCGATTCTGCCGCCGCCGCAACTGCGATCGCGTGCGGCGAGAAGACGAACGACGGGATGGTGGGCGTCGCGCCGAACGGAAGGCGGCTTGAATCCGTCGCAGAGGTCGTGGCGAAGCGCGGCATGAAGATCGGCATAGCGACAACGACCATGATAACGCATGCGACGCCAGCCGGATTCTACGCTCATCGCAGCAACAGGAGCGACGTGTATGGAATCGGCCTTGACCTCGTCGGGAGCGGGTTCGACTACTTCGTCGGCGGCGGAATGGGCGGAAAGGAGGACGACTGCTCGAGCGAGCTGTATCGCGGAAACATCTACGATCTCGCCCGGAAGTCCGGCTACAAGGTCGTGACCAACAGGGCCGAATGGGCGGCGATTCGTCCAGGCGAAAAGAGCCTAAGCGTCTTTTCCGACCGTCATCTTGGGTTCGCCATCGACGACGACGGGTCGCGTCCTTCGCTGGCGGAGTTCGTGGAGAAGGGGATAGAGGTCCTCGACAATCCGAATGGATTCTTCCTGATGTGCGAGGGCGGCACGCTGGATTTCGCAGGGCACGCCAACGATGCCGCGACAAACCTTCGAGAGGTGCTTGCTCTCGACGACGCCGTCAAGGTCGCGATGCGTTTTGCCGAGAGCCGTCCGGGTGAGGCCCTCGTAATCGTTACGGGAGACCATGAGACGGGCGGGCTCTCAATGGGGTTCGCCGGTACGGGCGACAGGTTCAAGGTTGAATTCTTCGCGGGACAGAAAATCTCCACGGAGATGTTCTCCATGAAGATAAAGGAAATGCTGAAGGAGAACATAAACCTCCGCTTCGAGGATCTGAAGCCGCTCGTCACTGAGAATTTCGGTCTCGTGTTCGACGGTAGCGCGGACAACTTGTTGCTTGTGAACGGCGTCGAGGTGGAGGCGATGCGCAACGCGCTCGAAAAGGATCGCGAATTCATAAAGAACCATGTCGCCGATACCACCGAACACGACAAGAAGCGCCGCTACAGGTTCGCGGCCGCCGTCAGAGGCGTGCTGGCCGCCCATGCAGGCGTCGGGTGGAGTTCTGGATCCCACACGGCGCTGCCGACGCTTACAACGGCGTATGGATGCAGGGCGGACATCCTTGTTGGAATGCAGGATAACACGGACATAGGCAATCGTCTGAAGGGGCTTTTCGGGGAGTGACGCAATGAAGGGAACAGGCTATGTCCCCGCCGTCGCGTTTGCGCTGCTTTGCGTTGCGATGTGGTTCGCTCCGCCGGTGCGTCCGCTCGCGGACGGCGGCGGCGAGGCCGTGCGGGCCCGCGTGATATCGACCGACGACGGCGCAGTCGAGCTCACGGGCCAGCTCGAATACGGCACGCAGAACCTGGAAGTGGAAATTCTCTCCGGCCCTGCGAAAGGGCGACGTTTCCGTGCCGCGAACGAATTGCGCGCACAGCTCGACTTCGACAAGAAATTCAAGGCGGGGGATTCAGCCGTGGTGATATGGCCTGCGGGTGGGGCGAAGGACGGCGACACGCTCGTGGCCCGCGACCATTGGCGGCTTGGCTGGTTGGCGGCGCTCTTCGGGGCGTTCTGCCTTCTTCTTGTTGTATTTGGCGGATGGACCGGGGCAAAGGCTCTGTTCAGCTTCGTGTTTGCTTGCCTTGCCATTTGGAAGATACTTGTTCCGCTATGTCTTATGGGATGGAGTGCGTCATGGGTGTCGTTCCTGACGGTGTCTGCACTCGCCGCCGTAATCATGTATCTTGTTGCTGGGCTTTCGCGCAAGGGCGTTGCGGCGTTTCTGGGTTCCATGCTCGGCGTCGGCGCGTCGCTTGTGCTGTCGAAGTTCTTTGCGGCGGCGATGCATGTAAACGGGGCGACGATGCCGTTCGTCCAGGCGCTTCTCTATTCCGGGCATTCGTCACTTGACCTTGCGGATGTGTTTACGGGCGCGGCAATACTTGCATCGTCCGGCGCACTGATGGATCTTGCAATGGATATTGCATCAGGTGTTGACGAGGTGGCGCGGCACAACCCTGCATTGCCGCCGCGCGCCCTTTTCTCGAGTGGGCTCAGGATCGGAAGGTCGGTAGTAGGCACAATGACCACTACGCTGCTCCTCGCGTATTCCGGCGGCTACCTCACGCTTCTCATGGTCTTCGCCGCGCAGGGAACTCCGCCGGCGGCTTTCATGAACTCGACGATCGTATCTGCCGAAACAGTGAAGACGCTTGTGGGGTCTTTTGGCCTTGTGCTCGTCGCACCGTTCACGGCGCTTGTGTCGGCGTTTCTCCCTTGTCGGGAATTTGAAATGCCATGTGCAGATAGTGTATAATACTTTCGTATGAAGACGATTCTAATGTTTACGTGCCTTGTGGCGGCGGTTTCGCTGCGGGCGAAGGACTTTTCCCCGGAGGCGCATACAGGCGCCGCGATACAAAAGGCTATAGACGCCGCGTATGCGGCTGGTGGCGGACGCGTCACGCTTGAGCGAGGGGTTGTTTATCCAAGTGGCACGCTTTATTTAAGGAGTCGTGTCGAGTTGAACGTTCCGGAGGGGGCTGTGATCCTCGGAGGAGCAAGTCCAGCGGACTACGACGACGTGGACGATCCTCGCATCGGCAGACGTCCCGAAAAGTCCACGAAGGTGTTCATAGCGTGCCTTGACGGCGAGGATGTAGCGATAACCGGTAAGGGCGTGATCGATGGTCAGGGCGTCAAGTTCTACGACGTGAATACGGTTCTGTGGGGGTGGTTTTATGCGAAGCCGCCGCATCCGCGCCCGCGTATGGTAGAGTTCTTCAACTGCCGGAACGTCCGCTTCGAGGGAATAACTTTCAAGGACAGCCCTGGATGGACATGCTGGATCAGGAAGTGTGAGAACTTCGCGGCGGATCGTGTTAGGATCGTCGCCGACCAGAAAATGATCAACAACGACGGTTTTCACATCGACAGCTGCCGGCACGTGCGCATACGCAATTGCGACCTAAAGACCGGAGACGACTGCATCGTCATGCGTGCAATACGCACTCCGGGAGGAGAGGACTTGGTATGCGAGGACATGGTCGTCGAAGACTGCGCCCTTGATAGCGCCTGCCAGTGCGTCCGGCTTGGATGCCCGTCGGACGGAACGATACGCAACGGAATATTCCGCCGCCTGAAGATGAGGGGAAGCAACGGAGTGGTTTCCTGCCATCCAGTAAGGTATTTGCTCGACGGGGAGCATGGGAGCTGCCGAATGGAGGATATCACGATTGAGGACTGCGACATCGACGTGGGCGACACGGCGATTGCATTCTCGGTCGAGCCGGGCATAACGCTTCGGGATTTCGGGAACGTCGCGTTTCGCAGGACACGGCTAAAGTCCAAAAAGGCTCTCGTGCTAAGCGGAACGGGCGACACCCCGCTTCGCAATGTCATATTCGAGGACGTGAGCGGAGCAGTCGAAGCCGAGAGGCCAATCGACATGTCGAATGTCGAGGGATTCCGCTTTGATCGCTTTGACGTGCGCTCCGGACGGGGAAAGCGGTCTTCTGCCGCGACAAACGAATCTGATGGATGGGAAAGGGGCCTTTGAAGATGGCCGGCGTTCCTATTTCCGCCGGACACGCCGTAAAAAACCATCTGAACTTATTCGTCCGCCGTGGCGTTTAACCTTCCAGAAACGACGAGGGAGGAGCCGAAAGATGACAGACGGTGGGATTGGCGAGCGGTTAGGTTGCGGACTGCAAATCCGCTTACAGCGGTTCAACTCCGCGTCTGGCCGCTACCCTGTGAAAGACACGCAGTCCCCCAACGTCCTGGCGTTGCAGAACGTCGTTTTCCCTGCATTGAGGCTTCAGGTAAACGGGCTAAGGCGTTTTGCCAGAGTTCGTGGATGGCGTCTTGAATGCATATGCCTTGGCCCCGAGGCGAGCGATAGGCGAATCAAGGAGGTCATAGACGAGTGCCGCCCTGACGGAATAATAGCCTCCCTGGACCGTACGCTTCCCGATGCCGTAGTCTGCAGCTTTCCCACGGTCTGCTTCGACTGCTCCCCTACCTTGGTGCCGCCAGACGCTCCGTACATAAACCACGACGCAAAGGCAACGGCGCACTTGGCGGCGAGAGAGCTGTTCAAGGCGGGATGTTCGTCGTATGCGTTTATGCGTGCCGCCGGGGACTGGTATTGGAGCGTTGACCGCGAGGCCGCGTTTGTCAACGAAGTTAGGCTTCGCGGAGGGCGGCTGGAAGAGTCGTTTTGCCCGCCGGCGGCAGCGGAAGGCAGGCACAATATCGGCGGCGGGAAGCTTTTTGAACAGGCGCTGTGCAAATGGGTGGAGAGGCTTGAGAAGCCATGCGGCGTGTTTGCGGCGAACGACGCCCTGGCTGCCATACTGCTTAAGGTCTGCAGGAAGTCGGGCGTCAGCGTGCCAAAGGATGTCGCGGTCGTTGGGGTGGACAACGATCCTCAATTTTGCCTGAAGTCGAAGCCACACCTGACGAGCGTCGTGCCGGACTGGGAAATGGGAGCGTTCCTTGCCGCCGAAGCGCTCGACATGGTGATGCGTGGCGAGACTGTGCCGCAAAGGAGGGAGTTCCGTCCGATAGGCATTGCCGTGAGGGAGTCGACCCAGCACTCGCACCAAAGGATTGACTTCAGGGTCGACTTGGCGGTCGAGTTGATTCGCCGCAAGGCGTGCACAGGCCTTAGGGCTTCCGACGTTGCATGCAAGATGGGGTGCTCCAGGCGTCTGGCGGAAATGCGCTTCAGGGAGATAACGGGAACTAGCATGCAGGAGGCGATCAGGGACGCGAGGCTGCAGAACGCCCGTTCGATGCTCGAGCACACGACCTTGCCTGTCTCCGTTGTCGCAAAGCGCAGCGGCTGGAAGAGCATACCGACTTTTGACCGCGACTTCTATGCTGCAATGGGCGTTTCCCCGACCGAGTGCCGCAAAATGTTTTGCGCCAAGTAGTGTTTTCATGGCGTTATTTACGTTTCGTACTTTACGCCATACGGATAATCTGGTATAATTCGCGACCATGAAGCCAAATAATCCATTTGTAATCAGCGGTTATCGTGGTCCAGAGTATTTCTGCGACCGTGTTCGCGAGACAGACAAGGTTGTTTCTGCGCTTGTGAACGAACGGAATGTCACGCTGATGGCTCCGCGCAGGTATGGCAAGACTGGCCTTGTCAGGAATGTTTTCAATTCCCTGCCGAAAGAATATGCGCCCATATATATTGACATTTACTCGACTTCAAACCTCAACGAGTTCACTCAAGTGTTTGCCTCGGCAGTTATCGGTGCGCTGGACAGCAACGTTGAAAAGGCGCTCGGGGCGATAGGGAGCTTTTTCAAGGCCGTTCGGCCAACGGTGACTCCAGATGGCACTGGCGGAGTCTCGTTTTCCTTTACTGTCGAGAAGAATGCGACGGAGGCGACGTTGCAGGGCGTATTCGACTACATTGCTTCCAAGGAGATGCGGATTGTCCTGGCGATAGACGAATTCCAGCAGATTCTAAGCTATCCCGAGAAGGGCACGGAGGCTTTGCTGCGTAGCCGCATACAGTTTCTGGAAAACGCGAATTTCATTTTCTCCGGTTCGCGCCACCACCTGATGGGGGAGATGTTCACTTCGCCCCGCCATCCCTTTTACCAGTCTACCGACATAATGTCGCTTGACGTCATCGGGGTCGACGCATATCGCTCTTTCGCCGAGCGCTTTTTCCGCGAGGCGGGGCGGGGGTTCTCGGCAGAGGCGTTTGACGCCCTGTACAGACGCTTTGACGGGGTTACATGGTATCTTCAAAGCGTCCTCAACAGAATATGGGGCGAAGGCGGCGCACTTGAGTCCGCGAAGGACGTTGACGTCGCGGTTGAAAGCCTTGTGGAGGATCGGGCGCTGACGTTTCACGATTTGCTCGCAGCCCAGACGGAAGTCGGCAGGGCGCTCATGCGCGCGATTGCGTCCGAAGGCAAGGTTAGGGAGATGACCGCCGGAGAGTTTATCAGGCGGCATTCCCTGACGGCGCCGTCTTCCGTCCGCACTGCATTGCCAGGGCTTGAGGAGCACGACCTCGTGTATCGCTCGCCCGACGGCTATATGGTGTACGACTATCTGTTTGCGGAGTACCTGCGCAGCAGTTTGCGTTTCTCCGGCTAGCTCTCCGGAAAATGTTTTGCGCAAAGAGATAAGGCATTGATGGTACAATTCACGACGATGTACATAAGTGGAATCAAGGAGGTTACGATGAAGAATGTCGTGTTTGTTGCCGTGATGGTTGCCGTTGCGTGCGGCTGCGGTTCCGTGCGTCCGGGAACGGACGCCGCGCAGGTAGAGCACGTCGTCCTTGTCGGCATTGACGGCCTTGGCGCCAGGTGGATTCCCTGGGAGAAGATGCCGAACCTCTCGAAGCTCCGCTCCGAGGGCCTCTACGCCGTAGGACGGTGCAGCTTTCCGACGTCGTCCGGCATCAACTGGGCGACGGCCATGTTCGGCACCGTCGTCGAGCTGCACGGCTACCGCGAGTGGAACAGCCGCAGGCCGGATGTGTCCGCGTTCGAGGTGACTGACAGAGGAATTCCGCCGTGCATCTTCCACGAGATCCGCAGACAGGACCCTTCGGCCTGCACTGTGTCGCTCTACGACTGGGACGGCATTGGCTTCGTGCATGCCACGAACGAGGTCGATTTCGTTCGATACTGTTCCGACGGCTCATATGAGGAGCGCGACGACGCGGTTGTGGACGAGGGAATCGCGCAGATCCGCGCGAAGCGTCCAAAGCTGGCTTTTCTCTACCAGGGCCAGCCCGACGAGTACGGGCACAAGTCGGGCTGGGGCTCGCCCGACTTCACGAATGCATGCGTCCGCATCGACAGGAACATCGGCAAGATCGTCGAGTGCCTTGAGGACGCGGGGCTTCGCGATTCCACGGCCATAGTGGTCGTCGCAGACCACGGCGGGCAGGGCAAGGAGCACGGCATGGCGAACCTTGACTGCTTCGAGGTGCCGTTTCTCGTATCGGCTCCTGCGCTGCGCGGCGGCTTCCGGCTTCGCGAGCCGGTCCTTCTCGCCGACACTGCGCCGACGATTGCCGCGCTGCTTGGCTACGCGGTGCCGGAGTCCTGGCGCGGACGCCCTGCGGTTGTTGCAAGGTGAAACTGGCGTTGTGCCGGAAAATGTTTTGCGCAAAAAGATAAGTCTATGATGGTACAATGCGCATGTCTGTCAAATCAACAACAGCCATTCAAAGGAGGTTAAAGACATGAAACTGAAAGAAATGACCAAAATTTCAGGGGTGGCACTTAGCGTAGTTGCGGCTACCTTTGTGTCGATTTCGGCATTCGGCGATTCGCCGCTGTCTGTGTTTTACGACTTCAAGGATGGAGATGTCGGTACAGAAGTGAGCACCGTCACCGACGATTCCGGCACGTATATCGGCACTGCTTATTTGGCAGACTCCAACGGCCAGAAGCCGAAGTTCTCCGACGACGGCCCTGGAATGGTTGTCACTGGAGGAGTACTCGTGTGTTCCGCTCCGCATTCTATTGCTTTCAGGTACAAGGATAGTAACAACAGGAGTGGATATGTCGAGATTCCCGGCCTCGCCTCGGCTCTTGCAGGACGCTCGGCATTCACAGTCGAATATTTTATTAAGATGGTAGAGGGATTCAACTATAGCGAGGGTGGCTCTTATGCCCGCTATTCCAAGACGGCATTCTACCTTAAGTCTTCCTCTTCGGGTTTTAAGCAGATTGCGCCGGTAACAACTGGCGGTACTACCGGGAAAGATGCCCAAAACCTGACGTTGCAGCAATATTCCGACGGCACTTCCAGCACTAATTGCAAGTTTGAGCACAATTTGAGCGATGGGAATTGGTATCATGTAGCGATTGTGTTTTCCGAGACAAACCCATCTACGCACGAAGGGACATTGGCGTTTTACGTAAACGGAGCGCACATCGGAGATACGGAGTACGTGAATACGTCAGGCAGCGATCTCATGTTCCGTATCGGGAGTGGATATAAACGCCTTCCTGACGGGGACAACAAGACAGGACAGGAATCAATCCACGCATCCATGTCGTGCCTGAGGGTAAGCGGCGCGGCTCTGTCGCCGAGCGAGTTCCTCAGCACTGACGTTACATCGTATGTTTCGGGGTTGGACACGATGGCGTTCTACGACTTCAAGGATGGTAATTCCGGCGATGCGGTAGCAAGAGTGGTGAATGGCGTGGACTCTTCCCTCTTTCCTGGGACAGCGGCGACTATTGGCGGTTCTGTTACGTTCTCCGATGACTGCCCTGCTACGAAGATATACGGGAGCTCGAATGCAGGTGACGTACTTGTCGAAAATCCGCAGTCGGTGCGCTTTGAGGCTGGGAAGAGCGACAATGGCGGAAAGATTTCTCTCGCATCGCTTGCGACGTCACTTTCCCGTCTTGATGCCTACACGGTCGAATTCTTCTTCAAGATGGATGCCTATGACAACTGGCGGACAATGGCGGCGTGGAAATACGGTGACGAGGTTGCCGTAAAGTTCAACATGACCGGCACTGCAGGTTCATATCCCAATACGCATGGAACCTACAACGCCTGCGCAACAGAGTCGCTGACCAATAAAAACGGTACCATTACAACTGGAGCTTCCACGCAGAGCACGTTGTCTAGGACGCTGGGGTCTGAATGGCATCATTTCGCGGTGGTATATACTCGTTCCGACAACTCGATTTGGACTTACATAGACAAGCAAGTATCTCCTAATGCGGCCATCGTCACAAATCAGTATACTGCGGTACAGTATCCGCTTGTGCTTGGAACGTCCGCATTTTCCCAGAAAGAGGGTCAGGAGGTGTTTGGCGGCTACATCTCATGCGTACGCGTGACGCCTCGAGCGCTCTCAATGTCGGACTTCATGACAACTTCCGAAAAGGCTGTGCTTCCAGATACGGTGTTTGCGCTATCCTTCGACGATGGGGTTGCGAACGAGCCTGTGTATGGAGCGCCCGGAGGCACGACAGGACCTGGTACAACGGGAGTCAAGACATATCCCGACGGCCGTCCCGTCAGAATCCTCTACAATCTTTTTGCGGAATGCACTCCGAGATGTGAAAGGACTTCTTATTCTGACCGCCTGGTCATGTGGGAAGGCTGCAGGATGTGGACAAACAACCTAGCATTGCATTACCCGGCCGGGGCGACCGTGGCCGGCCAGGGGAACGCTGTTTACTACGGTGCGATTGTCGCCACCTCTTTGGCGAGTTCTAAGGCAGACCGCGAACACATGAACCCGGCTTCGTGGACGATGGAGGCGTTCGTGAAACTGGAGAAGTACAATCTTCCGAATTCCCCCGACGCTACAAAGAAGGCCTTGATCTTCGGAAAGGCTGGCAACACGGCTCCTGCGAACAACAACCCCGTCTGGTATCCGCGTTCGTCGTGGATGGTGTCCTACACGAGCGAAGGGAGGTTGCAACTTGAATGGACAGAACGCCCCACGGCGGACTTCACAGAATACGGCGAAGGCACAACCGACTATTACAAGAGCGCAACAACCGCCGTCACCAGCTTGACGGATCTAAGGTGGCATCACGTGGCGCTTTCGTACGATGCGTCCGCAAGGCAGTTTATCCTCTACGTAGACCGCAGCGTTGTGTTGACGCAGCCGCTTTTGAATGCTGACGAGTCCAATGCGCTTTTCGACGGCAATTACCCATACTGCTTTGGACGGTTCCCGACGACATCCGGCTTCGAGGGCTGGATGGACGAGATACGCTTCTCTTCCAAGGTGCTGCAGCCCGAGGAGTTCGAGCAGTTCGAGACGAGGGGGCTGGTTATTTCCTTCAGGTGATGTCGATGCCCGTGTCGAACTGC
>Ga0265299_10006739_pt1 | contig 10408 bp, 18 predicted proteins | sample AusTroGonzalo_MG_4_FD_193485 | JGI IMG/M metagenome (GOLD analysis project Ga0265299, IMG submission 193485) | Bovine rumen microbial communities from tropical cattle in Woodstock, Queensland, Australia - Gonzalo_02 | ecosystem: Host-associated > Mammals > Digestive system > Stomach > Rumen ...
GAGTTTCAATACAACGATGCGCCCCCATGTATCTTATCGGGTTTATTGCTCAGAGACATCGGACCAGGGCAGAGGAACAATTGGTTATTCTCATGTGGAGTATATCTTAGGCTTAAAGATGAGAACTGTGATTTACGTACACTACTCACCGATATCAATCACAGCCTTCATGACCCCATCCCTGACAATGAGCTTAATGCGACAGTCATTAAAGGGTTCAATCGCAAGTCGTACTTTTATATGTGCGCAGCATTGGACAGATGTGATAAGGCAACTTGTCGTCAGCAGGAATACGGCATTGAATCTAAAGCATCCACTGGGCTTGATTTTGGGGACCTTACACAGTATATGACAGACCCTCCATACTATGAATGGATTGTCAACGGCCAGAAGTTAACGTTCTGGAATGAGCAGGAGATATTGGGACAAGGTAAGTTTAGAGCTCTTTGTTTACGACAATTACACTTAGTACCGAGAACAGTGCCGGACGATAGGTGGTCGAAAATATTAACACGCGCCTGTGAGAATATTACAGTCATTCAACCATCTGTAGATAGTGGAGACTTCTCATCAGGTTCTACATTTTATGATTTGACATGTGCATTCTTTAATGTACGCCGCAAAGCTGATAACATAACACAGCTTGCTATGGGACGTGTATATAAGGATGAGGTTGAGAAGGAATACATATTTACAGCGAAATCATTCATTGACTTCTTAGTACATAAGAATGATTTCACGCAATATAAACCTATCGAGATGAGGGTTCGATTACAGCAGTTAGGTGCATATAAAGAAGGTATCTATTGGCATATGCCGATTAGTTCAATCCCGGAACAGGAGGAGAAACCTATCGAGATTGATTTCAGAGATAAGGAAACAGGACAGGAGGATTTCTGATGGATAGTAGATTACGTTTCTGTCCTAAGTGTGACAGAAAGATGAAACTGATGTTAGGAATATACGGTTTCTATTATCACTGTGACCACTGTATGTATACGGAGTTTTGAATGAACACATTTAATGGAACACTGGATATCTACCTTGCTTCAGCAGGATGTGGGAAGACACATCAGTTGATGAATATTATTGACCGACATATGCAAGAAGGAGTACCGATAGAACGAATAGCATTTGTTACATTTACAAAGAAAGGTGCTGAAGTAGCACAGATGCGTGTAGCAAACGATTTCGGTATCGATTTGAAACGCCTTAAGAACTTCCGTACAATTCATAGCCTAGCATTTCGTGGTTGTGGAGCAACACGTGAACGTATGATGGATTACTCGAAGTATAAAGACTTCGGTGAGAAAGCAGGATATGACTTCGGCAAGTTAGGCCTTGATGCAACAGAAGGTAATGACTGGCGTGAGATGCAGGATCAGCAGCTTGTAACAATCGAACAGCTATATAGAACGAATCGCAAGTACTGTGAACAGATTATGGACGACAGGGTTGCATATGCAGACTTAGCACGATATATACAGCTGTATCAGAAGTATAAGAAAACATTCGGTTTTATGGACTTCACCGATTTGTTGGAACAGTATATTGCGCAAGGACTGACAGAGGACGTTGACATAGTATGTCTAGATGAGATGCAGGATTCAAGTCCATTACAGTGGCAGCTCGTGTTCCAGGCCTTCAGTAAAGCGAAACACGTATATGCGGTTGGAGATGTTAAACAGGCTGTATTTACTTATAGTGGAGCCTCTGCAGACACATTGTTAAAGTTAAAAGGTACACAGCATATGTTGGATACATCATATCGTGTACCTTCTCGCATCCTAACGTTTGCTCAGCACATAGTAGACGAGATGGAATTAACAGACCATTCTAAATGCAAATCTGTCCGCGAAGGCGGTATCGTAGAGGAGATAACTTGTTTAGATGAACTTACAGGACAATTCGATATTTCTAAATCCTACTTCTTTCTTGCTCGAAATAAAAAGTTCTTCAAGCAATATGAACAGTGGTGTACCCAAAATGGGATCCCTTACTGTATTAAAGGAGAACCAGTGTTCTCTGATACCGATAAGATGGAGTTCAGAGACGGTAAGACAGATGACTGGGATCCTGGAAAGCTTGACTTCGCAAGAACGTGCCATTCTCACGGACTTTTCTATGCTAGACCGAAGGTTAACATTAGCACCATACACACTGTTAAAGGAGACGAAGCCGACGTCGTGGTCCTTATGTCAGATATCAGCCGAGCTGTCGACTCTCAATTAGAAATGGACCCGGATAGTGAACATCGAGTTTTCTATGTTGCAGTTACACGAGCTAAAGAAAAACTTATCATTGTTCAACCACAAACTCGTATGTACTACCCTTACCTTTTAATGTAGAAATCGTTAAGGAATATGGCGGGAAATTACTAAAATTAAAAATATTAAAGGATATTATCGAATAAAATTAAAATAAGTTCAAGTACACATCGCTTGAACTTGAAGGAGGTAAAGATGATTATGAAAGTGTACTGTGGCCGACCAGGTTGTGGTAAATTGATTGGTGCCCGAGACTTTAGTCCTGAAGGCAGAGTTCTTGAAGAAGAATGGGTTGATGGGGTTGTTGCTTATAAGAGTAGCAACCTGGAAGATAATTGGGACGGAGTGAAGTTCTGTTCTGAAGAATGCCTGGAACACAGGAACGACTTCGTAACACCGGAGGAGGTTGCAGATGAATAGCTCCCTTATAGCAATAATAGTGGTGATAGCGATTGTAATTCTTGCAGTCATTATCAATGATATACGAGAAACGCGCAGAATGCGGAAGGAAGAAGAGGAAGAGAGGGAACTGCAGAAGAAGAAACTCTCGGAAACAGCTCACTGCGGAAACGCCTGCACAAATGGATATCATAGCCCTATCGAAAATGTCAATGTACCTATCACTTGTTGTTGTTGGGCAGATATGTGTATATGGAGGTAATAAATGTCAGAAATTGTAGCAACAATCGATATTGAAACAGTTGACCCCCATCTTAAAGACTGGGGGCCAGGAGCGTGTCGCAAGGATGGTGAAATCTTAGGTGTAGGTTGTTACTGTCCTGAACTGAGTGTTGATGAATACTTTATGCCTGATGACCCTCGTATCGCAGAGATATTAAGTGACCCTGATATAGTAAAAGTATTCCATAACGGAGTATATGACTTGGATTGGCTTATTAATGGCTATGGGCTTGAGGTCAATGGCCGCTGTGAAGATACAATGACCCGTGAAACACTTCTTGATTCATACGCATTTAGTTATTCATTGGACGCTTGTTGTCAGCGCAGAGGTGTTGTTGGTAAGAACAAGGGTGATACTATCGACGCATGGTATAAAGAACAAGGATTCAAAGGTAAGGCCATTGAGAACCTGGATAAGATACCGCCACACATTGTTGGTAAGTATTGTCGCCAGGACTGTAAAGCAACTTATGATTTATATATGGCTCAACAACCATTATTGGAAGAACAGAACCTATTGAATGCCAATGACATCGAATGTAGGTTATATCCTTTACTGATGCAGATGAAGGGTAACGGCATCCGTGTTGATATGCAAAAGTTGTTCTCACTGGCAGATCAGTTTGAAGAGGAGTACGATAATGGTATTACTGAGTTGGAAAACATGTATGGATTCGCCGAAGGTAAGCTATCGATTAACAGTGGTAGTGACATCGAAAAGATGTGGAGAGCGGAACACCTTCCTATTGAATACACTGCTACGGGTAAGCCTTCATTTGCGGCTGGTGTTTTGGAAGACTGTCCTCATCCGTTGGCTGAAAAGATTCAACACCTTAGAGGCCTCGCAAAGACGCAATCATTCCTCGGTAGTTGGGTAGATTATTCAATTAATGGTTTTATCCATCCTTGTTTCTATCCTGCGAAGCGAGATGACAGTGGTACAGTAACAGGACGTTGGTCTTCAGGCGACCCAAATCTACAGCAAGTACCTGCACGTGCTGAGAAACACGGTAAAGAAATTCGTTCGTTGTTTATTCCGTTGGATGGATATATCTTGGGTGCATTCGACTATAAGCAGATTGAGTATCGTACATTCATACATTTTGCTGATGGTGAAGGAGCTGAAGCCGCGAGAGCAGAATTCCACGACCACGATGTTGACTATCACCAGATGGTACAGGAGATGATGGGATGGGTCACAGGCGATAAGGACAAAGATAAAGAGTATCGTCATATTACTAAGAACCTGAACTTCGGTTCTATCTATTGTATGGGCGCACGTTCCTTTGCACAGCGCTTTAAGAGACCTTTACTTAAGGCTCACCCGAATGCAGACCCAGACAACTTATTCCCATTGGCTGATTCACTAATGAAGGAATATAAACGTAAAATCCCATTTGTTGAACCAACTTGTCGCAAGATTATCAACACGGGTGAACGCAGAGGTTACGTTCGCACACTGAGTGGCAGACGACAGAGAATGCCATTGGATGGAGGTGGATACAAACTCGTTAACTATCTCATTCAGGGTTCAGCGGCTGACTTATTGAAGAAGGCTTTAGTGGATGCCTGGAGAGCCGGAGTATTCGAAGTACTTAAGTTGCATGCACAGGTACATGATGAAGTCGTGTTCAGTATCCCGGATACAAAAGAAGGATATGAGGCATGCTTAAAGTTGAAAGAGTGCATGGTTAATGCGTATCCACTAAAGATACCTTTAGGAGTAGATACGGAAATCGGACCAGATTGGGGTCACTGTGATATGGATAATTGGGAGGCATTTGAAAAGAAATGGAAGTAAGGGCAGACGAGAAGTGCATGTATGCGATCAGATGTCCGTCGTGCAAACTCATTATGAATGTGATTGGATCTACACTTAATGAAGAAAAGTACATTAGGTGTATGCACTGTAGAGCTATAGGTCGTACGGCCAATTGGATTAAAGGAGCACCGAGATGGAAGCAAGAGAAATCTTAGCTAAAGAGTACTGCGAAGAGTTCGATGAACGTCGCAAAAACGCTATGATATGTAGCTACTATAAGTACGGCCCTATAAAAGAGAACTTTCAGAAGGGTAGAGTAGATGCTATTGGTAGTCTCAAAAAGAACTTGAAGAAGTTCGAAGAAACAGGTAATACGGAATACCTGGTAGACGTTGCTAACTATGCAATGTTAAGATACATGTATCCAAAAGAAGGGGAATCATATAGACCAACAGATAGTGACCAGTCAGCAGGCGTTGACGGGATGACTATAAATGAAATGAAAAAATTCCAGGAGGAACACAAGTATGAGTGACATGAACGTTTGTACATTCATTGGAAGGGTAACTCGCGATGCTGAGCTTACTCAGGTTGGTGCGAAGAATACTTCGCTTGTTAAATGGGGTATTGCAAACAATACCGGTTTTGGACAGTATGAACACGCGCAGTTCTTCAACTGTCAGATGTGGGGTAAGCAGGGCGAGAACATCAAACAGTTCCTTACCAAAGGTAAACAAATCTGTGTTACAGGTATGTTGGAAGATACCTCATGGGAAGGACAGGATGGTACGAAACATCAGCAGTGGACATTAACTGTTAGTCAGGTATCGTTGTTAGCTGATTCAAAAAATCAGGTACAACAGCAGGTAGACGAAGCAGCAGGTTCATCTCCGTATGATGCGGAAGGAAACAGTAAGTTTTAATGAGAGTACACGTTAAACTATTGGGTGCCATTAATCGTCCTATTGCAGGTTTGGCAAGATGGTTTTATAACTATTTTCTAGAAGCTGCAAATGGGGCGGTAGCAATGGAAGAGTCGGAAGACTTAATTGAAGATGGAGATTATGAGTTACCGGATAAAGACTGGACTTATGATGAGAATGAAGATTATGGCGAGGATTTAATCGATGAGCAAGATATATTGGGCAGCACCCCTGCATGATGCAGAGGACAGAGCGCGTAATGCAATGTATGTACAGAAGTTACGTGCGAATGGACATACCGTATACGTTCCACAGGAACACGGTATTTGGGAACAGACACTCAATCAGTTTGGTGGAGATGTTGAAAAGACACGTAAACATTTCTATGAGTTAGATTTGAAGGCCTGTAAAGAAGCAGACATCTGTATTGCATGTGCAGGTAACATGGAACACCAGAGAGCGCCTTCTGAAGGCATGATTTGGGAGATGGGCTTTATGTCAGGTTGTCAGAAAACAGTATTGTTGTTCAATGAACATCATTACTGGGACTATAACCTGATGCTTGAATTCAGCAGTAAGATATTCGTCGACTTTGATGATATCATCCAGTACCTGGCTGAAGAGGAGTTCGTATGATTAAATACCTGTGGCAATTACCACAGAACCTGCTCGGATTACTTGTAGTTAAGGTAACCAGGGCTAGGTATAGTACTCTCGGGTGTTGGACAACACCTAAGGACTCTTTCGGAGTGACATTGGGGAAATACATCATACTGGGAGGTCGCTTCTCTACTATTGATGTACGCCACGAAAAGGGGCACCAGAAACAAAGTCTATACCTTGGTCCGTTCTATCTATTAGTAATAGGGCTTCCTTCAGTAGTTGGTAACTTGTTGAATAGAGTTATTCCATTTGACTATTACAAACAGCCGTGGGAAGCATGGGCAGATAAGTTGGGAGGTGTTGTACGTTAAGTTATCGTAATGAAGCTGCGTTCAGTAAAGCCTTGTGTACTGCAATGCGTGCGAAAGGAATCTTTGTACAACGCATCGAAAGTGGTGAAACAGGTAAAGGTATCCCCGATTTGTTTGTCCTCACCCATAAGGTGCCTATGTGGATTGAACTTAAACGAATCCATGCGGATATCCCAATGACACCTATGGGTACTGTTACAATACCATGGAGGCCAGGACAGCAAGCATGGCTGAGTGATGTTGATGCAAGAGGTGTTACTTGTTATACTATAGCCTGTTTTAATAACGGCATCTTAAAGATACAACACGACCAACTATGGCATGAGAACAAAGTATGGATACAGATGCCCGGGGTACATTATTACAAAGACATTAAGGAGTTGTTAGCATGAACGAATACTTAATTAAATTACGGGACGCGTTACGTGAAGAGTTGGATGCAACGAACACGTACGATAAGTTGTTGGCTATTGCATCTGAGGAAGACAAAGCTGTGATAGAAGAAATTAAAAAGGATGAGATTAATCATCAGGGTCGATTGTTGCAATTGATTCTAAAACGTGATCCATCCGCTTTAGAACCGTTTAATGCGGGATTAGACCAGGAGGAATAAAATGCCAAAATCAAAACACACTCGAAAAGGCGTAGTTCGTAAGCACGTATTGCGTACGCGCTTCAATAAGAACGGCGCACGATCAAGAACATTTAATTCAGGCCGTCAGTAGATAATAATAGCCACCAATCGAAAGAAAGGTGGCTATTATTTTGCTCTACTCCTTTACGAAGTTGTGAGTGATTGTGATGATTGCTGTTTCCAGTACTGGAAGTGATGCAGCAATAGCAGCTTCATATGGTGGGTTTACCAAAGCTATGACAGCTTCGGCTACGCCAATGATACCTGTTGTTGCAGCAACTACGACAGCATAAACCTTCTTACTCATACCTGCCTCCTTATGACTGTATGTTAGATAGCTACAAACACTGCTTTGATTTCGCAAGTGTTATTGCCTGATGGAATTGTGAGCAGTGCTACCTTATCAGTAACAACAGCTCCTGACTCGTCTGTGACTTCTACGCCGTTGATAAGCCATTTAGCAAACTGGAAGCCTGCACCTTCTTCTGCAGTAAATACAAGCTTTGAACCTGCGATGATGGTATATGTCTTCGGTGTAACAGAACAACCTGTTGGTGTTTCTGTAGCACAATACACTTCAGCAGTAAATGTTACGATGTTCTCAGGGAGAACACACATAATATTCTGCTTTGTGCGAGTCATTGATACAGGGTCAACTTCCTGCTGTCCTCTGTAAACCTTGCACGCTGTCTCCATGTCCGGAGCGACAATTGTAACACCATTACCCTGAGGGTCAGCCCCAACGTACTGGTTTAATGTTCTAGGTGCATTCATAATACATCCTCCTATTCAATTAAATACGTAGCTCGCGCTATCGTAGAATTACCAAAGTTCTCCGCAACACCGATTGCCTTCAATGTGCAGCTTGAAGATATAGTTATTGGGCCTTCATATAACGTACCAGTTTCTGGTGTTGGGTCTGAATCATCCAATGTATAGTAAATAGATGCATCCTGTGGTACGGATACGCTAATTTCACAAGTCTGTGGTCCTGTATAAGTACCTGCAGGAAGAGACAGCAGAGGTTGTGATACACGGCCCGATGTACCGATAGATATGAACAAGCGAGGTTGTGGTGCATAGGCTGTATTAGCAACACCCTGCAATACAGCATAGATGTGTGTTGGATTGTGCCAATTGTCCATATTACGCATATCTATATATACATCACCGGGAGCACGGTCTACTGGTATGTTCTCCGACATAAATGTAAACTTATAGAATGGAACTACGTCATCCCCTAAATCAAGCCGTGTTAATTCAGCACAGATATCATCCAACAATTCAAGACTACCTATCTCACCTTCGCCCGATACCCAGGCTCTTAGTAATGCCCTATAATGTTCTGCATCCAGTGATACGTTGTGTACAGATGTACCCGCATCAAGCTTAGTGAGGCGACCACCTATTGATGGGTCATTCACATCACCAAAACCATGGCTTGATGGATATTCCAATGCTTCAGTGAAGTAGAAATACTCCCTATCAGGCTCCGAGATAGTAGGACGAATTAATCCTGATAACAGGCCTAACAATGTGAGATGAATATCGGTAGCTGTATCTACAGAGATGGTATTAAAGTAGTCAAGCTTATTATCGAATATGGCTTTCCAGTATTCGAACAAGGCGTTTGACAACGCCGATACTTGAGGACCATCCAATTGTTCCCAAAGATAACGAATAGGTAAAATCATTGTGCCAATGCCTCAACTTCAATTACATCAATGTTATCTACACTAAAGTAGAAGATAGCTGTCTGTGCAGGTACCTGCATATAGCTGTATGTATTATCCTCACCACTTAATGATATTTCTGCACCACGTACTGTAAGGTTAGTATAAATCTCACCTACAGCATTTGTTACGTCTACTGCTGATAATCCTTTACCAATGGTCATAACACCTGCGAGAGAACAGATGACGTCTTTAATACCATTAACCTGTTCATACGATAATGTATTCTTAATATAAATACGTACATATACAGGCTGCTGTTTTGGAGGAAGGATATAAACAGGTAATCGCTGACCTGAATGGGTTATATAAACCTGTTCCTGGGCATCGTCATGGTCACCTCCCGCTGTCTTACATAACAAATATCGATAGAAGACACGAGCTATAGCATTGAGCTCAACACTCCATCCCTGTACCATAAGTACAGCCTGACGAGGTGGTACATCAATTGTTTCATCTCCATAAGCTAGAGGTACAGTATTCCATGGGTCATAATTGAAGAAGATAGAACACATTGAAACACCTTCCAATGCTTGAATGGCTGTCTCTGCACGTTCTACTTGCGTCCCTTCAACAACACGCCTCTGCATACGCTCACGCAATGATGCGATTGATTCAAGAGACTGTCCAGGTGTAGATGGGCTTGTGGCCATTGAACGGAAACCAGGAACAGGTTCATCGAACTCAAGAAGCGTGTTTGCAGAGATACTATACGCACCATACTGTTCTGCTATTAATATAATTGAGCGAGATTCTCCAATAGGTACAGTGACATCAAAAGCCGGATGGAAGGTAACATCCATACCTGCAATAGTAATAGTAGCAGTCATTTCCTGTGTAATAACACAATCAACTGCTTCGGGTCCTTCGAGGTTAGCGTATACAACACCTGCGATAACAGTACGTGTAGCTTGCGTACGCCTGATACCTGCTATATCTGCAAGGTTTAACAACTGTCTCTCTGAGGACTCTGCGATGGACATTCCACAGCCTGCACTATAGATTAACTTCTGCATAACAGTTGTTAAGTATGCAAAGCCTCGGAACATCTGATAAAGTGGGTTTGCTTCATTGGCCTCAATACTGATAAGTTCACCTGCAGTATTCTTGATATTGTTAGCGAGACAATAATCATTTACAAAGGTGATTACATCATCGAGGTTCTCATCAGGAGTCTTTACTTCGTATTCAATGCCATCTAACGTTACCATAAATTATCCTTGGTATATAGTTATGGATATACCACCACTCTTGTCTGTGGAATATGTAGGTACATATGTACTGTTCGGACCTTCAGGAATAGCTGCATTCTCTTGAATAGCCTGACGCACTTCATTGTCGATATTAACGAGAGTAGACTTGTTATCTTCATAAAGACTACTCCAGTCTACACCTACATCAGGCTTACCGGGAATGGTGCCTCTAAATGTATAA
>Ga0265299_10006743_pt1 | contig 10405 bp, 9 predicted proteins | sample AusTroGonzalo_MG_4_FD_193485 | JGI IMG/M metagenome (GOLD analysis project Ga0265299, IMG submission 193485) | Bovine rumen microbial communities from tropical cattle in Woodstock, Queensland, Australia - Gonzalo_02 | ecosystem: Host-associated > Mammals > Digestive system > Stomach > Rumen ...
GCAAGATTAACTTCCACTACATCGACGAAAAGACCGTTGGCTTCAGCACCGACGAACTTATTTCGGTTGCCGATGTAAACAACATCCTCGAAATCTTTGCTCTCGCAGCAGGCAAGAAGGCAAAGAAAGTTGAAGATGTTCCGATGGTAAATATGGATGCAAAGTTCGCAAGAACCGACAGCATTTTCAACCAGAAGGTATTCAACAGCTATCACAGCGAAACCGAAATGATGCGTTACATCAAGAAACTCGAACGCCGCGACATCTCTCTCACCCAGTCGATGATTTCACTCGGTTCGTGCACAATGAAGCTCAACCCTGCAACTTCGATGTTGCCGCTTAGCTGGCCCGAATTTGCAAACATCCACCCGTTTGTTCCGAAGAACCAGGCTCTCGGTTACTACGAACTCATCGAAGACATTTCGAAGGACCTTTCGACAATCACAGGCTTTGCAGCAACAACTTTGCAGCCAAATTCTGGAGCAACTGGCGAACATACAGGCCTTATGATTATCCGTGCTTACCACCACTCAAGAAAGGAAGCTCACAGGAATGTCTGCATTATCCCGACATCGGCACACGGAACCAACCCTGCAAGTATGGCAATGGCAGGTTTCAAACTTGTTCTCGTTAACTGCGACGAACACGGTAACATCGACGTTAAGGACTTGAAGGAAAAGGCAGTTGCCAACAAGGACAACCTTGCTGCAATGATGATTACCTATCCATCAACCCACGGCGTATTCGAGAACAAGATTCTCGACATCGTAAAGATTATCCACGACAACGGTGGTCTCGTATATATGGACGGTGCAAACATGAACGCACAGGTTGCTCTCACCAACCCCGGAACTATCGGAGCAGACGTTTGCCACCTCAACCTCCACAAGACCTTTGCTAGCCCTCACGGTGGTGGCGGTCCTGGCATCGGAACAGTTTCGGTATGCAAGAAGCTCGTTGACTTCCTCCCGACGCACAGCGTAATCAAGACCGGCGGCAAGAAGGGTATCCGCGCTATCACCTCTGCTCCGTTCGGCAGCGCAATGATTCTCCCGATTACCTACGCTTACATAAAGATGATGGGCGAACGCGGTTTGAAGGAAGCTACTAAGATTGCAATCCTCAACGCAAACTACATTGCAAGCGAACTGAAGGATACTTTCAATGTTCTCTACACTGGCGAAACTGGTCGTTGCGCACACGAAATGATTCTCGATGTACAGAAGTTCCGCGCCGAATATGGCGTTGAAGCTGCCGACATAGCACACCGTCTTATGGACTTCGGTTTCCATGCTCCTACATTGTCGTTCCCAGTTCACGAAACCCTCATGGTTGAACCTACCGAGAGCGAAAGCAAGCAGGAACTCGACCGTTTCATCGAGACAATGAAGGTTATCAAGGCTGAATGCGAGGACATCAAGGCTGGCAAGTACACCCGCGAGGACAATCCTCTTGTAAATGCGCCTCACACCCAGTTCGAATGTACTGCAAGCGAGTGGAACCACTGCTATCCACGTGAAAAGGCTGCATTCCCGCTGCCTTGGATTAAGGAAAACAAGTTCTGGCCATACGTTGCAAAGATTGACAACGCATACGGCGACCGCAACCTCGACTGCAAGTGCAACCAGCTTGAAGAAGAATAAACGATTGATTTATAAACGAAAAAGTCCGACAGATTTGTCGGACTTTTTTTATTATATGTAAAAAGTGGTGAATAATTGGGAAAAATGACATTCAAATTTTGGAGCTCTTGATTTTTTGAAATTCCCATTTCAAAATTATTATTATTTTTGCATCGCTTTGAATAGGGGTGCTGAAAAAAGTAGGCTGAGATTAGACCCATTGACCAGTCTGGTAATGCAGATTTGGGATTCCAATTTCTCTCTTTTTCTGCACTCCGAAAACAAAAAACTATGGAAGGAGTAAGGCATATTCTTACCATCGCGGGTAGCGATTCTGTTGGCGGAGCGGGAATCCAGGCCGACATAAAGACCATTTTCTCGCTAGGTCAATATGCAGCCAGTGCAATAACGGCTGTCACGGCACAAAATACCTGCGGAGTTAGGATGATTCAGGCGGTTGAGTCTGCTGTGCTTTCGGCTCAGATTGACTCTGTGCTCGAAGATCTTGATGTTGATGCCATAAAGATAGGAATGGTCTATACCAAGGAGAATGTCGTTGCGATAAGAGACTCGCTTGCAAGAAACAACTACCGAGGACACCTTGTTCTCGACCCTGTGCTTGTGGCTACAAGCGGCGACATGCTTGCCAAGGCCGATTTTCTTCAGTCGCTTAAGGCGGAACTTTTCCCGCTGTGCACCATGCTTACGCCAAACATTTCGGAAGCGGAAGCTATTTCGGGGCGGAAAATAGCCAGTCTTGACGATATGGTAGAATGCGGCAGACAGATAGTTGTCGAATGCCGTTGCAAGAATGTGCTTGTCAAGGGCGGACATTCGCTTGGCGACGAGATGACCGATGTACTTGTGTCGCAGGATGGTACTTGCAGGCATTTCTCTTCGAAGAAGATAATTTCGGAAAACACACACGGAACAGGCTGTACGCTTTCTTCGGCAATTGCAAGCTATCTGGCTATGGGATTTCCGCTCGAAGAGGCTGTTGCACATGCCAAGGACTATGTCTATAACGCTATTCTGGCGGCAAAGGATGCAAAAGTCGGTCACGGACACGGTTCGACGAATCATTTCTGGGGATTGAATAGAAAAAATAAATAATTTACTATGATAGTTTTAGTTAACGGAAAAAATACGGAAGTTACATCGGGTTGCACACTTGACAAGTTGTGCGGCATCATCGGCATAAAGGCAAACGAGCCTGTTGCTGTTGCTGTCGGTACCGATGTCATTGACAGGAATATGTGGGATGCCACAGTCCTGAAAGAAGGCGACAAGGTTACAATAATTAGGGCAACATGCGGAGGCTGATTGGCATAACACCACAAGAGAATGTGTTCCGCGAGCAGGAACGGATTTCGGCGATGATTCGTAGCGGAAAGGTGGAGTATTTCCACATCCGTAAGCCCGATTTCACCGAAATGCAGATGCACGACTACCTTTCGCACTTCGATGCCGATGTTCGGAAACAATTGTCGTTACACGACCATCACCGTCTTGCTGTAGAAATGAATATCGGAGGCGTACACCTGAACGGCAGAAATCCCAATCCACCCGAAAATTTTACAGGACGCATTTCTGTTTCGTGCCATAGTGTCGATGAGGTTTTGCAATGCAAGGACAAAGTTGACTATTGCTTCCTTTCTCCGATTTTCGACTCGATAAGTAAGCAAGGTTATTGCTCAAAATTCCCATTGGCGGAATTGAAGCGACAGTTTGACGAGAAAATACTTGACGAAAAGGTTTGTGCGCTTTCGGGTGTGACCTATGATAATATCGGCAAACTTGAGGAAGTCGGATTTTCGTCGTTTGCAATGCTGTCTGCCTTGTGGAAACTGCCACACTCTATGTTTATTTCGCACCAGAATGCCCGTTTCGACTATGTTTCGGGTTGCAAGGAGGCTTTGCGCGGTGGAATCAGGTTCGTGCAACTGAGGATGAAGGATGCTTCGGATGACGATGTTATTGCCATTGCGAAGATTTTGCGTCCCGAATGTGACAAGTATGCTGCGCTTCTCACTGTTGATGACAAGATAAATCTTCTTGATAGCGGTCTGTTTGATGGAGTACACCTTGGCAAGAACGATATGCCTATTGCAGAAGCCAAGAAGTTGACCGGCAACAAGTTCCTTCTTGGTGCAACTTGCAATACCGCCGAAGATGTCTTCGCAGCAATTTCCGATGGTGCCGACTATATTGGTATGGGGCCGTTCCGCTTCACGACTACAAAGAAAAACCTTTCGGCAATACTTGGACTTGAAGGTTACAGCAACATAATGCAGAAATTGCAGTCGCGAGGTTTGAAAATGCCTGTTTACGCAATCGGCGGAATCACCGTTGACGACTTGGATGATTTGAAACAAACTGGAATATATGGAGTTGCGATTTCGTCTGTAATACTTGATTCGCAGAATCCCAACGACACTATAAAACAAATTTTGAAAACATTTTAAAAGGTAAAATACAATGAATGACAATTTAGTTATTGCAGGAAGAGAATTTTCGTCGAGGCTGTTTATCGGTACGGGCAAGTTCCCTTCAAACGAAGTGATGAGACAGGCAATTGTGGCTTCTGGCTCGCAAATGGTTACTACCGCGCTGAAGAGACTCAACACTCAGGATAGCGGAAGTGAAAACATACTCGATTTCATTCCGAAGGAGTGTGTTTTGTTGCCCAACACATCTGGTGTGCGTAATGCCGAGGAGGCAGTTTTCGCCGCAAAGATGAACCGTGCTGCGCTTGGCACCGAGTGGCTGAAGCTCGAAATACATCCCGATCCAAAGTATTTGCTTCCCGATACCCGCGAAACCCTGAAGGCAACCGAGGAATTGGTAAAGCTTGGTTTCAAGGTGCTGCCGTATGTTCAGGCAGATCCTGTTGCTTGCAAGCAGTTGGAAGAAATGGGTGCTGCAACGGTAATGCCGTTGGCTTCGCCGATAGGAACCAACAAGGGCATAAAGAACGAGGAAATGCTTCGCATAATCATCGAGCAGAGTAACATTCCTGTTGTAATAGATGCTGGAATTGGCGCACCGTCGCACGCTGCATACGCAATGGAACTTGGTGCCGATGCCTGCCTGATAAATACCGCCATTGCCATTGCCGGTGACCCCGTGAAGATGGCCGAGGCTTTCGCTTTGAGCATAAAGGCTGGTCGTATGGCTTACTTGTCGGGCTTGGGCAGTGTCAGCAACATGGCTGTTGCAACATCTCCGCTGACAGCATTTTTGGACGAGGAACAAAGTTCAATTGACAAGAATAATTGAATATAGATTGCATGGTATTGACTGACAGTCGGTTTTAGAAGCAAAGAATCATATATTTTTATTACTAATTTTGTAAAATTTTTTACTGATGTTAATATTAGAAAAACCATATGTTTCGGAAACGCTTATCAAAACGGCAATTGAGAAAAATTTGCCCGTTTTGCGTAATTATATGTCGGAACTGCTAGTAGAAAGAGGTAACAAACTGAACCTTTATAGCGATGATGATTTTGTTGATGAGTATTACAAGCGGCATCGGCTTTATTCAATGTCGGAAAATGGACTTGGATGGATTGTTGAACATTTGAAGGACAAGGAACTTATCGACAAAATAGAACTTTTGAAGAATAAGGCCACTTTCCGCAGGATATGTAGCGACATGTATCCGGACTTCTTTTTCAAAGAGGTGGAAATAAAAGAGTTGGTTAAAATGGACACAAAAGGACTGAAATTTCCGCTTGTGTTGAAACCATCAGTTGGATTTCTTAGCGTAGGTGTGTATGTTGTACGCGATGATGAGGAATGGAAAAATGCAATTGCTGATATTGAAAGAAACTTTGCTAAGTCAAGTGCACAGTTCCCGGAATTTGTCGTTGGTACTGCGAAATTCCTTATCGAGGAATACATACATGGAGAAGAATATGCCGTAGATGCATATTTTGATGAAGCAGGAAATCCTTCAATTCTTAATATCTATCACCACAGATTTGCTTCGGAATCGGATACTAGTGATAGGCTTTATTGTTCAAGTAAGGCTTTGTATGATGAATACGAAAAAGTTTTTACTGATTTTTTAGTCAATACAAATAAGGTTATTGGCTTGCGTAATTTCCCTATGCATATAGAGTTCCGTTATGATGGCAAGATGGCTATTCCTATCGAGATAAATCCATTGAGGTTTGCTGGTTTTTGCCTTAATGAATTGCAGACTCATATAACAGGCATACATCCTGTGGTCGCTTATCTTGATAACATTCATATAACTAAGGATGAAATGTGGAGGGGTCGAGAAAATGATACGTATAGTTTTCTTGTACTTGAACGACCAAAGAATGCTAAGGAGAATTCTGTTTTTGATAGTGAAAAATTCAAAAGGACATTCTTTGATGTGCTTGAAATCCGAGAAGTAAAGGATGCTAATGTTGGCGTTGCTGCAACTGCATTTATTAGAACCGACAAGGCACATCTGTCCGAGCTTGATGTAATTTTGACTATGGATATGATGGATTTTATGAAATAGTTGTTTCATAAATCCAATTTCTGTTTGCGAATTAAGTAAGTTCTTTATGCTAAGTTTTAAGAAGCATGAAGAACTTATTTTTTATGTATAAAGCACTCCTTCAAAAAATTATACAAAAAAATAGGTACGCAAAAGCATACCTATTATATATAATCAAGATTGAAATCCTAGTGGGCAACAACAATCTTTACAGTCTTTTCTGCTTTACCATCTTTGTATAGGCGGCATACATAGTAACCGTTTTTCCAGTTGCTGCAATTTACAGTAATGCGATTGCTGTTGTCATTTTGGATATGTTTTACCATCTGTCCCAAAACATTGTAAATTTCAATATAGCAGTTTTTGCCAAAACCATTCTCGATTGTGAACGATTCGTTTGCTGGACTTGGGTAAACATTGAAAGTATTTGCCATTGCATTTGAAATACCAGCGGGTGCACCTAAAACATGTATTGAAAATACTGCAGTAGGATCACCACCAGTAGGATATGTGTAAATCATAAAGTCGCAAGGTGCATTTACTTGAGAAAAAGCCAAATGAACAAGCTGCTCTCCTCCTGCTGCTAAAGAGAATTTAGGACAACCGCCATCTATACCGCATTGTACAGAACAGAATTCCCATGTGGCGTCTGTTCCATATTCTGCATTTTCATCAGCGCTGACTCTTAAATAGCATTTTATATTTGAAATATCTGAAGCCGAATTGTTTTTGACCTTGAAATAAATTTCATTGTTTATATTCACAGTCGTATTAGTGATTTCAGCGCCTTGCTCATTCAATATCACCAATTGTGCAAAAGTCTGTGATGCACAAACTATTATAACAGCTAATATTGTAAATATGTGTTTCATCTGTCCAAAATTTTCTGCAAAGATAAGAAAAATATTTCATGTTGACAATGTTTTTTCGGAAAAAAGATTGTGGGGGTGAAATCTGCAAAATGAAAAATATTTATTGTTGTGGAATGTTTTTTGATAAAAAAGTATTATCTTTGTTTTATAAAAAATATGTTTATGAAGAAATTTGTATTTGCAATGTTATTTGCATTTGCTGTGAGTGCAACTTTGTACTCCCAAGAGGTTCCTCAAGTTCAGTTGAAAGATCTGAAGGGAAAGGTCGTAAATTCGCAGGATATAATTGAAAATGACGGCAAGCCGGTGATGGTTTGCTTTTTCGCTACTTGGTGCAAGCCTTGTATTAAGGAATTGACGGCTTTCAGTGAAGCGTACGAGGACTGGGCAGATGAAACTGGTGTTAAGATAATAGCAGTATCGATTGACGATGCCCGCAGTACCAATTCTGTTGGCCCGTTTGTTAATGCCCGTGGTTGGGAATTTGATGTTTACCTAGATGCTAACGGTGACTTCAAGCGCGCTATGAATGTTAACAATGTTCCTCATTCATTCCTGCTCGATGGCAAGGGTAACGTTGCTTGGCAGCACACTTCATACCTTGAAGGCGATGAGGCTGAAACTTTCGAAATGATAAAGAAAGTTGCTGCAGGCGAATCCTTGAAGGAAAATGAGGCAGAAAAGGAGTAAATCCTTTATGAACTAATTGCTTTCCTGTATAGCGGAAAGTCTTTTTTGCGAAATTTAATGCGAACCCATTAAGATATGAAGAAATTTTTATTCCTGCTTGTCGTTATGCTTTCGGTGTCCTCTCTATGGGCGCAGAAAGATGGCAAGAGCGAGAACAAGTTCAACGTTTCTGGAAATTTCCAGAGCGATCTGCAGTATTATTTTGAAGACCAAAAGATTGGGGCTGTAGCCGTAGATGAACGGCTGTTGTCGAATTCATACGCCAACTTCATGATTTCGTATGGTAAATTTTCGGCTGGTGTGCGTTTCGAAGGTTATTACAACACTTTGCTCGGATTTCCGAATTCGGGAGGCAAGAACGATGGCTTTGGTGTCCCCTCGTATTGGGCTAACTTCACCAACGACAAGCTAGAAGTCACTGTCGGTCATTTTTACGAGCAGTTTGGCAACGGTCTTACTTTGCGCTCCTACGAAGAGAAGTCGCTGGGTATCGACAATGCAATTCTCGGTGCTCGCGTGAAATATACTATTGCGCCTGGTGTTAACGTTAAGGGCTTGATAGGTAAACAGCGTTACTACTGGGATCTTTCAGATGGCATTCTTCGTGGCGTTGATGGAGAAATTCAGTTCAATGAAATGATAAAGTCTTTAAACGACGCTAAGTTTCGTTTTGGAATTGGTGGTAGTTTCGTAAGCAAGTACCAGAAGGAAGACAACCCCATCTACAATCTTCCAAACAATGTGGCAACTGGTGCTGGTCGTATCAACCTTGGCTATTCGGGCTTTAGTCTGATTTCGGAATATGCATACAAGATAAACGATCCGTCGGCAGACAACAACTATATCTATCGTCCCGGACAGGCATTCCTTATTAATGCAACTTATTCGCAGAAAGGCTTAGGTGTAATACTTTCCACCAAGTGGGTTGACAATATGTCGTTGCGTAGCGATCGTAATGCTACACTTTCGGATGTGACGGTAAGTTATTTGCCAGAAATCACGCGCAATTACACCTACGTTTTGCAGGCTTTTTATCCATACGCAAGCCAGCCAATGGGAGAGTGGGGCGCAAAGGCGGAGTTCTTCTACAAGTTCAAGAAAGGCAGCAAGCTGGGCGGAAAGTATGGAACTACCATAACGCTTAATTATTCGCGTGTACATAACATAAAGAAAACTGCAATAAACGATTCCACACCTATCGGAACAACAGGAACATACGGATATAATACATCTTTGTTTGCTGTTGGCAATGAACTTTACTATCAGGACATCAATGTGGAAATTTCGAAAAAATGGTCGAAGAAGTGGTATACCAACATTGCCTATATGAACTTGTATTACAACTATAATGTACTTATGGGTACTGCAGGGCATGACAATGTGAAAGCCAACATAGGTGTGATTGAGGCTACCTATAAGATTACCGACAAGTATGCTTTGAAGGGCGAAGTTCAGGCAATGTTCACCAAGCAGGACAAGGGCAACTGGATACTCGGACAACTTGAGTTTACTATGCCAAACTGGTTCTTCACAGTGTTCGACAACTGGAACTACGGCAATCCTGACAAAGGTGCGCGAGTCCACTATTTCAATGTTGGCTTTGGCTATGTAAAGGGTGGCAATCGTATCCAACTTACCTACGGCAAGCAGCGCGAAGGCGTTATGTGTGTTGGCGGTGTGTGCCGTCATGTTCCCGCATCCAACGGATTTGCACTTTCAATTTCGAGTACATTCTAAAATAATGCGTACACTTATTTAAATTGCTAGTTTTATGAAACATTTATTGTTGTCGTATTTAGTATTATTTATGTTTACTGTATGTGTGTATTCGCAGCCAAACAATTTTGGAGACAACGGTTTTAGGTGGACTTATACCTACAACACTTTCGATCCCGATTACATTTCGTATTCATATATAATCTATGACCGCGACACTATAATTAATGACATTGATGCCAAGGTGCTGTGCGAATATGTTCCCGACAATCTTAACAACTACAGCATGAAACGGGAGTATATAGTATATTCTACTGACTCAAAAGTTTATAACTATTCTTCTGCATTGGGAACATTTGGTCTGATTTACGATTTTGGCAAAGTTGAAGGTGAATCATGGGTGATCGACGAGTTTGGGGTAAGTATGCTTGTCGATTCTGTTCGACAGATTGAAATATTTGGTGAACTGCGGAATGTACAATATGCACATTGCACTGATACTGCGCTATATGATTCGTTCGGCAATTTGGGTATAATTGATGGCATTGGCTCTCTCAAATGCCTGTTCCCCAATCAAGTGATATCCTATACCGATGGTTTGCGTTGCATTTCCGACACTCTTGGAAATTCGTATCATTTTGCAGGAATGCCCGATTGCGAATACCAGACTGGACCGCGCTACTATAAATCCTTATTCGGTAGTGAGAAAACTGAGTGGTGGGTAGGATATATGCCTATCATGTATGTAGCGGATGACAATGTGTACACTATGCCTCACGATTCTTTTCCCTGCATTGATATGTATATGAACACTGGTCAAGTATTTACTTTATATTCTGATACCGTATTGATAAACGGGAAGTCATATCAGAAAATTAATTATGAGTACTTACCCAGTGTTGTCACTTATAATGATTTGTACATAAGGGAAGATACGGCAACTGGGGATGTGTTTCGTTTAAATAGATACGGAGAAGAACAGCTTGTTTTCTCTATGAATCTAAATG
>Ga0265299_10006745_pt1 | contig 10404 bp, 7 predicted proteins | sample AusTroGonzalo_MG_4_FD_193485 | JGI IMG/M metagenome (GOLD analysis project Ga0265299, IMG submission 193485) | Bovine rumen microbial communities from tropical cattle in Woodstock, Queensland, Australia - Gonzalo_02 | ecosystem: Host-associated > Mammals > Digestive system > Stomach > Rumen ...
CCAGCATGGTACCCGGTTCCATACGGGCAAAAACGTTGGCATCGGCCGTGATTACACCATCTATGCCAAGATTGACGGTACCGTTCGTTTCGGTCGTCATGGCCGCACCGAGCGTATCATCAGCATCGAGCCCCTGGAAGAAGCAAAAGAAGCATAAGCAACCGGAAAAACTAAATCCCGTTCCGAGAGGAACGGGATTTTTTGTATCCATATTTCTTGTGTTAACTAGCTAGCTTATCGCTTGCCGAAGCGCGTCAGACGAGCTGAAAACTATTTTGGTTGTCTTCCAAGCAACAGCAACCCTGCCGGTCTGAATCTTTTTGCCAGTTTGTGAATCACTGCTCCCGCTGCAAAGGAAGTAACCAGTACCAGCACAAAAAACACTACTACCGGTACCTGTGCGATGGAAAAGCCAAGGAGTTGAAACCATTGCAGCCAATAGTACAGGAACAGGGGATGGATCAGATAAATGATCATAGAGTATTCGGAGAGCACGTCCAGTAACGAAGTTTTGTTCTCTGATTTTTTATCTGTTAAATCAGTTTCTTGAACGCTCTCTTTTCCTGTTTCAATCCTATAACCACCTTCTAATTTTTCTAGCGCGGCGCTGAAAAAAAGCAGCCAGCACACGGTGTAAAGCAGGCCTTCCGGAGTTAACTGGGTCATATATTTTGCAGGGATGTCTTCCAACGGGATACCTGCCAGTACATACTGCTTGAACTTCCATATCAGCACGGCACAGGACAGAAGAAAGATACCCAGGCTGGAAGTAAAATGACATTGCAGCCAGCTGCGAATCTTTTTTTCGTGAATTGCGCAGACGCCACCCAGCACGAAAACGAAACCATAAAACAGGGGTAGGTAGTTCATCCGTTCATTTAAAAGCCGGATGATCATGGCGTGGCCCTGAGTCCAGGGAGGGTAGTTCCAGTAAGTGGCACTCCATTGGTACAGCAGAACCTGAAGGGCAGCCAGGACAGCCAGAGAAACGGAAATGCCTGCAACTGACTTTTTGCTTACCCAGCCTGTCAGCCAGCGCCAAAATGGCATGGAAAAATAAAAATACAGCAGGATCACCATAAAGTAAATATGATAACAGCCTTCGCCCAGTAAAAACTTAACTATGAGCACGGAAATGGAAAAACTCCGGTCAGGCCGGTACATATCCTCCCATTGCCACAGGGCGATGTAAAAGAACGACCAGATGAAATAGGGCAGTCCAACCGTGATCAGATGCCTTTTTATGAAGTTAAAATAATGAAACGGTCTGTGAAGTGCGTCGTTGCAGAACAGCCCGAAGCCTGAGATAAAGAAAAAGCTGGGTACTGCAAAGCGGGTGAAAACCTGGAACAGCAGAAACAGGTCCAGGCGTGGTGTGGAAGACGCAAAGACGAAAGGCCCGATGTGGATGCCGATGACTCCCAGCATGGCCAGCGCCCGCAGGCGATCTACTACAAGATTACGTTCAGACATAAGAAACCTCGTAAAAATTCATTGCAATTATCATATCATTGCTGCCGGAAGTAATCAAGACACAAAAAAGCAACCGCTTCCAATCTAAGGTATAGGTTACTTCTGAAAAGGATAGTACGCAATAAAAGAAACAGCCCCGGCCGCAGACCGGGGCTAAAATCTTTGTTCAGGGTTGTACTTTACCCTTCGATAGCAATGTACTTTTTACTTTCTACTGCATTCGGATCCTTTTTGGGGATGTTCAGCTTCAGTACGCCGTCCTCAAACTTCGCTTTGATATCCTCCTCCGTTACCGCATTGCCCACATAGAAGCTGCGGGTGCAGGAGCCGCTGTACCGCTCCTGGCGGATATACTTGCCTTCCTCGTTCTTTTCGTCCTTGTCCAAAGATTTGCTGGCGGTGATGGACAGATACCCGTTGTCCAATTGTACCTGGATGCCCTCCTTCTTGAAGCCCGGCAGGTCGATGATTACATCGAAGCTGTCCTGGTTTTCTTTGATGTCGGTCTTCATGATGTGAGACGCATGCTTGCCGTACAGTGGCGAACGGCTTTTGCCGAAGAAAGCGGACGGGTTCATCAGCCCACTGTCATTCATCCAGTCGTCAAATAAGTTTTCTCCAAAAATACTCGGTAACATCATAACTCATTCCTCCATTCGTTAAGGAAGCGGCGATTACACCGCAACCTTATTATAATAATTAAAATATTGATAAGATTGGAAAGCAACGGAATTAACTGTTGACTTTTTGACTTTTGATTCTTTAATAAAAGGCCTTGCGGCCGGGTCATTTCAGAATCAAAGTTTTTTGGAAGAGACCTTGCAGCCTCGTTCCTCAATGGTTCCTTCCTTGTTTCTGTTTATACTATATCACGTTTTGTTAGCACTGTCAATAGTTGAGTGCTAATTTTTTTAAAAATTTATCAAATCTTTTCTATACTCAAATTTCTTTTAAAAAAAATATATAAATAATATGAAAAGAGTATGGCTTTTATTTAAATTTGGTATATAATATAAAGTTGAACAAGTATGAGTTTCATTTGCCCATGCTGGGTTCAGCTGACCACGGGAAAGGGGCTTCCATTCGGCGACTTCCCAATTCTTTATTCGTTTTCCGATAAGGTCTTATATGGAACTTTCATCTGGGGACATACAGGGGCGATTCGGAATCGGGCAGGACGGCTTTCATCAGGCTGTGGGCTGCCCTCTGCGGAAATACCGGCCCGCAGGTTGCAAATCTGCAGCTGCGCGTCTGCGCGGTGTTTCCTTACAAGATATATATGAGGTGTACAATGATTGACAAGTCAACAGGAAAATCTGCAGAGGCAGGGGGCAAATTGGCTGTAACGGACAAGGCCTGTACCGCTTCCGGCTTTAAAGTGGGCATTGATATCGGGTCTACAACAATCAAGGTCGTGGTGCTTGATGCGGAGGAAAAGCTCGTCTACAAAAAGTATGCGCGCCATTACTCCGATATTCCCACTGCCTTAGTAGAAAATCTGACAGCACTGAAAGACATAGTCTGGCCGTCTTGTTTCCGCTTTGCCCTGACAGGCTCGGCGGGCATGGGTATTGCCCAGCGGTTGCAATTGCCTTTTGTGCAGGAAGTCATCGCTGCGGCCACTGCTGTGAAGAAGCTGATTCCCCAGACTGATACCATGGTAGAGCTGGGAGGCGAGGACGCAAAAATCATGTACTTCGGTTCCGCTCCGGAAGAGCGAATGAACGGAGTCTGCGCCGGGGGTACCGGTGCCTTCATCGACCACATGGCAGCCCTCTTAAATACGGATGCCAAAGGCCTTAACGACCTGGCGGCCAATGCGAAACGAATCTACACCATTGCCTCTCGTTGCGGTGTCTTCGCCAAAACGGATATTCAGGCCCTTATGAACGATGGTGCATCCAAAGAGGATATTGCCAAATCTATCTTCCAGGCGGTGGTGAACCAGACTATCGGCAACCTGGCCCAGGGCCGGGAGATCAGCGGCAACGTGGCCTTCCTTGGAGGACCCCTCTACTTCCTTCCCGAGTTGAAAAAGCGTTTCGTGGAAACCCTGAAGATGGATCCGGAAAAAGTGGTCAGCGTGGAAGACGCGGCCTATTTCGTAGCCATTGGCGCGGCTCTTTCCGAGGAAACCAAAGAACTGGAATTCAGCGACCTCACCGCCAACCTGGACAAGGCGGAAGCCGGCCACGGCATCGCCCGTGACGAACGGCTGGCCCTCTTCCGCGGCCCCGGGGAATATGAGACGTTCATCCAGCGCCACAACAAAGACAAAGTGAAGCGGGGCGACCTGGCTTCCTATGCAGGCCCCGTCTACGTGGGCATCGACGCCGGCTCCACTACCACCAAGATTGTGGCCATCGGCAAAGACAAGGAAATTTTATACACGGATTACGGCAGCAATCAGGGCTCGCCCCTGAAGATCATCATCAAAGAACTCACCGGCCTGTACGACGCCATGCCGGACACGGCTTATATTGCCGGCAGCCTCACCACCGGCTATGGGGAGAACATCGTGAAGGCGGCCATGCACGCCGACGCGGGGGAAGTGGAGACTTTTGCCCATTACCGGGCGGCTTATGAATTCTGCCCGGAAGTCACCTGCGTGCTGGACATCGGTGGCCAGGACATGAAATGCTTCCAGATCCATAACGGAAACATCGGCAAGATTACCCTGAACGAAGCCTGTTCCGCAGGCTGTGGTTCTTTCATCGAAAACTTTGCCCAAGGGCTGGGCATGACTGCGGCAGAATTTGCGGACAAGGCCATGGACAGCAAGACCCCCGTGGACTTGGGAACCCGTTGCACCGTATTCATGAACTCCCGGGTAAAGCAGGCCCAGAAAGAAGGTGCGCCCCTGGCGGATATCTCCGCGGGCATTGGACTGTCGGTCATTAAAAACGCTCTGTTCAAAGTGATGCAGCTGAAGGATGTAAACGAACTAGGTGACCACATCGTAGTTCAGGGCGGAACTTTCTATAACAATGCAGTACTGCGCAACATGGAAAAACTGCTGGGCAAGGATGTAATTCGTCCTGACATCGCTGGGCTCATGGGGGCCTACGGCGCCGCCATTTTGTCTCTGGAACAGACAGAGAAGGAATTAGCGGAGGAAGCCGCGGCAACCGGCAGTGCACCTGTACGCCGTTCCACCTTGCTGCCCAAGGAGCAGCTTGAAAAATTCACCGTCACCACTAAGTCCTACCGCTGCAACGGCTGCGGTAACCACTGTCTGGTGACCATGCAGACCTTCCCCGACGGGGGCCGTTACTTTACCGGCAACCGTTGCGAGCGGGGCGAAGGCAAACCGAAAAATACCAACAAAGCGCCTAATATTTACGAATATAAATACCAGCGGCTCTTCAATTATCCCAATGTAATTGAAACCACTGCCATGCAAAGTGCTGCCAACAAACAGCGTCCGACTGCGCGCAGGGGCCGCATCGGCATCCCCCGGGTGCTGAACATGTACGAGGATTTCCCATTTTGGGCAGCTTTCTTTGGCAAATTAGGTTACGAAGTGGTGATTTCGGGCAAATCCACCCCGATGATTTACTACAAAGGCATGTCCACCATCCCTTCGGACTCCTTGTGCTACCCGGCCAAGCTGGCTCACGGCCATGTCATGGATTTGGTTGAAAAGGGCGTGAAGAAAATCTTCTATCCCTGTATGCCCTATAATATGGAAGATGAAGTGAACCGCACCGGCAACCATTACAACTGCCCGGTAGTAGCTTCTTACGCGGAAAATATCCGCAACAACATGGATGTGCTCCGCAATGAAAACATCAAGTTCATGGAGCCTTTCCTGCCCATTAACGATTCAAAAAAGATGTTGCAGCGTCTCACGGAAGCCTTTGTTTCGGAAAATATAAAGCAGGGTGAACTGAAAGAGGCTATGGAAGCCGGTTACAAAGAGCTGGAGCAGTACCGGGAAGACGTGCGGCAAAAAGGCAAAGAGATTCTGGAGATTGCTAAAGAAAAGAACCTGCCCGTGATCCTGCTGGTGGGTCGCCCCTACCATTTGGACCCGGAGATCAACCACGGCATCCCGGAGATGATCCAGTCCTATAATTTGGCCATCGTCTCGGAAGATTCCGTTTACCATATGGACACGCCCAAAGACGAGCTGTCCATCGTGAACCAGTGGAGCTACCATGCACGGCTCTACCATGCGGCCAGCTTCGCGGCAGCCCATCCGGAGGTCAACTTGATTCAGTTCAGCTCTTTTGGCTGCGGGTTGGATGCTATCACTACCAACCAGGTGCGGGAGATTTCGGAAGGGCATCAGCGCCTCTACACCATGATCAAGCTGGACGAAGTCAGCAACCTGGGCGCGGCCCGGATCCGTCTGCGCTCCCTGCTGGCGGTGCTGAGCCGGAAGCATGTGCCGGACTACCAGCCCATCATCATGCCCGAACGTCCGCATTTTACCCATGACTGCAAAGAGGCTCATACCATTTTGGCGCCCCAGATGGCGCCCATCCACTTCAATCTGGTCAGTCACGTGCTGAACCGTTTCGGTTATAAAGTGGTGATTCCGGAAACGCCCAAGGAAGATTCCATCAACCTGGGCCTCCAATACGTGCAGAACGATATGTGCTACCCCGCCATCGTGGTCATCGGTCAGATGCTGCAGGCCCTCAAGAGCGGCAAATACGATCCCGACAACACCAGCATCGTGCTGTTCCAGACCTGTGGGGCCTGCCGGGCCACCAACTACCTGAACCTGCTGCGGCGTGCACTGCGCAATGCGGGATATCCCCAGGTTCCGGCCTTTGCGTGCTGGGGTTTGGAGCAGGATGCATTCCGGCTGAATCCGTTTGGTTTCAAAGACGTGGCCAAAGCTATCCTTTACGGCGACCTGCTACAGAACGTCACCAACCGGATGCGGCCCTATGAGCTGATTCCCGGTTCCACTGACAAGCTCTTTGAAAAATGGATGAAACGCGTGAAGGATGAACTGGATAACGGAAACTTCCTGAAGTACCGCCAGACCATTCAGGAACTGGTGAAAGAATTCGACGCCATTCCCCTGGTTCCCAATCTGTGGAAACTCAAAGTGGGTGTGGTGGGGGAGATTCTGGTGGAATATCACCCGGTGGCCAACAACCATCTGGAAGAGGTACTGGCCCGGGAAGGGGCGGAAGTAGTCATGCCGGAATTGGCGAACTTCCTTCTGTACATGGCTTTCGACGGCATCACCCGGCACGACATCCTGGACGGCAGTTGGTTGAACAAGGTGGGCGCCCAGATGTTCATCAAGGTGGCGGACTTCTTTATGGACCCTATGCGCAAAGCCTTGGCTGCTTCCAAACACTTTACTGCCCCGGTTTCTATTTACAGGGTGGCGGAACTGGCGGCGCAGCATGTCTCCCTGGGCAATATGGCAGGGGAAGGTTGGCTGCTGCCGGGCGAAATGACCAAACTCATGGAAGAGGGCGTGCGCAACGTGGTGTGTCTGCAGCCTTGGGCCTGCCTGCCTAACCATATTTTGGGTAAGGGTGTATTCCGGGAGATCCGGCGCACCTATGAGGATGCCAACCTGGTGGCCATGGACTGCGACGCCGGCGCCAGCGAGGTGAACCAGTTAAATCGGCTGAAACTGATGCTGAGCGTGGCTAAAGAGAAGTGCCCGGAAGGGATGACGCTGGGGGCTTCGGCAGAAACAGCGGAAAATAATCCGGCGTAATATTACAATTGATATTTTTCATTTCTGCCACAGGAATGTCATATTTTTTGGGTAATCTGTGTACAAACCAATATAATCATTTTCTTTTGCAGCTTAGTGTCTGCGTCAGTGCGCGGCACAGCGCTTATACAGGTTTGAGATGGGGAGGGATTACCATGAAGAAGACAGCTGTGGCAACCATGGCGTTGCTTTTGATAAGCACCGTGGTCAGCACGGTGGTGTTGGCAGCCCCTGTGGGTCCTCCACCGGGACACGGGATGCCGGCGAGCCGCCGCATCCATGTTAATCCCGGAGCGCGGACGCATACGCCGGTACAGAACCGTGTGCGCATGACACCCATACACAGTGTTTCCGGGCCTGCGGGCGGGCGTATGTCCTCCTACCGGCCGATGCCCGTGTCGGGAAGAGTGATTGTGCGTCCTTCATTACCCCCGCCGCCCCCGCCGGTCCGCTGGCGCCGAAGCGGTTACTACTACGGTCACTACTGGCGGCCGTACGGTTACGGCACCGTCGTGGTCGGCTATCCGGCCGGCTATTACGGTTATCCCGTTGTTTATCCCGCGGGCTATTACGGGTACCCTTACTACGGGTACGGTCCAGCGGTACGGATCAGTGTGCGGTTATAAAGAAGCGTAAATCTGCTGAAATAGCAATTATAAAATGCTGCATAACTCAACATCATAAAAATGATAACAAACGGCAGGAGCAACCTGTAAAGGAAGTAAATTTATATGCTACCTTTATCACAAAGTCCTGCCGTTTTATCTTTACTTTTTTTTGCTAACCCTTTAAAATTAGGATAATAATACAGATTTATGGTGCCGGAATTGAGAGGGATTATGATGGAACTGACTGCGTTTATAAAACATCTGCATATGTACCGGGCGCCCCGGGTGTGCAATCCGTGGAGGGAATATGAACCGGGTCTGGATATTGGGCCGGAGGCGCCTGAGATTCGCTGTCAAAATCTGCAGCGTTATTTAGAGCTGCGTTTACAAGCTCACTATCTGTTTATTGCGGAAGGCCTCGGCTACCAGGGGGGCCGTTTTTCCGGCATGGCCATGACCAGTGAGCGGATTCTGCTGGGTCATCACCCGGAGGTGCGGCCTGAAGAGGTGCTGGGGGAGTGGGAATACCGACGTACCAGCGACCCGGCTTCGCCGCTGCTGAAAGGGACACAGAAGGAACTGGGTTTCAACGAACCTACAGCCACCGTGATGTGGGGCAGTCTCCACCGCCATCATCTGGGCACTTTTGACGCAGTGCTGTGGAACATTTTCCCCTTCCATCCCCATCAGGAAGGGAAGCCTCTCACCAACCGCACCCCCGACGGCAATGAGTTGAATGTTGGCATCGTCTATGCAAAAGAACTACTGGAGCTGCTGCCCAATGCGCAGGTAGTAGCCATCGGGCAGAAATCTGCTGGCACCCTGCAGAGATTCGGGGTTCCCTGCCGCTGCGTGCCGCACCCGTCCATGGGCGGAGCGAACCGTTTTAAAGCGGCCATTGCGGATTTGTTTGCAATATAAATATAATAGGAGTTTATATGTCACAAGAAATTATTAACAATACCGCTTTGCCCGATTTTCCCCCCATGACCAAGAACCAGGTGATGGATCTGGCCATGGACCTGGGCAAGATTCTGCTGAAAAGCGGCGCGGAAACCAGCCGGGTCGAAGATACCATGATGCGCTTCTGCCGCAGCTACGGTTACTATGACCTGAACGTGTTCTGCACTCCTACCGTCATTATTCTGGGGGACGAAAGCCCCCGGGGCAAAAGCCGCGTGTTCCGGGTACGCTGGCGTGCCACGGACCTGGGGCTGATCAGGGACATCAACGAGTTTTCCTATAATTTCCGGAAATGGAAGATGGGCTACGCGGAAGCTAAACACTGGCTTCAGAAGCGGTTGGCCCGGTCCCACCCTTATGGTGATGGGGTGATCTGTGTGGCTTCGGGTCTTGGCAGCGCCTGTTTTGCCATGCTGCTGGGGGCTCCCAGCCTCTATAATTTTGCAGCGGCATTCCTGACGGGTTTCGTTGCCATGGTCCTGCTGAAAATGGTGAACAATTTTCATCCTACACCCTTTTGGGAGAATTTCCTGGCCGGACTTTCCATCGGTATTGTGGCTCAGGCCTGCTGCATGGCAAGTCCTTACTGCAGTATGGAAAGCATTACGGTAGGGGCCTTGATGCCTTTCCTGCCGGGACTTGCCTTTACCAACGGGGTGCGTGACTACATGGCAGGCGACCTTGTGAGCGGTAACAGCCGTATTGCGGAAGCCGGCCTCTTCGCTCTGTCCATCGCAATCGGACTGGCGTTTGCGCTGAAGGCTTGGACCTGGGGAGGTCTGCCATGATGCTCCATTATCTGGAAGCCTTTGTCTTTGCCTTTCTGGCCACGGTTGCCTTTGGCGTCCTGTTCCAGGGACCGAAGCGCATCTTATGGCGCAGCGGCCTCATCGGGGGTCTGGGCTGGGTGTTCTTCATCGGATTGAAAGAGTTGTTTTCCATCCATTCTTTTTCCGCCAACTTTCTGGCTACGGTGCTGATTGCCCTGGTCAGCGAGGTGTTTGCCCGTATCTGGAAAGAGCCGGTGACAGTCTTTGAAATCCCGGCGGTAATTCCCCTCGTTCCCGGTTTTGGCATGTATAAGGGTATGAACCTGATTCTCCAGGACTACGTCGGCTACGGCAGCGAAGTGTTGCTGGGAGCGGCCGTAGATGCCTGTGCTATTGCCCTGGGGATCATGATGGTCTCCGGCGTGTTCCGGGCCCTGAAGACCGGCAGCGATATGGCCCGGCAGCGCCAGCAAGACCTGCTGGGTACGGCCATATCCCCGGATTTGTACGTGTCGGATCCGGAAAAAGAGGAATAAAAAAGTTAAAATTCAGGAAAAGACAAGAACAATTGTTGACGTGTTTGCGCAGTCTTTTCCTGAACTTTTCTGTTTAAAAAAGAAACAGCGCCAGAACAAAAATGTTCTGGCGCGTATCATTTTATAGAAAGAAAACAAGGTTTATTTGCCTGTTTTCAATTCTGTCCAGCAACGGTCATACAGTTCAATGGCGTCACCAACGTCATCCGTCCATTCGGAGTTACCTATGTAGTCCTTGGCGGTTTTCAGGATGGGGTCATTTTTGAATTCTTCGCTATGGAAGGGAATGGCTGCCAGATTGGGGTCGTTGTAACCGATGTATTCGTAGTTCTTGGCACTGACTTTAGGCTCATACAGAT
>Ga0265299_10006752_pt1 | contig 10399 bp, 7 predicted proteins | sample AusTroGonzalo_MG_4_FD_193485 | JGI IMG/M metagenome (GOLD analysis project Ga0265299, IMG submission 193485) | Bovine rumen microbial communities from tropical cattle in Woodstock, Queensland, Australia - Gonzalo_02 | ecosystem: Host-associated > Mammals > Digestive system > Stomach > Rumen ...
AGGGAGCATGTTGACGTTCACGAACGGAATGAATTTGTTGACGAGGCTGTCCACTTGGTCTTTGTCGAGCTGGGAGAAGCCGTACAGCTTCGCATAGCACTCGTTGAAGAGCTTGAATATGTCCTTGGCTGCGTATTTCTTCAGCTCGCGGGTGTTCTTGTATATTTTTGTGTGCAGGCCGTATCTTTCGGACAGAATGTCCGCCATGCGCGAGAACCTCTCGGTTTCTTCGGGAATGGTCAGGCGGTATTCCACCCAGTCGGCATTCTTGACCATGCCGTAGCGGTCGAAGAACTCGGAGTAATAAGGATAGCAGTAGGCGAGGGACATGGTGCTCATCTGGTCGAAGCCTTCGACCAGACATCCCTCCCTGTCATAGTCTATGAATCCGATGGGTCCTTCGATACGGTCCATACCCCTTTCCTTCCCCCATGCTGCTACTGCATCCATCAGGGCTTCACAAACTTCATAGTCTTCGATGAAGTCGATCCAGCTGAAGCGTACGTCCTTTGTCTGCCATGCCTCGTTGGCTCTGGGGTTGATGAGTGCGACTACACGGCCGGCCACTTTGCCGTCCTTGAAAGCGAGGAATGGCTGGGCCTGGCAGAACTTCAGGGCCGGATTGGTGGTCAGGCTGGATATGGTATCAGAGGCCAACTCAGGCACATAATAGGGATTTCCCTTGTATAGTTTGAGTGAGAAATCGACGAACTGTCTCAGTTGTTTCCTTGTCTTGACCGGGACTATCTGCACGGAAGAAGGTGAAGTCATGGCATTAAGTTTTAGTCCGGCAAAGTTAATAAAACGTCAAAAAAATGATTAAATTTGCTCCGACAAAGATGGATTGAAAACTATAACCTAACCTAAACTACTTATATATGAGTCTTTTGTCGGAGAAGCTGGCGCAATTTACCAAGCCGCAGGAGCTGAAAGATATGGGTATCTACCCTTATTTCAGACCGATATCCAGCGAGCAGGATTGCGAGGTTATCATAAATGGCCGCAAAGTACTTATGTACGGCTCCAACAGCTATCTTGGCCTCACCAATCACCCTAAAGTGAAGGAAGCAGCCATCGAAGCTGTAAGGAAATACGGCACCGGTTGCGCCGGTTCCCGTTTCCTCAACGGCTCGCTTGACATACATGAGGAACTCGAAGCCCGTCTTGCCAAATTCGTCGGCAAGGAAGAGGCCATCATATTCTCTACCGGTTTCCAAGTCAATCTCGGTGTCGTTTCTTGCATCACAGGCAGGGAGGATTATCTTCTCATTGACGAAAGGGACCATGCTTCCATCATAGAAGGAAGGCGTCTGAGCATGTCGAACATCCTGAAGTTCAGGCATAACGACATGGATCATCTGGAGAAGATGCTCCGCCGTTGCCGTCCGAACAAAATCAAGCTCATAGTAGTTGACGGTGTTTTCAGCATGGAAGGCGACCTGGCTCCCCTCAAGCAGATGGTTGAGCTTGCTAAAAAATACAATGCTTCCATCATGGTTGACGAAGCCCATGGCATAGGCGTCTTCGGCCCCAACGGGCAGGGACTATGCTATGCGGAGGGAGTGACCGACGACGTCGATCTTATCATGGCTACCTTCAGCAAGTCGTTCGCTTCACTTGGCGGTTTCATTGCATGCAACCATGACATAGCGAATTATCTGCGTCACAACGCAAGGTCATATATCTTCAGCGCAAGTGCTACTCCGGCTGCCATAGGCGCTGCGAACGCGGCTCTCGACATCATGCTCTCAGAGCCCGAGCGTATAGAGCATCTCTGGGATTTGACCAACTATGCCATAAACGGATTCAGGGAGATGGGTTGCGAGATAGGAAACACTTCCACCCCCATCATTCCGCTCTTCATCCGTGACAACGAAAAGACTTTCAAGATAACTCAGGAACTTCTTTCAGAAGAGCCCGTGGGTCTTTTCGTCAATCCCGTAGTTGCGCCTGCAGTGCCTCCTCAGGATACGCTTATCCGCTTCTCTCTCATGGCTACCCATACCAAAGAGCATGTGGACTACGCCCTTGAAAAAATCCAGAAAGTATTCAAGAAATACGAAGTAATCTGATATGGCATCACCCGAGGTTGAGGTCGTACTTGTCACCGGCGGAAGTTCCGGGATAGGCGCTTCCATTGTCAGGATGCTCAGCGAAGCCGGCATGCATGTCTGGGCCGGTTCTCGCCGCGGCACCATCGAAGACGTGACTCTCGAGAACGTCACTCCCCTCGTGATGGACGTCAACGACGAGGCAAGCGTCAAGGCTGCGGTCGACAAAGTCATCAAAGCTGAAGGACACATCGACGCTGTGGTTTGCAATGCAGGCAACGGCATAGCCGGTGCGATAGAGCAGACCACGGTAGAGGAGGGAAAATATCAGTTCGAAACCTGTTTCTGGGGTGCGCACCGCACCATCATGGCAGTCCTCGAACCTATGCGCAATCAAGGCTTCGGACGCATCGTCACCGTATCTTCAGTAGCAGCCGTAGTCCCGATACCCTTCCAGGCATTCTACAGTGCGGTCAAGTCATCCGTGCTTATCTATACCAAGGCCCTGTCGCTTGAGCTGAAGCCCTTTGGCATCCAATGCTGCAGCATCCTTCCCGGCGATACCAAGACCGGATTCACATCCGCCCGCAAATTCGTCAAAGCGTCTTCGGACGAATCATCTGTCTATTTCAAAAAGACAAAAGAGTCGGTAGGACGAATGGAGCATGACGAACAGAACGGCATGAGTCCGGATGTTATCGCCAAGGCTGTAGTCAAACAGTTGAAGCGCCGCAGGATGGCTCCCACTTCGACTCCCCGCATAGACTACAAGGCAATCTGCCTTCTGGTCCGCCTGCTTCCCACCAGGCTCATGCTCTGGATTGTGGGCAAGATTTATTAGTTTTTTTTTATAAAAAAAGAAGACCGGTTCTGTTCGAGCCGGTCTTTCTCTGTTATATGTAAGAGGGTTTACATCATCGGCATTCCGCCGCCGAAACCGCCTCCGAAGCCGCCGCCCATGCCGCGTCCACCGCCGCCCATACGCATGCCGCGTCCGCCTCCGAAGCCGCCGCCTCTCTGGCCACCGAATGTTCCGAAACGATAGGTGAAGGATACGATGAAGTAACGGCCGAGGGTGTTGGTTCGTCTGTCGAGAACGTAGTTGTCGGTAATCTGCCTGTTGATGCTTTTCTGCTGGTTGAGGATGTCATTGACTGCAATTGAAACAGTGGCTCTTCCTCCGAGGATGGTTTGGAGCAGTGAAGCGTTCCAGATGAGTTTCGGAGTGTTGTAGCCTTCTGAATAACCGTAGTAGAAGTTGTAGCTTGCGTCAGTGACGAAGTTGGTCACTCCGTTGAACATCGTAGCGTTGAAGCTTGCTGTCACTGCATTGTCCCAGGTCGGCCTGATGTCGGCTGCATTCGTCGTGTAGTATGCCTTGCGGAAGTTGGTGCTTCCACCGATGATGGCCTCGATGTAGTCATTGCGGTAGGTGAAACGGAGAGTCTCGCTCAGGTTGATGGTGTTGTAGATGTTCTCGTTGTAGTTGTCCTTGTTGAGGTATGACGCTGCTGAATTCGGATCCAGTTTGTCGGGAATGCCTACATAGGAAACCGAGCTTGAGAACGAACCGTTGGTGAATGTAGATACGGAGAAGTCACTCCTCGCAATCGGTGAGTTATATACGAAGTTACCGTTTACCGAGTAGCTGCCCCTGCTTGCATTCATGGGAACAGAATAGGTGACACCGGTAGTAGGTACTGTCCAGCTGCCGTTCACGATACCGTCCTTGGTGTAGCTTCCGCCGATGCGGACATTCATTGAAGCGAATTTGGCAGGATTGCTCTTGAAGTACTCGGCATTCATGTTGTGCCTGAACGAAGGAATCAGGTTGGGGTTACCGCGGCTGATGCTCAAGGGGTTCGAGTTGTCTTCCACGGGGTTCAACTGATTGACGCTGGGCTGGGTGGTCCTTCCCTGATAGTTGATCCTCAAATCGCTGTAGTCGCTGATTTCATACTGGATGCGGGCGTTGGGCGACCAGTTGAGCACGTTCTGGGGAATGGTAGTCGTCTGGTTGTTGTAAGTAGTCTTGCTTTCGCTCTTGCTGGGGATTATCGAAGCTCCGACAGAAAGTGTGAGTTTATCGGTCTGCCTCATCAGGTTGGCTCCTATGTTCTGCTCGAGGTTGTAGTTGACAACTTCGTTGGAATACATGTAATCCTTTTCAGTATAGGCGCCGGCAGCGTCCTTGTTGAAGGTGTTCTTGGTCGAAACGCTGTTGCTGTAGTTGATGTTGTAGTTGGCCTGCAGGAAGAAATCGGCTCCGAGGTATTCGGTGAATGTAAGCCTGCCGCCTATGTTCTGAGAATTGCTGAGCTGGTTGTAATACTGGTCTACTACGCTTTCTCCCGATTTCTCGTTGTTCGTATAGATATTGGTGAGAGACTGGTTGAAGCCGTCGGTATTGTTCTTTGACAGGCTGTAGTTCACGTTCAATGTGAGTGAACGTCCTGCCTTGCCGAGCCTCTGACGGAAGAGGAAGCGGCCGTTGGTGGATAGTGACTGGTTGTCACCGAAGTTGTTCGTGTAACCGTCATTGATCTTGCCGGTGCTTACTCCTGCGGCGTCGCCGTTGTCAGTAAGGAAGTTGGACTGGGTAAGGAAGTCTCCGTAGCTGTAGTTCAGCGAAGGCTCGAACACGATGGATGTGTTCGGAGTGATATCCCATTCGAGACGTATGCTGCCGCCGTGGGTATATTGCTGGGTCTTGTTGGTTTCCTGCTCGTCGCTGAGGATGGTAGTGCCGTTCTGCAGGAAAGTGGTCTTGTATGACTTGTTGTCCACGAAGTTGCTGTTGCCGCTGAACCGGTAGTTGCCTGCCAGCTCGTTGTCATCGCCCCATGTATGGCTGGCGTTGGCTCCTCCCATGAATGAAGTCCTGATACCGCCGGCACCCATGCCGCCGAATCCTCCTCCTCCGCCGCCACGGCCCATGCCGCCGCCCATCCCTCCGACTGCTCCGAAGCCGATGTTGTTGGCATTGTTGCCGTTACCTATCAAAGCGATCTGGTCGTTCGAGCTGAACCTTGCAATCATGGCGTTGCCCGTGAAACGCACATCATTCACATCGCCGAAGGTTTCGCCTTCCGGAACGGGCTTGATGTCACTTCCGACACCGGCTGAGATATTGCCTATCCAACCGTTCATCATGCCTTGCTTTACTCCGACGTCGATTACATATTCTTCATTGCCGTCGTTGATGCCGGTGAACTCTGACTCCTCTGACTGCTTCTCAAGCACCTTCACTTTCTCTATGATTTTCGCGGGAATGTTCTTGACTGCCAGCTGAGGGTCGTCCATGAAGAAGGTCTTGCCGTCGACAGTAATCTTGTCGATGGTCTTGCCGTTGGCTGTAATGGTACCGTCGCTGCTGACTTCCACTCCCGGGAGCTTCTTCAGCAACTCATACAGCATGTCGCTGTCGGTCGTCTTGAACGCAGCGGCATTGTATTCGATGGTATCTTTCTTTATGATTATGGGATTTCCGACACCGGTGACAGTGGCTCCTTCAAGATAGGTGACTGCGACCTTCATCTTAAGAGTGCCGAAATTGAGGTCAGTGTCGGTGAGCTCGATTGTCTCGGAAAAAGGGTCATATCCGAGCAGCTCGCTTTTCAATGTATATTTACCGGGTTTGACTTTTTTTATCTCCACGGCTCCCTTTGTATCTGTAAGGGCGTAGGATGTGGTTTCTTTCTTGCTCTCGTCGTAAAGACTCACGGTTGCGAATTCAACGGGATTGCCCGACTCTTCATCCACGAAAACCGCTTTGATGCTGTACCTCTGGGCGTTTGCAAGTCCTGTGGAAAAGAATAATACACAGATGATTGCAAACAGGAATCTGAATTTCTTTGACATAATCTTCTTTTGCTGTAAATAAACTTTTGCCTTTTTAGACTATCAGGAATGCCGAAAGTAAAAAGGCCGGTCAAGATTTTTTCACCCTTTCGGAGTGCATTTCGACATACTGCTTCCAGTTTGTGGGGGCTCCGTTGTCCTTCAGGGGATTGGTTAGCTGATAGAAGTGGCACATCGCGATTGCGACGGCGTCGGAAGCGTCGAGATGTTTGATGTCAAGCTTGACATCCATTGTCTTTTCGACCATAGCCTTGACTTGCTCTTTTGAAGCGGCGCCCTTTCCGGTTATGGCCATCTTTATTTTTCTGGGAGCGTATTCGTACACCGGAATCTGACGGGAGAGGGCGGCGGCAATCGCCGCTCCCTGGGCTCGGCCGAGTTTCAGCATCACCTGCGGATTCTTGCCGTAGAATGGAGCCTCGATGGCTATGTCGTCGGGAGCGTATTTGTCCATCAGCCCACCTGTCTCGCGGAGTATGTGTTCGAGCTTTGTGAAGTGGTCCTTGATTTTGCGCAGGTCCACAACACCCATATCTACGAGGTGTACGCTGTTCGCATCTACGAGAATGACCCCGAAGCCCAGCAGGTTGGTTCCGGGGTCAATTCCCATTATTATTCTCTGAGAAGTCTGCATCAGTCAATGAGGTCGAATCCGGTGTAAGGCCTGAGCGCTTCAGGAATGACGATGCCGTTCTCAGTCTGGTTGTTCTCGAGCAGTGCAGCGACTATGCGCGGCAATGCGAGCGAGCTGCCGTTGAGGGTATGAGCGAGGGTCATTTTGCCGTTCGCATCTTTGTATCTCAGTTTGAGCCTGTTGGCCTGATATGACTCGAAGTTGGAAACAGAGCTTACTTCCAGCCATCGTTTCTGGGCCTCTGAATATACCTCGAAGTCGTAGGTAATGGCAGAGGTGAAGCTCATGTCGCCGCCGCAAAGCCGCAGGATACGGAAGGGGAGTCCGAGGCTTGTCACAAGCTTCTCGACATGGGCGACCATACCGTCGAGCGCTTCGTAGGATTTCTCGGGCAGGCTGAGCTGCACTATTTCGACCTTGTCGAACTGGTGGAGCCTGTTGAGTCCGCGGACGTCCTTGCCGTATGAGCCGGCCTCGCGCCTGAAGCAGGGGGTATAGGCAGTCATCTTCACGGGGAAATCCTTTTCCTGGAGGATGACGTCGCGGTAAATGTTAGTCACCGGAACTTCTGCCGTAGGCACGAGATAGTAATTGTCCACAGTGGCATGGTACATCTGGCCTTCTTTGTCGGGAAGCTGCCCCGTTCCGAAGCCGGAAGCTTCATTGACCATCACTGGCGGCTCGACCTCGAGATAGCCCGCAGCGGTGTTGAAATCGAGGAAGTATGATATAAGGGCCCTTTGGAGCCTTGCTCCCTTGCCTTTATATACAGGGAAGCCTGCGCCGGTGAGTTTCACTCCGAGGTCGAAATCAATGATGTCGTATTTCTTGGCGAGCTCCCAGTGCGGCAGGGCGTCGGAACCGAGGTCGGGAATCGTTCCAACCTGCTTTACCACTACGTTGTCTTCGGCTGTCTTGCCTTCAGGAACCTCTGCGCAGGGCAGATTGGGCAGGAGCACCAACTGGTCGTTCTGCTCCTTGCTGCAGCGCTCCATTTCCTCTTCGAGGGCTTTGGACCGTTCCTTGAGCCCGGCAACCTGCTGCTTTACCTGTTCGGCTGCGTCCTTTTCACCGCCTTTAAGCAGTGAGCCTATCTGGCTGGCGAGGGTTTTCTGTGACGCCAGGCATGAGTCCAGCTCTGCCTGGAGAGTGCGCCTGCGTCGGTCAGCTTCCAGAATATTATCTATAATCCCGCGTGCGTCGAAATGTTTGACTGCAAGCCTTTCTGCTACGAAATCGGGCTGTTCGCGGAGAAGTTTGAGTGTCAGCATCTGAGATTTGTTTTATTTATTGAACCGCAAATGTATGCAAAAAAACGGCTTCTTATAGCGGTTGGGTGAAGCAGCTTGCGTGAAAACGCAGTTCGATGCTTCTGTCAGCCGGGAGTTCGTTGCGCTGGAAGTAACCCTCTGCTGTCGCCTCGCAGTCCACGGGAATCAAAAGGTCTTGCGTAAAGCATTCTATTACCTTTATGCTGCCCTCCTTGACGAAGCCCGCAGCCCAGTAGGCATCCACCTGCTCGGGAATTGATATCTTGTGCAGCTCGCTGTAGAAAGGGTCGCCTCCGAGACAGATGACTGCCGGAACGCGGAATGTTGCGGCGGTGATGTCATCGTACAGCTTGTCCCTTTCTTCGCACATGACAGCAAGGGTATCTTTGCCTGTGACGTACAGCAGGACTCCTGAAATCCTGTACAGGCCTGTTGTCGGATTCTTCCATACAAGCGCCGCACTGGTTGCGTCTTCGATTGCAGTCTGGCGGAAATCCACGTTGTACTTTACCGAATGATGGCAAACCGGTTGCTTCTTGACCTGCTTGACCTTGAAGTCGTTGCCAAGAGTGTCTGCAACATACTGCCTGACCCGTGAGTCGGCAACAGCCATGAATGATTCTATTACCTTACTTTTCATCGTTCTCGAGAATATCGCATAATTCACGGACAGTGATGTCCTTTGCAATTACTTTCTTGTTTTTGTCGAGAAGGTATATCCTCGGAACCACGGCCAGGTCGTAATCATCCCTGAGCCTGCTTCCGGGACCTTCGTCAGTGAGGTGGGTCCAGCTCTTGTGAGCCTTGATATTTTCAAGCCACAGGTTGCGGTCGGCACTGAGATATACCGACACTACCTTGGCCTTTTTAGATTTCAGCAAGGAGGAGGCCTCGACAAGATCATTGGTGTACTGTCTGCAGTCGTTGCACCGGGCTATGTTGAAGAACAGTACAGTGTACGGGCTGCGGCCCGCAAGCATCTTTTTCCTTGCCCCTTTCTTGTTGTACAGCTTTTCATCCACAGCTATGCTGCCGGGGTCGTTCTGATGCATCTTGGCGATTTCCCAGCGGATTTCTTCGAGGGTCTCGTCCGCCCAGGGCCCGTTCACCCCGAGGATGAAATCGGCGGCTATCTTTTCAGCTCCTGCCTGAGCCTGGCGGAGGGGGATACTGCGGTAGTATTTGAATATCTCGTATAGAGTGTTCTTGAACATGGCGATGTTCCCGTCGGAACGCTCGAACAGTGCTGCAGTGAGCTGCATGGCGCTTGTTTCATTTGCTCCGAGTCCGTCTGTCACTTTGTCAAACAAATCCCTGAGAGCTGCCCTGTAGTTGTCCCTCACTCCTATGAGCTGTTCGAGGGAACGGCTCTCAAGCCTTCTGCCTATGATTGTATTCTCGCTGTCAAGCATGAGCATGATGGGGGTCGACAGCACACCGTAGTTCATCTGGAATCCGCTTTCCAGGCCGGGATCCCATAAATTATATACAGTGACGTGCGGATTGTATATCGCTTCGAAATTCCCGGCGACATAACTCTCCCACAGGTCGCGGTCGCTCTGGGTGTAAATTGCGAAAAAGGCTATGTCGCTGCTGCCTTCATAAGAGTTTAGCAGGGAAACGAGCAAGGGAGTCTCTCTGGCGCAGCTCGCGCAGCCGTCCTCATAGAAATAAAGCACTTTCAGAGGGCTCCTGACGGCGCGGATGTCCACTATATAGCCGTCAATATCATTCAGCACGAGGGGAGGAGCATCCATTCCCAGCAACGAGTTGCGGTTGAACTCGGCGAAGGCGAACAGTTCGGGGTAGGTGTCGCTGTCCGGCCATTTAAGTTTCCCGTTGAGGAAAAAGTTGTCGGCTATGTGGACTGCGACAGCTTCGGAACCCATCACAGGGCAGTTGGAGAAATAGTTGAATATGAGTCCGGCCAGCCTGGCTGAATCGGCTCCGTTCTCCATTATTGATATCAGATGGTTGGTCAGAAGAATGGCTGAATCGGCCGGGATGAGGCTCATCGCCGGCAGCTCCTTTTCTATAATGCCGAAGAAGACCTCCTTCGTGGAATCGGCGGCGGTCTGCACGGGTTGCGCGAGGCAGTTCAGCGCAATCCCGGCAAGTATTGTCAGAGTGCATAAGAGCCTTTTCATGTCCTTGCCTTAAGGTATTTGTCTATATCTACGTTTTTGGGGAGGAAGCATCTTGCGTTGCCTCCGTTGATGAGAACGTCCCTCACTACGGTCGACGATATGAAAGAGTACTCGTGGCTTGAAGGGACGAATATGCATGAGATATCCGGCGCCATTTTCTTGTTGGCCTGGGCGACTACACTTTCGAGCTCGAAATCGGTCGTAGTCCTGATGCCTCTTATGATACAGCTCGCACCGACTTTCCGGCAGAAGTCAACCGTCAGCCCTTCGAATTTGCATACAGAGACATTTGGCATGTCCTTGACGGCCTCCTTGATTATTTCCACCCTGACTTCGGGGGAGAAGAATCCTTTCTTGCTGCTGTTGTATCCGACAGCGACTATCACGTTGTCGAAAAGTTTCAGCGCGGACTGGAGTACGTCGAGGTGTCCCAGA
>Ga0265299_10006753_pt1 | contig 10399 bp, 10 predicted proteins | sample AusTroGonzalo_MG_4_FD_193485 | JGI IMG/M metagenome (GOLD analysis project Ga0265299, IMG submission 193485) | Bovine rumen microbial communities from tropical cattle in Woodstock, Queensland, Australia - Gonzalo_02 | ecosystem: Host-associated > Mammals > Digestive system > Stomach > Rumen ...
TTCCTGACAGACAATGTAGGATCTCTTCTGTCGCCGACAGAAGGCGCTGACGCAGAAGGCACGCCTACCGATGTAACGAGTTACATGCATTACCAAGTGCATGACTATGATTCGCTGAACCTTATTGACCGCACCGGTGTATCCGGAGGCGGACGCAGTTTCTACGGAGAGCAGTTCAAGGCCAATCAGAGTCGTACATTCACGTTCAGTACCCCCAATGCCATTGAAGGCGAGCAGAACAGCGTACGTATCGAAGTGGCGGCTAACGCCTCCACGGCTTCGTATTTCATCGCCAGCGTTAACGGCAGCGACAACGAGAGCGTCTATCTGCGTCCAATCCCTGATTTCTACACAATGGCCTGCCCGGGTACTATCACCACCAAGAAATCAGCCGTTTCCAAAAATCAAAAAATACGTCTGACACTGCAAAACAGCACACCGGGTGCGCTCGGTTGGCTTAATTATATCGAAATAACTACTCCTTCGTTGTTGAAAATGACCGGCAGTTACATGCCTATCCGTACAACTGTCAATTACGGCACGCCCAATCCTGTCCGTTTCCATCTGAGCGGAGCGAGTGAAGGCATGCAAGTATGGGATATCACCCACCCAGCCGATATCCGCAAAATGAAAACAAGTTTGGCAGGAGGAGAATTGACCTGGATCGGCGCGCAAACGGATGGCATACATGAGTACGTGGCACTTAATCCGAACGGAAACGATTGGGTACAAGCCGAAGTGATAGGTACTGTAAAGAACCAGAACATCCATAAGTTAAAGAATATCGATTACGTCATTATCTGTCCGGAAGGATACGAAGAATTGTCCACAGACCTGGCGAAAGCGCATGAAGCGAAAGAAGGCATTACATGGGCAGTCGTTACCGACCAGCAAGTATATAATGAGTTTTCTTCCGGTACTCCGGACGCAACCGCTTACCGCTGGTTGATGAAAATGCTCTATGACCGCGCCGATGGAAATGCTATCCAGAAACCGCGCTGGTTGCTACTCATGGGCCACGGTTCGTTTGATAACCGTAACCTGTGCCTGACCCCTACCGGCGCTTCCACTTCCGGTACCAAGTTACTGCTTACCTATCAGGCAAAGAACTCCGAGAATGAAGTGAATGCCTATGCGACAGATGATTACTTCGGTTTCTTGGATGACAACGAAGGAGAATCAGACACGCAGGGACGAATGGATATCGGTGTGGGACGTCTGCCCGTAGAGAGCATAGAAGAGGCTCGCACAACGGTGGACAAGTTAATCCGATATATACGCAATGAGCAAACAGGCAAATGGAAGAACCAATTGATTTTCCTGGCCGATGACGGCGAGCACGGCACACATACAGAGACTGCGGAGGTTAGTGCCGAATTGGTACGTTTGAAGAACCCTGACTTTGTGGTGAACAAAGTATATCTGGATGCTTATCCTCAAGAAGTGAACGCAAGCGGAGAGAGTTATCCGTTGGCCAAAATCCGGGTTACCAATTTGCTCAAGAGCGGTGCCCTCTTCTTCGGTTACTCCGGACATGGAGGATACAATGCTATTACCAATGAGTCTATTCTGAATCTCAAAGATATAGAGTCGATGACGAACAAGAACCAAGCCTTCTGGCTCTTCGCTACGTGCAATTTCGCGCAATGCGATGCCGGCAAGCGTTCCTCTGCCGAGGCTTCCGTTCTGAACCCGAATGGCGGTTCGATAGGTATATTAGCCGCTACGCGTACGGTTTACGCGACGCCGAATACCGAATTATACCGCAGCGTCACCGACACGCTCTTCGGACATCGTAATGTCTTCCATTATGACATGACACTCGGAGAAGCAGTAGCTATCGGAAAGAACCGTCTGGGTTCGGATATGAACAAGATGGCATATGTGCTGTTGGGCGATCCGGCCATGCGACTTAATTTCCCGACGGACTATTATGTAGAGACGAAAACAAAGATGGACACGCTCAATGCCCTCTCTGTCCAACAGGTGGAAGGACGTATTATTGACGAAGACAGGAATACCGTTTCGGATTTCAACGGAAAAGTGGATATCACTATATACGACAAGCTGCAGGTCATTAAGACACGCGACAACGATGAGACAGGCGATGAAGCGAAAGAAATCGCATATAACGACTATCCCAATACCATTTTCAGCGGTTCTACCCTGGTGAAAGACGGAGAGTTCAATTATACGTTTATGGTGCCCAAAGATATCCGCTATAACTACGGTAACGGACGTATCGTCTATTATGCTGTCACTACAGACGAAAATGAGACGGTTGAAGCCGTAGGACACTTTGAGGACTTCGTTGTAGGCGGCACCGGCAAGAGTATTTTAGCCGATACTGTAGGCCCGGAAATGATTATCTATCTCAACCACACGGCTTTCCAGGACGGCGAAAGGACATATGCCACACCGCGTTTCTATGCAGACTTATATGACGAGAACGGTATCAATACCGCCGGTGCGGGTATCGGACATGATCTAATGCTCATCATCGACAATGACCCGAAACAGATTTATACGCTCAATGAGTATTTCACAGCAGCGAACAGCAGTTACCAGGCCGGCCAAGTCAGCTACCTGATGGGGCAACTGTCGGACGGTCCGCATAATCTGACCTTCCGCGCATGGGACTTGCTGAACAACAGTACTACCAAATCGCTTAACTTCATTGTCGAATCAGGTTTGGATCCGTCTATTACGAATGTAACCACCTACCCCAACCCTGTTAGTGAACAAAGTATCGTCAATGTGATAGTGGACTATAACCAACCGGACGAATTGCTCACAACCGAATTGTACCTGTACAACATGAGCGGACAACTGGTATGGAGTCATACACAAGACAATCCGGATGCCGTGTCTATTAACTTAGGCTCTATCGGCCTGAACGCCGGCATCTATGTTTATACAGTAAAAATCAAATCCGCGTCGAGCCGTTACAGCACGACTTCGGGTAAAATAATAGTAACCAAATAGCCTATGAAACAAATCGCTGAATGATCTTGAAATTAACAATAAACAATATTACTTTACAATGAAAAAAATTCTTATTTCTCTCACCGCTCTGCTGTGCGCAGCAACGTTAAGTGCCCAAGTGGAGCGTGATCCTAATCCGGTGATTACCGCAATGCCCTCATTGTCTATTGCTCCGGATGCCCGTGCTGCCGGTATGGCTGACCTCGGTGTCGCTACAGAGGCAGATTTCAACTCACAATTCTGGAACCCGGCAAAGTACGCATATATGTACTCCAAGGGCGGAATAACAGCTAACTACACCCCCTGGCTTCGTAAACTGGTAGGCGATATCGACTTGGCTTACCTTGCCGGTTTCTACAATTTCGGTGATTTGGCCGGCGGTATCGGTGCGAGCTTCACTTATTTCTCCATGGGTGATGTGGCTCTGACGAATATGGAAGGTACCGTACTGGAGAATGTACGCCCGAATGAGTGGGCTCTCGACCTCAGTTATTTCCGCAAACTGCATGAGTATGTATCCATGTCCGTAGCTGTTCGCTTCCTTTATTCGGATTTGAATAACGGCCATAACAGCAGTGTAGCCGGTGCTACAGAAATGCACCCTGCTTGGACAATGGCGGCTGACATCGGTTTGTACTATCGCCAACCCTTAGAGTTGCCTATGGGAACCAGCCATCTGGCAGTCGGATTCACCCTGAAGAACTTAGGCGGTAAGATGACATATGCAGACGACGGAAGCAGTAACTTTATCCCTACCAGCGGAAACCTCGGTATCGGATATGAGTTACCATGTGATAAGTATAACTTCCTGACTTTCAACTTAGAGACCAGCAAACTGCTTGTTCCTACGCGTTATTCTAAACTTGCTCCGGACCAGACAACCGGCAAGTACACACAGGAAGAGTATTCCCAGATCAACCCTGCCAAAGGTTGGTTCCAATCTTTGTACGACGCTCCTCTTGGTGCTAAGGAAGAATTTGACGAGGTTCGCTGGTCGGCCGGTATCGAATACAGCTATAATAAGCAATTCTTTGCCCGTATGGGTTATAGTTATGAGGATTACTACAAAGGTAACCGTAATGTTGTTACGTTTGGTGCAGGTTTCCACCTGTCCATCGTAGCCTTCGATTTCTCATACTGTGTAGGTATAGCTCCGTCTAACCCACTCGACCAGACGATGCGCTTCACGCTTGGCTTTGACCTCGCCGGTATCAAAGATCTGGTTGACAACAAGAAGAATTGATACTCAATCACTGCAAGAAGTGAATTATGAGAATCGGCTTCGGATATGATGTACATCAATTCGCCCCTGACCGCAAACTGTGGTTAGGGGGAATTGAAGTGCCATGTGAGCAGGGTTTGCTGGGACATTCAGATGCGGATGTCGCTATTCATGCGCTGTGTGACGCACTCCTGGGTGCAGCAGCAATGCGTGATATCGGCTATCATTTCCCAGACACCAAAGGCAATGAGTACGAAGGCATTGATTCCAAGATTCTGTTGCGCCGTGTGATGGCAATGCTCCGCGAAGCGGGATATGAATTGGGGAATTGCGACATCACCATCTGCGCGCAAACGCCGAAACTAAGCCCGTACATCGATGCGATGCAAGCCTGTCTGGCTGATGTTATGGGCGTCAATACCGGCCAAATAAACGTCAAAGCGACCACTACTGAACATTTAGGATTTGTAGGCCGCAAAGAAGGCATTGCCGCATATGCTGTGGCATTAATTCAATGAAACGGTTCTTTCTTACAATATGCCTTATCCTCGCGCCCCTTTGCATATTTGCTGAGGAGGACGTATTCAAACATCTTATAGATAACTATCAGGAATTGGGCGGTACATCGGAAGTATTGGACCGTACAGAGAATTACATGCATGTCTCCTTGTCCGATAGTGCTTACATAGAGATGTTCTTTGCCGATAATGTGATTGTCGTTTATACAGTCTGCGCGCCGATTTGTTCTTCATGCGCGCGTGTATATAATAATGAGTTTGAATTTCTTTTTCCTCTTACTCCCCCTTTCGTCTCTGTCTTTCCGTTAGCCACTATTGACAAAGAGACCGGTCGCATCATCTGGACGGATAACGACAAATGGGAATACTGATGGAACATCCTGTTTATTTGATTGGATACATGGGGGCGGGCAAAACAACCGCCGGACGATTGCTGGCTGAGAAACTCGGCTGGCATTTTGTTGATTTGGACAAGGCTTTCTACGAAATTCACGGTTATACGACTGCTGAATATATACGGCAGTTCGGTTTGGAAGATTTTCGCAAGAAAGAGAAATATGTAGTAGAGGATTTAGCCGATCAAGTACCGTTTGATAATGTCATTTATGCCACAGGCGGCGGCTATCCGTGCTGGGAAGACAATATGGATTGCTTACGTGAATTAGGAACGAGTATCTATATCCGCTGGCGTCCGGAACATTTAGCCAAACGCCTTAGTTTGACTGACCTTAGCGAGCGTCCTGTTTTACAAGGGCGCACAGAAAAGGAGCTACTGGAATTTATAGCTCCTCAATTGGAAGCGCGTGAACCATTCTATAGTCGCGCGCATCATATTCTTGATGTAGAAATCTGCGATGAGTTATCCGACGAGCGGATAGCGCAAGATTTATTTCGCCTGATACGCGAGAGCAAATAGGCGAATCTGCTTCAGCATCGCTGTTATCCCGTTACTGCGTGTGGGGCTAAGGTGCTCCCTCAAACCGATGCGGTCAATGAAATAGAGGTCCGCATTGATTATTTCTTCGGGTGTATGGTCATCGAGCACATACAGTAACAACGCTACAATACCTTTGACCAACAAAGCATCCGAGTCACCGTTTAATTGCATCTTTCCGTCTTCCATGTGCGCAGTAAACCACACTTTAGACTGACATCCGTCAATGAGGTTTTGATCCGTTTTGTCAGATTCCGGCATTTTCTTCTTTAATGCCTTGGCCGCTTCGATAATGAGTTCGTAGCGGTCTGTCCATTCGTCCAGGAGCTCGAACTCCTCAATGATCTCGTCTTGTAATTCGTTAATAGTCATTCTTTAATCTCCCCTTTTTCAAAAATCCATTTCTTTCCGGGGTACAACTCCGGCCAATTGGTATTATGCGTGGACATTAATACCGTAATGCCGGCCTGCGAGATAGCATAGAGCAAATCCATGATTTCGCGTCCTGTTTCGGAATCAAGGTTTCCTGTAGGTTCGTCGGCCAAAATAATCTCCGGGGTATTCAGCAAAGCCCGCGCAATTACCACACGCTGCTGTTCACCTCCGGACAATTCGTATGGCTTCTTATACGCTTTCGTCTCCATTCCCACCTGCTCCAGCACTTCACGCACGTGCGCCTGCATCAGTTTCTTGTCCTTCCAACCGGTGGCGCGTAGCACAAACAGCAGGTTCTCTTCTACAGAACGGTCTGTGAGCAGTTTATAATCCTGAAAAATGATGCCCAGCCGGCGGCGCAGATAAGGCAGTTTACGACGACGTATATGCGTCATATCAAACCCCAACACTTTAGCCTCACCGGCTGCGATAGGCAGGGCGCCGTAAATCGTTTTCATAAAAGACGACTTACCGCTTCCCACCTTTCCCAACAAGTATATCATCTGACCACCCTGAACCGTCACATTGACGTTGCGCAGTACAATCTGGTCAGCCTGACGAATCTCAACGTTTGAATATTGAATTAATTCAGCCATTATTCCTCATTGTCGATTTTCTCCTGGATATCATTGAGTTGTTTCTTCAACTCATCGATTTTCTTCTGCATGCTATCAACGAGTTTATTGGCTGTCTTTGATTTTGCGGTAAAGAATAGAATGTTGTTCTCTGCCGTTTTAATCTCCTGCTGCAGTCTGTCACGCATACGACGTAATCCGTCAGCTCCTTGATTAGCAGCGGCACGCATAGCACGCGCAGCTTTCTCCCCTTTCTCTTTCAGGCGCTCCTCTTTGATAGTCTCACGTTTTGCATTAAAGAAAGCATCGCATGACTCGGAGAATTGTTTCCAGAGTTCATCCGAGTACTTGCGTGTAACCGCTCCTACTGTCTTCCACTCAGCCTGCAGAGCCTGTACCTGCTTGGTTGCCTCATCCCAGTACTCACGTGTCACTTCATTGCTTTCCGCTTTCTGCTTCAGCGCACTTACTATTTCGTTGGCCTGGTCAATCAGCGAGCGTTTATGCTTCAGATTTGTAGAGAACGTATCGCGCAGTTCTTTGAAATACTCGGTCTTAGTATGGAAGAACCGGTCGCATTCAGCGCGGTACTCGTCATATATAGACTGATTGAATTTCTTAGGAGCGAAACCGATCTTACGCCACTCCGTCTGCAGAGCCTGCACTTTCTCCGAAGCTTCATCCCACTGTTTGGACGAAAGGGGTTCGCCGTTCACAATAGGTGTATTGATTGCTTTGAGTTGCTCAATAATGGCCTGTTTTGCCTGCAGGTTCTCTTTCTCTTTTGCATGCAGCTCATCGAAATAAGCCTGGTGCTTCTTGTTCACTACCGTGGATGCAGCTTTGAAACGGTTCCAAAGCTCTTCACGCAGTTCACGCGCCACAGGTCCTATCTCCGTCCACTCGTCATGTAATTGCTGCAATGCACGGGAAGCCTCGACGATGTTTTCGTTGTTCTGCAAGCGCTCCGCAGCTTCACATAGGAGCGTTTTCAGTTCCAGATTCTTCTTGAAATCAAGGTCACGAAGCTCGATATTGATTTTCACCAGATCATAGAACTGCTCTTGATACTGCTGGTACGCTTTTCGAATCTCTTGCGTCTTCTCGGCAGGCACAACTCCAATGGTTTTCCACTCGGCCTGCAAATCGCGCATGCGCTGGAGGTTATCCATTACGCCGTCTGCATTAGCGCCCTCTACCATTGTTTTCATCTGATCAAGGATAGCCTGTTTGCGAGCCAAGTTCTCCGCCTGCTCTTTTGCCAAAGCAGCAGCAGCCTCTGCGCGACGGGCCTTATACTCCGTCAGCAAGGCTTTGAACGCCTCTTCTTCTGCAGCGCGGGCTTCTTCCACCTGCTCTTCAATATTTTCCTCTACGGAGTAAAACTTCGTCTTAAGACGATCTACTTGTTCCTTGATATCCGCATTCTCTTGCTCAAGCAATTGCTTGAGTTCATCGATAATCTCTTGTCGTGTGCTTGCCATAATTGTAAGAATTCAATTATTAGAATTCAGTTTAAAATTCTACTTTAGGAGCGTGCTTAGCCTCTTCGTCAGCCTCAAAATACGGCTTCTTCTCAAATCCGAAGAGCATAGCAACGATGTTACCCGGGAAACGACGAACGATCGTGTTAAAGTTACGTGCGTCCTCGTTGAACTGCTGACGAGCAATCGTACAACGGTTCTCTGTGCCTTCCAATTGGGATTGGAGGTTGAGGAAGTTCTCATTGGCCTTAAGTTCCGGATAATTCTCAGCAACAGCCATCAATCGACCGAGCGCCTGGCTCAGTTCACCTTGAGCAGCCTGATATGCAGCTAACTGCTCGGGAGTAGCGTTAGCTGGATCGATTGTAATCTGCGTTGCTTTAGCGCGGGCTTCCATCGCCTGAACCAAAGTCTCCTGCTCATGCGTTGCATATCCCTTCACGGTGGCAACCAGGTTCGGCACGAGGTCAGCACGACGCTGATATTGGTTTTCTACTTGTGACCAAGAAGCCTCAACAATCTCCTCTTGTTCCACTAATCTGTTGTAAGTGTTCATGACCCAAAGGCCAAGGATTGCTAATAATCCGATGATTACAATCCATCCAAATGACTTTTTCATGTTCTGTAAACTTTAAACTGTTTTATTTCTTTTGTTATAATTACCATTTGCCGCCAGCGCCTCCGCCGGAAGTAGATCCTCCACCCCATGAGCCGCCAGAACTGCTACTACTACTGCCGCTGCTCCATGAACTGCCGCTATCTGAATCTGAACTGCTTGAATAAGTCAGTTTGTCTGTAGTATAAGGAACTGACCACTCATGGCCGCATTTCTTGCATTTATAATAGCGAGTACCACTTCCGCCGTGCGTGTAAGTAGCTTGCTCTTTCACTACATTCTTGGTCATTTCACCCTTGCGTTTCTTGCATTTCGGACATTTAGCGCGCGGTCTGAAGAACGCGAGAGAGAGGCAGAACAGCACCATAGCGAGTATAATCCATCCCTCAGTACCAAACTCATCTTCATCATCGTCATCATTACTTGCCATCTGAGCGTACTTGCCACGGTTTGTCACAGATTTCATATTCTGCAATTCCTCGGGCGCCTCGCCATCCGTACAGATTTCATAGATACGCAGTGCACCTAAACACAGTCCTTCACCATATTTGTCGGCCCGGAATGCAGGCACCATTTCCTGCCGAATTATCTCCGAGCACTTGGCATCAGTCAATACGCCTTCGATGCCGGTGCCGGTCATGATTCGTATATCATGACTGTCCAATACAAAGCAAACGAGTACACCTGTGTTCTTGTTTTTACCGCCTATTCCCCAGCGCTGGAAGAGTTCATAGCAGAAATCGAAGCAATCCATCTCGCCGATAGAGCCGAGCGCAACTACACACATCTCCACCTGCGTTTCTTTCTCCAACGTACGTGCACATTCGTTCAAAAACTCTACATCATCTGCCGAAAGGATCTCATCAGGATTAGCTACGTAAAACTCCTGGCCGGCTTTCTTGGGGTCGGGCACGGTAGCCGGCTTATATTCGGCTGCATAAGCCAGCGAGCCGACAAAAAGGGCTACCAGCAAAATGGTTTTACGGGCAAATGTTATCATATTTCTCAAAATTATGCGTTCTTGCGGCGCTCGAGCTGTCCCTCCAGTGCATTAAGGCATGCATCCAGACCTTCCTCGAACGAGTCAGCTGTCTTCTCTGCAAACAACCCGGCGATGCGAATCTTCACCTCTTTGTTTTGATTGGTCTGCGGTTTAATAACCGACATACGGATGTCCACTTTGTCGTCTGCGTTCAAATGACGCTCAAAACGATTCATTTTCTTCTCAATAAACTGCTCGAGTTTTTCAGCCATCTCGAAATTTACGGCATTAATAGTAAGATTCATAAGATTATATTTTTAGTGTTTTGTCAATTTGGCTGCAAATTTACTAAAAAAAACGCACATATGCAAATTTTTTTGCAAAAATTTAGAAATTGGAGGAAATTAACAGAATTATTTGCATATGTCAAAAAAAAGCAGTACCTTTGCACCCGATTTGAAAAAAGCTCGAAGGGCAACATGATTGAGGATGGATTTGACTGCTTGCAACCTCGTTAAAAGAATGCTAAAAGAAAGAAGAGAAAGCAGCCTGCGGCTGCGTTTTTTATTTAACAAGATAAACTTTTTACATTATAATGCATTATTTATTTACAAGTGAATCGGTGTCGGAAGGACACCCCGATAAAGT
>Ga0265299_10006757_pt1 | contig 10396 bp, 7 predicted proteins | sample AusTroGonzalo_MG_4_FD_193485 | JGI IMG/M metagenome (GOLD analysis project Ga0265299, IMG submission 193485) | Bovine rumen microbial communities from tropical cattle in Woodstock, Queensland, Australia - Gonzalo_02 | ecosystem: Host-associated > Mammals > Digestive system > Stomach > Rumen ...
CTGCCCAAGGAGACCACGTTCCTCTGGATCGTGGCTAATGTCATCGGCCTGCTGTACGGATCGGCCGCAATCATGGATGAGATGGAACGCGGTAAGATATCGGACCGAAGCATACTGCTGCTCAACACCCACATCGGCATATCTCACAGCAACCTGGAGGACCTGACGCTGTTTACTGCAATAGGCGGAGTCTGGTACTGGATGCTCCTGTTCCGATGGGCGCTGGTGACCATCCTCATCTGGTCAATGCGTCTCTACTACCGAATCACCTCCCGCTAATCCCCGCCCCCCTCACCTTAGGGAACTATAGCGCACGTAGAAGCGATTTCATCCCTAAGGTGCACGGAAAATACGCTATCTCGCGGGCTACCCCCTCACCTTAGGGAGCTGTAACGCACGTAGAAGCGATTTCATCCCTAAGGCAAGCAGGAAATACGTGATATCGCGGGCTACCCCCTCACCTTAGGGAGCTGTAACGCACGTAGAAGCGATTTCTTCCCTAAGGTAAACTGGAAATACGTAATATCGCGGGCTGCCCCCCAACCTTAGGGAGCTGTAACGCACGTAGAAGCGATTTCATCCCTAACGTAAGCAGGAAATACGTGATATCGCGGGCTACCCCCGCACCTTAGGGAGCTGTAACGCACGTAGAAGCGATTTCTTCCCTAAGGTAAACTGGAAATACGTAATATCGCGGGCTGCCCCCCAACCTTAGGGAGCGAAATGGGCTTATACGAGCTACAGCTCCCTAAGGTCAGGGGTACTGAAAAAAGAACGCCCCAACCATGAGGTCGGAGCGTTCTAAAATATTTGTACAAATAGGTCTCTATTGTATTATATCAGAACTCAGCTGAACGCGGAGTGCGCGGGAACGGGATGACATCCCTAATGTTCTGCATTCCTGTCACGAACAGGATCAGGCGCTCAAAGCCCAGACCGAATCCGGCGTGCGGGCATGAACCCCAACGGCGGGTATCAAGATACCACCACAGATGAGTCATATCCATCTGACGACGGTTGATCTCACCCATCAGCTTGTCGTAATCAGCCTCACGAACTGAACCGCCAATGATCTCACCTATCTGCGGGAACAATACATCGGTACCCTGCATGGTGGATGCAGGAGCCTTGACACCGTGATAACCTATTGAACCGCCATCGGCTGTAGCCTCGTTCTGTTTCATGTAGAATGACTTGATGGCTGTGGGATAGTCGGTCATGATGACGGGCTTCTTGAAGTGCTCCTCAACGAGGAAACGCTCGTGTTCAGAGGCCAGGTCATCGCCCCAGTTGCAGGGGAACTCAAACTTCTTGCCGTTCTTGATGGCCTGCTGAAGGATATCGATACCCTCAGTATAGGTAAGACGTACAAAGCTCTCCTTGAGTACGCTCTGCAGGCGCTCCAGCAGGGTCTTGTCGATCATGTTGTTCAGGAACTCCAGATCATCCTGGCAATGGTCGAGTGCCCACTGTACGCAATACTTGATGAAGTCCTCCTCAAGGTCCATCAGCTCCTCCTGATCCAGGAAAGCAATCTCCGGCTCGATCATCCAGAACTCGGCCAGATGGCGCGGAGTATTGGAGTTCTCGGCACGGAAGGTAGGACCGAAGGTGTAGATGGCACCCAGAGCGGTTGCACCAAGCTCGCCCTCAAGCTGACCGCTTACGGTAAGTGAGGTCTGCTGGCCGAAGAAATCGTCATCGTAGATAATCTTACCCTGATCGTCCTTCTTGAGGTCATACAGATTCTTGGTGGTTACCTGGAACATATTACCTGCACCCTCGCAGTCACTTGCGGTGATGAGCGGAGTGTGGAAGTAATAGAATCCATGCTCATGGAAATAGGTATGAATAGCCATTGCCATATTGTGGCGGATACGCATCACAGCACCAAAGGTGTTTGTGCGCAGACGCATATGGGCATGCTGGCGCATATACTCAAAAGACTGGCCTTTCTTTTGCATGGGATAGTCATCACCGCACAGGCCCAGAACCTCGATCTCGTTGGCCTGAACCTCTACAGCCTGACCGGAGCCGATGCTCTCGACCATGGTGCCCTTTACGCTCAGGCAGGCACCGGTGGTGATCTGCTTCATGAGTTCATCGTCGAACTTCTCCAGATCGGCCACTATCTGAACATTCTTGATTGTCGAGCCGTCATTGAGGGCGATAAAGCTTACAGTCTTGCTACCGCGCTTGGTTCTAACCCATCCCTTGACGACAACCTCCTGTCCGAAATCGGTACGCTTAAGAAGGTCGGCAATCCTTGTTCTCTTGATATCCATTGTTTTAGATTTATTGTAAGGTTAATTATTCATATGCACCCATACGGAGCATGTTGACCTCCTTCTCGGTCAGGAAACGCCAGTCACCGCGACGCAGACGCTTCTTGGTCAGGCCTGCAAACTGTACGCGGTCAAGCTTGGTAACGCGGTAACCCAGAGCGTCGAACATACGACGAACCACACGGTTACGGCCTGAGTGAATCTCAATGCCCACCTGGGTCTTGTCATCGTTAACGTAGCTTACCTCATCGGCGCGTACGATATCGCCTTCCTCCTCACCTATGTTTACACCGTCAAGCAACTTCTGCAGATCCTCGGCGCTTACTGCGCGGTCCAGACGTGCATGATAGATCTTCTTCTTGAGGAACTTGGGGTGTGTAAGACGGCTAGCCATCTCACCGTCATTGGTAAGCAGCAGCACACCGGTGGTGTTGCGGTCCAGACGGCCTACGGGATATACACGCTCCTTGCATGCACCCTTGATATAATCCATTACGGTCTTGCGCTCCTGAGGATCATCAACAGTGGTAACGCAATCCTTGGGTTTATTGAGAAGGATATAAATCTTTCTTTCGATGCTTACGAGCTGATCGTGGAACAGAACGTTGTCACCGCGATGTACCTTGGTACCCAGTTCGGTAACGGTCTGGCCGTTTACCTTTACTACTCCAGCCTGGATGAAGTCATCGGCCTCACGACGTGAGCATACACCGGCATTGGCCAGGTACTTGTTCAAACGTATCTCCTCCTCGGGATCGTGAATGACATCCTGATACTCTATGCGCTTGCGGTTGTCCTGACGCTTCTGCATGGGCTTGCGGAAACCGCCCTGCTGGCCGTAGCCACCCTGACGCTGGAATCCGCCCTGACGCTGGCCGTAGCCGCCCTGGCGCTGATAGCCGCCCTGACGCTGGCCGTAGCCACCCTGGCGCTGGTAGCCACCCTGACGCTGGTAGCCGCCCTCCTCACCGTTCTGGCCCTGCACACGCTCTCTGTAGAAACGGGGTTGGCCCTCCTGGTCCTGGTTGTTGTACTGACGCTGCTGATTATATCTGGGACGGTCCTGTCCGTACTGGGGACGGTTATTGTTGTAACCGCGGTTCTGGTAGCCACCGCCATACTGACGCTGGCCGTACTGGGGACGGTCTTCACCGGCACCCTGACCGTACTGACGACGCGGACGATCCTGATTGTAGCCCTGCTCGCCTTCCTGGCGTGCGGGACGCTCTACTCTTGAATACTGGGGACGATTGTTGTTGTTGTAATCAACCCTTACAAAACGCGGGCGGCCTTCACGACGTGCGCCCTGATTACCCTCATCGGCATTACCGTTAAATCTGTTGAAGCTGTTTTCCTGCTCTTCCTGATTCCCGCTCTCGTCGTAGAATCTGTTTCCGTTCTCTGTTTCCATCATAATAATAAATCTTGTTCAGAAAGCCTCACGGCCTCCTTTGTTGTTAATAAAATTAGATTTTGAAAAAAAGTTAGTCAGTTATACACCGTAATAATTGCCCGGTGTTATGGCTTTTAGTTCCTTTTTTACACTCTCGCTTACATTAAGACCATCAATAAACTCGCTTATAGACTCACGTGTAACCTGACTGTTGGTACGTGTAAGTGCCTTAAGCGCCTCATATGGATGGGGATAGCCCTCACGACGCAGGATAGTCTGTATAGCCTCGGCCACGACGCTCCAGCAACCGTCCAGGTCAGCGGCAATCTTCTGCTCGTTGATGAGCAGCTTGCCCAAACCCTTGAGTGAGCTGGCGATAGCGATCATCTGATGTCCGAAAGGCACGCCGATATTGCGGATTACGGTTGAGTCCGTAAGGTCGCGCTGCAGACGTGATACAGGCAGTTTGCGTGAAAGGTGCTCCAGAATGGCGTTTGCCATACCCAGATTACCCTCTGCGTTTTCAAAGTCTATGGGATTGACCTTGTGAGGCATAGCGCTTGAGCCAACCTCGCCGGCCTTGATCTGCTGTTTGAAATACTCCATTGATATGTACTGCCAGAAGTCGCGGTTCATATCAATCTGGATGGTGTTCATACGCTTCATGGCGTCAAACAGGGCTGCCAGATTATCGTAGTTTGATATCTGGGTTGTATACTCCTCACGTACCAGACCCAGCTTCTCGCTCAGAAACTTGGCGCCGAATGCCTTCCAGTCAATCTGCGGATAAGCCACATGGTGAGCGTTGAAGTTACCGGTGGCACCGCCGAACTTGGCCGATACAGGCACTGCCTTAAGCTGCCCCAGCTGCTCGCGCAGACGGTAAGCGAACACCTCAATCTCCTTACCCAGACGTGTGGGTGAAGCGGGCTGTCCGTGAGTGCGGGCCAGCATCGGTATATCCTTCCAGCGCTGAGCGTACTCCTCCAGCTTGTCTATGAGAGACTGGATGCCGGGGTAGTATACGTTCTCCAGAGCCTCCTTGATTGACAAGGGCACTGAAGTGTTGTTTATATCCTGTGATGTGAGTCCAAAATGAATGAACTCCTTGAATTCAACCAACTCGGGTACAAGGTCAAACTTCTCCTTGAGGAAGTATTCAACGGCCTTGACGTCATGGTTGGTAACTTTCTCTATATCCTTGATATGCGCTGCATCCTCCTCACTGAAGTTCTGCCATATCTGACGCAGACCGTCAAGTGATGCACGTGATACGCCTGCCAGCTGGGGCAAACCGAATTCACAGAGCGCTGTAAAGTACTCGATCTCAACTCTCACCCTGTAACGGATAAGAGCATATTCAGAAAAATATGATGCAAGTTCCTGTGTCTTGCCACGATATCGCCCGTCTATTGGGGATACAGCTGTCAACTCATCTAATTTCACTTCAAACAAAACTCTAATAAGCCTTTTTTCAAATAATTATCTCTTTCACGCTTTTCTGCTTCGCAGCAGCGGTGCAAAAGTACTAAGAAATTCATAATTTTGCATACCCAAATTATTAAAATATGTCACAGATAATCAAGAAGAAGTTAAGTGAAAGCAAGGCCGCCCGCTGGACAGCAATGATAATGGTGTCACTCACCATGATGTTCGGTTATTTCTTTACCGATGTCATGTCACCGCTTGAGGAACTCCTAACCAGGTCACAGGAGCTTGGAGGACTGGGTTGGAGCAGTGAGGAATACGGATTTTTCTCCGGATCATACGGCTTTTTCAACGTCTTTCTGCTGCTTCTGTTCTTTGGTGGCATAATTCTGGACAAATTCGGCATCCGCATTACCGGAGTCATGAGTGCAATACTGATGTTCGGCGGCGCCATGATAAAGTACTGGGCCGTAAAGAACAGCTTTGAAGGATTCATAACACTCCCTCTTGGTATCGGTACATACAGCATCCAGGTGATATGGGCGTGCATAGGTTTCGCCCTGTTCGGCGTAGGTTGTGAGATAGCAGGAATCACGGCAAGCAAGATCATCGTGAAATGGTTTACCGGACATGAACTGGCCCTGGCCATGGGAATTCAGGTAGCCCTGTCACGTGTAGGTACAGCTGCCGCCCTTGCCGCCGCGCTCCCCTTTGCAAACCGCTTTGGAGGTGTATCGGCATCGGTAGGACTGGGTGCCGTCATGCTGTGCATCGGACTTTTATGTTATCTGGTATACTGCGTGATGGACAAGAAGGAGGATGAGTCAGTGGCTTCATTGCAGGATGAGCCTGAGGAGGGTTTCCATTTTGCCGACCTCAGGATACTCTTTACCAGCAAGGGATTCTGGCTTATCACACTGCTCTGCCTCATGTTCTATGCAGGAGTGTTCCCGTTCCTTAAGTTCGCCACCAAGCTGATGATCACCAAATACGGAGTCAGCGACAGTCTGGCCGGACTCATCCCAGCTATGCTGCCGTTCGGCACCATCATTCTGACCCCGCTGTTCGGAGGTCTCTATGACAAGCGCGGCAAGGGCGCCACGCTTATGCTCATCGGTTCAGTCCTGCTCACGCTTGTACATGTGATATTCGCCATTCCGCTCAACAGCTGGATCATTGCCATTGCCGATATGCTCATACTGGGCATCTCATTCGGTCTGGTTCCCGCCGCGATGTGGCCGTCGGTCCCCAAGATCATACCCATGAAACTGCTGGGCACCGCTTACGCCATGATATTCTATATTCAGAACATAGGTCTGTCACTCGTACCTATCCTGATAGGTAAGATCAACCAGGCCAATACCGATGACGCCGGAGTGATCAACTATACGCAATCCATGTTCTGCTTTACCCTGTTCGGGATTATTGCAGTACTTCTTTCACTCTGGCTCAAGTCTGTAAACAGAAAGGAAGGCTACGGACTTGAGGAACCCAACATCAAGCAGTGACATATGGAAAGGAAAGAGAGACGCAAGGAGAGATTTGACAGCCGTTTTGGAATGATAATGGCAATGGCCGGATCGGCCGTGGGTCTGGGTAACCTGTGGCGTTTCCCGTTCCTGGCTGCTCAGAACGGTGGCGGAGCATTCATATTCGTATATCTGGTGCTGCTCCTTACCATCTGCATCCCGGTCCTGATGACCGAGATAACGCTGGGCCGCAAATGCCGCTCAAACGTAACCCGCGTCTATGACACCCTGGGGGCTCCACGCTGGCGCTGGGCCGGATTCATAACACTGCTTACGCCTATCGTCATAATGGCATTCTACACCGTGGTCGGGGGCTGGTCCGTAAAGTACCTCATCCAGGCCTGCTCGTTCAGTTTTGCCACTCCTGATGCCGATTATGCAGGTGCGTTCGGCGGATTCATCAGTTCTACCTGGGAGCCGCTCATTTATACGCTCATTTTCCTTACGGTAACGGCACTGGCCAATTTTGGCGGCGTAAAGAACGGCATCGAGAAGTTCTCCAAACCCATGATGACCATACTCTCCATAACCATAATACTGGTAGCTATACGTTCACTTACACTGCCCGGCGCATCCGAGGGTACAAAGTATCTGCTCATACCGGATTTCAGCAAGATAGACGGCAAGGTGCTGCTTACGGCACTGGGACAGGCATTCATGTCGCTAAGCATCGGCATAGGCATCCTGCTCACCTACGGCTCATATGTCAAGACCAAGGAGGATATAGCCATGACATCCATATCAACCGGTCTTATTGACACGCTGTTTGCCATCATTGCCGGTCTGGCCATCATCCCCGCCGTATACGCAATTGCCTACATGAACGGCACCGAGCCCGCCATCAACGCAGGTCCCGGACTGGTATTCATCACCCTGCCGGGAGTATTCGCATCAATGCCGGGCGGCGGAATCATAGCCATACTCTTTTTCCTGGCCCTGCTGCTGGCTGCCGTGACATCGGCCATATCCATGCTTGAAGTGATTGTGGCCTATTTCATCGAGGAGTGGAAACAGAGCCGCAACGGTGCGGTGGTGACCTCTATGATTGTCATCATAGTGCTGGGATGCATCTGCTCGCTCTCACAGGGCATGCTGTCCGGAATCAGCATTGCCGGCAACAACATCTTTGATTTCTTTGATGTGATATCATCCGATGTGCTCATCACCGTGGGCAGCCTCATCATGGTGCTGTTTGCAGGATGGCGCATCAGGAAAGATGATTTCCTGGATGAGCTGTCAGGACACGGCACATCCAAGACTCCGGCATGGATATATAAGTACGTATATTTTATGGTACGCTGGATTGCCCCGTTGGTAATCATAGTGATCATGCTGAGCAATATCATTCTCTGATACTTCTCTACCCTCTGTTTATCCGCAATAGGTTAAAATGTGTTAATGCTATTGCGGGTAAAATTTTGCTCCGTATATTTGAAGTGTCTTAGTGAAATAATACACCAATAAAGAAGACAGTAACAACTATTAACTACTTAAATAAAACATTATGAAAAAAGTTATCCTTTCACTTGCTTGCATTATGGCTGTAACGTTTGCCGGAGCACAGACACCTGGCTCCGCCATGAAGTATTCATCAACATTTGGCAATATCAAGCCATTTGAGATGAGCGTAAGCGCAGGTTACAACGGCTCCTCAATCAATTTTGAGAAAGCCAATCTCATCACTACCGGCCAATCAGGCCTGACCGCAGGTTTGACAGCCCAGTACAACTACAAGTCCTTCTTTGCATTCCGCACAGGCGCCCTGTTTGAGATGAACAGATGCTTTTACCCGGACCAGACCAATCTGTTCAACACATCCCTTACATACAGGCAGACAGACATCGATGTTCCTCTCTCACTGATATTCCAGTTCGGCAATCAGCACGCCAGGATCTATATGGGTCTTGGAGCCGATGTAAGAATCCTGCTTGACTCAGAACTTGAGACTCTTGACTACAAGACCAACAGTCTCCAATACGGAATGCATGGTCTGTTTGGATTCAAGTTCAGCCATTTCTATATGGAAGAGTGTATAGGATATCAGTTGAATGACCTGTTCCACAAAGACTCCTCAGCTCCCAAGTCAATATTAGACACATTCTCATTCAGGGTAGGATGGATGTTCTGACACCAACATATATCTCCTTGTTTGTATAACGCATCAGTGGCGGCCTCAAGCAGAAGCCGCCACTGTTGTATATACAGTATTGAAATCCTTCATTCCTTGTTTATATACGCATGCAAAGGTTGCACTTTTCCGGCTTTTATCGGCAACCTTTTGACTCCAAAAACATGAGTCGGAATTTTTTTTGCCTTATTTTGCAAAAAAGTCACTTTTTCATGAAAGGAATCTGAAAAATCGTAGTCTAAATGTTCAAACGATTGTTTTCCAAGACAGATGAAAGATTTAGAATTAGAATTCACAAAAATGGTCAGAGAGTACCGCAAGACTATCTATTCGGTATGTTACTTTTTCTCTGACAATCCTACAGAGGTCGATGACCTTTTCCAGGAAGTGTTGGTAAATCTATGGAAAGGTTATCCCGATTTCAGGAATGAGAGCAGTATCAAGACGTGGATATGGCGTGTAAGCCTCAACACCTGCTGCACCATCCAGAAAAGGGACAGACGGAATGTGCCAACCGTTCCGCTGCTTATCGACAAGGATCTGTTCAGTGAGTCTGATCAGGCCGGCCAGCAGGTAAAGATGCTGTATGACAGGATCAACAAGCTGGAGGTGTTTGACCGCGCAATCATTCTTCTGTGGCTGGAAAGCATGAGTTATGATGAGATTGGAGCTATCGTGGGACTCTCCACATCGGCTGTAACAAGCAGATTGTTCCGCATCAAGGAGCAGCTCAAATCAATGTCTAACAAGTAAAAAACGTTTGCACTATGAAAGAAGAAAAGATTAATCTGAGTGAACTTGAGGAGCTCAAGGAGAGCTATCAGATAATGAATGAGAAACTGGAGAGTCAGGAGATAATCACCCCTGATCAGATCCGTGCCGCAACAGAGCAGAAAGTGGAATACCTTGAGACAGAACTTAAGACTATTCTGATATGGGGCTTTATTGTTGCCTTCCCTCTTCTGATCCTGTTCTTCCATATCAGTTACGGGCTCTCTACATGCGCCTTGATAATATCCGGCGCATACTGTCTGGTGAACGCAGTGGTAAGTGCATTCATGCTGCGCAGGATAAGACGCAAGGATATGGCTGCACTTGACCTGAGCACACTTATGACAAGAGAGAGAAGGTACAGAAAGACTTTCCTTATCATGCTGGTATTATCTGAGGTGTTCTGGGTTGCGTTCTCATTCATCTTCATGACAAACTCCCTGGGTATCATAATGTTGGTTATCCTGATACTGATGACCGTACCCCGATACTATCACAGCTTTGTCAAAGCCTACAAGGAAGGTCTGCAGGGTAAGATTGAGGAACAGCCTTCACTGCTGGGCCGAATAGGAAAGATTGTAGGATATACGGTATTGGGCATTATGATACTGGCAATGGGCGCCTTTGCAGTACTTTATATCATCTCATTCTTCAAGATAGGTTTTGAGAACATTGAATGGACAAACTACCTGAATTTGTTCGTCGCTTTAGGTTTTACAATCTCCCTGATAAAACTTGTGTTTGAAACCACCGGAAAGAACAAGGGACACAAGCCAAGTATCTTTACGATTGTACTGTTCTCATTAACAATTCTCCTGTTCTTTACATCAAACATCATTAATTATTCCAAAGGTGTCTTTGA
>Ga0265299_10006758_pt1 | contig 10394 bp, 12 predicted proteins | sample AusTroGonzalo_MG_4_FD_193485 | JGI IMG/M metagenome (GOLD analysis project Ga0265299, IMG submission 193485) | Bovine rumen microbial communities from tropical cattle in Woodstock, Queensland, Australia - Gonzalo_02 | ecosystem: Host-associated > Mammals > Digestive system > Stomach > Rumen ...
GCACAGCTTCGCCAATGTAGTCATACTGCAAATCAATGTTATGGTTTTTAAGTATGATAGGCAATGCTAGTTTCATATAGCCAACCCTATTCTTAATTTGCGTACTATGCTGATATATGTCGCGTATTTCCTTGTCAGAAAGGTCAATAGCGATGTTTCCTCTAGATTTAGTGCCAATCTGTGCCATTGGGTTCTTAACATCGTTAGGAATCCACTCAAACGTTGTCTTACTGCAAGGAACTATGGTTCTGTTCTGGAAATCATTCTCCCATGCAGAGTACATGTCAGCATATTTCTTGTTAATGTAAATATACGTGTTGCCTATTGTAGCCTTTTTATCCCTATAGCCACACAAACGTCCAAGCAATGCCTGGGCTGTAGTATCAGCCTTTGCTGAGTAGTCGTATATCATATAGATATAGTCTTTCAGCCTAGCGTCCAAAGTAATACCTGCTCTAAATGCTCCCTTAATGAGAACAATAAGTGGCTTAACATACATCTTAGGTATTGCCCCAGAGATAGCATTTGATGCTTTCATGGCAGCAGCTTTCTTATTGTATTCGTTCTTGTCAATAATAGACTTGACAATATCATTAAACACGTTATATTCAATGTTACTACCTGACGAATACATTTCATGTATATCAAAATCCTTTACAATGTAAGGGTCGCTCTTAATGACGTTAAACTTACGTGTACGGATAATGATAATACCTGCCTCTCCATTGTCATGCATACGCTGGTGGGCATCGTTGATATATTCAAAGATGTTTCCATCCTCTTCAATATCATCTTTTTCAGCATCAATAACCAAGCCTTTCTTAATAAACTCAGATACACCAATATAAGATTTCGTTGGCTTCAATTCAACGATATTCTTAACCTCTTTTGTGTCGCTTACTATCTCGTCAAATGGTGTTGCTGACACAGATACAATGTATATATTTCTCTTAATAAGTTCATTGGTATCTTTCCAGTTGATTCCCTGCTTATAGAGAAACTTGCTCAAAATGTTCTTCTCATTTGAGCCATAGTGCGCTTCATCAATAAAGATGACGGCATTGTTAATGTCGCCCTCATATTTCAAAAGGTCACTGTTTTTCATCACAAAGTAATGCTTTGGCCCAGGGTATTTCTTGCTCCTTAGACCACTATATATGTTCTCCTTATTTGCGCCAATAACCTGCTCTTCAACACGCTTTAACGTCTGCTCCTTAAGGCCGCAGTCGTTCATACCTGTAATAAACATGTATTTATCAACTCCCAGATACCGATGTATGTCGGTTTGGGATATGATGTTAACAACAGCGTTACAAACGCCAGTTTTACCGCTCTGCATCTTAGCGGCAAGTATAATATGGTTTCTGCGCGTTACCTTGCGAGAAATGCTTGCAACAACCTCCTTTGCGGTGTTAATTTGGCTATCAAAAAGATAGCCATGTGCCTTATTCAAGGACTTTCTAAACTTGTTGTTTGGTGTTTCTGTTAGAATCTTCTCTACGTCCATTTTTTCTTCATTTTCTTTCAACGAGTGCAAAGGTACAAATAAAAAATTAAATGGAGAAATATATTGAGTTAAACAATGTTAATAAGGTAAGTCATTCGCAAAACCATGCTTCTTTTTAACATCTTTTAACTTAACTCTAACAGTTAAAGCCATTGTATTGATAGAATCAACAAGAAATTTAATGTCAGTAATGAACTTTGAAGGGCATGAGGCATTTATTGACGAATTATAGTTGTCGAAATACTTCTTAACAACTCGTAAGGTGGCTAAAACCCTGTCCTTATCTTCATTTTCGTCATATTCGTCTTTAAAACTTGCAATGTTTTTACTAGCTACAGTAAACGAGTGCATGGTACGTTTCATTGCAATTGAAAAGCTTTCGTGTTCAGCCTCCTCTAGGCTTTGTACCAATTCTTTACAAAACGATTCAATGCAAGCAAGCATAAAAATGGCTTGAGTGTAAAACTCTTCATCAATCTTTTTCATTATCTTCTTTTCCTTTAAGTTCTACTTTTTTCTTGGCATTATAAGAATACCACAGTCTGTTTCTATTTTGCTGTTTAGCTAGTTTTTCTGCGCATTTATGGCACAAGGTGGTAATCCATCCATCGCACATCTGCCCAATGTCTTCTTTAGAGCCACAAAATTCACAAGTTTTTAACGATTCATCCCTGGCTTCTGATGCCAAACGTATATATTCATCGTTTTTGTTATGAGCATACATTTCCAATGCCCCAAACTTTTCTTTTATCTGGACTATTTCTATTTTTTCATCCTCTTTGCATGTGCTATTGTGGGTATTAACGTAGTTAACCACTTTTTTTATAATTGGGTACCAGCCAACTCCACATTCGTAATACTCTTCGTTATCTTCCATATATATAAATGTAAAAACGTGAGATAGTCTTCTTATCCCACGTTTAGTTTAGTTTTTCTACAATAAATCTTGAGGATAGTTCAGACCTGAAGAAAGAATACTGATAAGGTTTTACAGATTTTCCATCTGATAGTATCTGACCTTGTATCTTGTTATCGTCTTTGTAATCTACCTTAAAATCCCTTCTGTCGTAGTTCAATATTGCAGGAATGTGATAAACATGCCCTATCTGTATGCTATCCCAAGGGGTTAAAGGCTCTACACTCCTGAGCCTATCGCACATGTCAGAATAATCGCAATATCCATATAAATCAAGTACCATATTACCGTAGCCTTTTAACAATAAAATTACTAGTTATATCTGTTCTGTATATGGTAGATAATGTTTCTTTACCCACATACCGTACACGTATAGTGTCTTTATCTACTTTCTGAATAACCTGAAAATCACGCCTTTTGTTATAAACTAGAGGAGGGATATGATATATCCCTTTTTCCTCTATGTCATCCCACTCAGTTAGTGGGTGTATGGTTTTCAGTTTAGTTAGAACGACAATTTTTTGATTCCTATCCATTGCTTTGTTCAATTTCTGATAAGAACTTGTATTCTTCGTCCTCTTTGTAAAGCCAAACGTTATCTCTTGTTTTAACGTTATGGCAAAACATTGAATCTGGATATACTCGTTCAATTATAAGATTCATTCTGCCATGTTTGGGAGTTGGCGGAAGGTGATAAACCTTACCAGGTTGTATCTCTCCCCAAGAGGTTATGCCGCTTGCACCTACCCATATCTCCATAATCCTATTACGTTCTTTGGCTTCATCCCATCGCCTTCTTTGTTCCTCAGATAGAGGGGAATTAACCCTTGCAGGTAATGCCAATTGGCATGATGCGTATTGTGGCTGATAAGGCATAACAGACTGCTTGCCTCCTACGTTAAGTTTACGACACCATGAAGGTGTTTCAATCTTCTCGTCAGGATATACCTTTAGTTTAATAACCCTTTCAGTTACCTTTGAGCCTACCATATTAAGCATACACCTACAGTTATATGTAGACTGACCAGGGCGTTGAATCTTTCTAAGGAAATCACAATCATTACATAATGGCTTTGACTTCTTACTATCCCTGAAAGGTAGGTCTAACTGTATTGGGTCACTAACGGGAGGCTGTCTTTGCGCATTATTACTTCCCAATAGTATAATCTGAGCAGTAGATGGATTTCCATCAACTGGTACTACACCAAAGTTTTTCATATTATTCTTTATTTTAAGCAAAGGAGCGTCAAGTGGTTGGTCATATATACACGACTCACACATGGCGCAACTTTCTTTTCCACAGTTTAATTTCATTTGTATTTTTTACCAAGTTGATATGTCTTCAACATCAAGCCAACTTGGTCTTGTAGCATTAAGGAAACCATTGCCTTGCTCTCCCTCTGGCGCCCTTCCAAGAATGTGCCCAGTCTCCAAGTCAATTCTGTCTTCGTTCTTGAATGCATCAAATTCCTTTTTGTGTTTCTTCAAGAACTCATCAAAAGACATGTTCTTTGAAATTGTTCCTGTATTAATCCCATTCATAAAGTCGCTGAACAACTTAGCTTTAAGCTGCGCAGCACTTGTGATTTTAATTTCTGGCTGCTGCCTTTGCTGTTCCTCTATATCTTCTATAGCATCGCCAAAAAGAATGTTACAACTAAGGCTATATATGTTTTCGCCCATCTGACAAAGATGCTCCATTGGAACACCGTTTGCTTCTATAAAGAAATGCAGCAAATGGTTGATAGTCATAGTGACAAGCTCATACCTATCAAGACCAGAGATACCCTTCTTATTGCCGTTGTGCACGGCCATTTGGTCAGAAATGGTATGCAATGTATTTGCAATCTCTGCATTTGATGCGCAGTTTAAAAAGGGGTTATCACTAGATGGACTGTAGTATTGCTTCAACAGATGCTTCATAATTCCACTGTTGTTAATGCCACGCCTAAAGAACATGTATTTTCCCTCGTTCTTGATAACTCTCAGAAAACACTTTAGCACAACAATCTCAATGTCGTTATTTGCTTCCTTTACTTTTTTCTTGTTTTTTGCCATTATTTTTACAATTTAATCAATTATGGTACAAATATACACAAAATAACCCAAAAAAACAAACTTCTTGGGTTAAATTATCTTAAATTTCAAAGTAATGAGGTTCATATACCCTTTTGTAACGTTCATCTACCATAGAAACGTTGCACACAGTTGTTTCTCCCCTTTCTTGTGGTTCATGCGTACAACTATGTAGGTGTCCGCAACAATGGAAACGAGGCTTTTTATTGTCAACAGCATCGCCAAGAGGGTGACAGCCTATGTGGCCTCCAGTTACCCAAGGAATATCCTCTTGTAGAAGGACGTCACTAGTTCCATAAGGGCAGTCATGTGTTAAAAGAATATCAACCTTATAAGGCATTTTCTTATATATGTCAGCAAGTTTAACATCTGATGTCATAAATGCCCAGTTATAAAATTGATGACACCAAGGAGTGCCATAAATGCTTATCTCCTGATATGTGTCATCAACTTGTTTAACATATTCAGCCGATTCGTCACAAAGGTACACTATTTTTGTGCCTTTGAATGCCTCTCTCCAATCGTCTGGATGCGTCTGAGCAATCCAATCATGGTTTCCTGCTATCAAGAACACCTTCTCGCAAGGCTGCTCATTACACCAAGGAATAAACACTTTTCTAAGCCATTTAATAGTTCCTTCATGGTACATCTGAACTTTTAATGGTACTATATCTCCGCATATGCAAAGAATATCGCATGGGTCTATCTTAAAATCTAGTATTCCATGCATGTCAGAAATTGCGCAAACTTTAATCATACTATATATAATTTAAAATGCCTAGCATAGTTGTCGAATAACTATGTTAGGCTTATTAATGAGGCGACTCCGGGAGTCGAACCCGGCTCTCCAGTTTTGCAGACTGTTACCTAACCGCTCGGCCAAGTCGCCATATGGGTAAATAATTACCCATTCTTTTTCTTTGTACTTACAAACTTACCATCCTTACCACGTGCGTAGCCTGCCGTCTTAGGGATTGGCTTCTTACGTGCCTTGGGCTTGCTTGTAGGTGCTGTCGTAGATGCTGCTACATTTTCAGCCTTTTCTTTAAGGGCTTTCTTAAGCCACTCAGCAGAGCCATTTAACGTTTGTGTAGCAGCCTCCTTGAGCTTCTTCACGTTCTCGTCCTTTGTGATGTCCTTTGGGATGCTAAAAACAAGTTGCTTGTGCTTTTTGTCGTAGAAGGTCTTCATTTCATCCACCTTGCAATTTGCTGGAATCGTTGAAGTTACCTCAAGTTCCCTGTGTTTTCCAGTAACCTTTACAGTGATAACTCCATCCTTGATGTCACAGGTGTATTCCTCTGTTTTTTCATCGAATGGAACAAACACCTTCAAGTCAGAAATGGTTTCCTTAACGTTCTTTGCGAAGTCATTAAAGCCATCACGCAGTGACTTAACGGTTGCGCCAAAATCAAATTCATTGAAAGCTCTCTGAGCTTCGTCTATAATAGACAGTGCTTGACGCTCTCCATTGTCTATAAGACGTGACAATGTGTTAAATAAACTACCCATAATTATTTGTTGTTTAAAATTACTTGAGCAAATATACAAAAAATATTTTTAAAAAGCAAATATTTCATTAACAATTTTTCAATTCTTGTTTATTTTTAGCATAAACTATAACCCAACCTATATCGTCTATGATGCAGCAAACAGCCCACAGTATCAAAGACACTTGCAATGGCGGCAAAAACAGCAATGCTGCTATGTAGCCTACTATACAGACAATTCCGCCAACAATGCTATAGTTGTTATCATACACCTCTCGGTCTTTTTCAATCCACAACTTTGCCTTAAACGCCATTATGCACTTTCCAACAAATATGCTTACAATGTTGGTATAAATAAGAGAAGCAATTGCAAATACCCAAACGTTGAAATTTATAAATGCCAAATACAACCCAAGGACAAACCCACAGAATGATTCTGTTATTGCTAGCCATAAGAAATACTTGATGGCAACAGTTCTAACCTTTTTCTGCCACATCACTCCAATTGCCAAACCACATATGGAACTAGACAAAGAGTCAAAAGCCAACCATTGAGCAGGTAATTCGCTTATAATTGTTTTTAACAGTGTTGGATGTGCATATGTTATAAGCAGCCCTGACACCACCAGACTCATTAAAAGCCACTTTTGATTTTCGTCAGGGTGTACGTTCAGCAGATTAAGTATTTTCTTGAAAATTATTCTAATTCTTCCCATTTGTCTGGATACCTTTCTTTTAATTTGGTGAGCCACCATAGAGTCTTAAACTTGCATTTTGGCATTCTCTGTCCTTTCATTAAACTTGAACGCCTGCATACTACTCCTTCTTTCACAGTTGGGAACTCACAGCCTTCAATCGTCCAATCGTTGTTTCTTATAGCCTCAATGAAGCCCTTTGTGAGTTTACCACGATATATAAGTTCTGGTGTAAGTATTACGTTGTCTTGGCAGAATATGCCATAGAAGTCTTTTGGCTCTATATAGCCTTTCTTTGCAATGAATACGTCTATTAGGTATAAATTAAGTTCGTCACCATCCATATGGAAGCCAGCGAAACTATTTTCTCCATACCATTCAAAGAAGAACATTATTTCTTGTGCGCCATTGAACAAACCCTTTTTACCTGAGTTGTTGGCTATTATCTGCTTTAGATGCTCTTCGTACCTTTCTTTGAAATATCTTACAGCCAACCCAAATTGGCTATCGTTTTCGTCAACTTGCCTATGCCTTGAAATGAAATTGATAAACTCATTGCGTTTGGCAGAATATCTTACGCCAAGATTTTGGCCATCTAATTTATTAAATGCCCAAACATCTTCGCCTAATAATGTTCCATCGTCTTGTACTCTAGGTATCGAATCGTAATATCTCATGTGTTAAAATCTTAATGCCATCTTTAGCATCAGCAGCAACATTCCAATGCCACCAAGCAATATAGTATATTTCATTAATTGGTACACTACGTTGTTCATGCCATAAAGTTCTGGCATATAAGTTATCTCTCCATTTTTCACATATTTGTGAGTTAACCTGTCTACCATCACAAAATTGTAAATCTTCTTTTGTTTAAGGATTTCTTCAAATGGATGAACACCTTTTAGTCGTTTATAGGTTATATTCAGCAAAGCAGTGTCATTCTTAGCATGAGCAGCATACAAAATATACTCTCCGCCTTCATCATCAATGGTAAAGCCAATAAACGCTTCGTTGCTCTTATTTCTATCGTCAGACGTTATGTTGTTAAAGTCAACAATGAAATACTGCTTGTTACGCTTGCTTTTCACATATTGATTCCAATGATACTCACTTTGAGCAATGCACCATGAAATAGTTTTTGTGTTAAACAATTCTTCACATGCTTCAAATGTATTAACTTTGATAATAACAATGCCCTCATAGCAGTACAAAACCTCTGCATCACGCATTGAGTCTACCTTTTTTACAAATTCCTCTGGGGTAGAATATTGGAAACTCTCTTTTTTCATAGTTAAATTGTTCTATATGCCCTTTCTAATACGTCTGTTCTATATTCAAAGGTATCAAGCCCATTGGTAGCAATTTCGTTAAGCTCGCTAATAGCTGCTTCAATAGCCTCAAGGCTCTTAAATGTCCTGGTCATCAAAATACGCAAACCAAGTCTGCGTCCTTCGCCATTGATGCACTCCTTATCCTTAAATTGGAAAAGCACACCAGATGCAACAACTCCATTATAAAGGGCTTTCATCTTAGCCTTGGCGTTGTCAAGTTTCCATGATAGTTTCTGCACGTATGCAAACACTGCCTTTTCATTACCCTTGGCAATCTCAGAAATCTCCATGATAGTGTTCACAATATCATGGGCATCTGCACGGAAAAGCACAAATGGGTTTCTAATCTCAGGCAGTTCAAGTATAAGGTTGGCAATAGTGCCCCACTGTCTGTAAGCGTTATCGTAATATGCAGCAAGGCTTCTAATAGGCCCAGCGTTTTTAACAATACTTTTCACCACCTTTGGCAAAATAGTAATCTCAGTTACACGTGCTTTTCTTTCCTCACGTTTCTTCTTACGCAACTCACGCTGTTTACGCTGAGAAAGCTTACTCTGGATTTCTTTGTTTTTTGCTTTCTTATACTTTGCGTATTCAGCCATAGTCATTTTTTTACCATCTACTGTGATATAGGTGTTCAAACCACCCATGCTTTCCATACTTGCCATAATATAATGTGTGTTTTTATTGTTTTATGGCGCAAAGGTACACATTTTAATTGAGAAAACCAAATATTTATAGTTAAAAAATCTTAAAACTATATGATTACGTATTATGCACCCATTACGGGAGGTACAAAAGAGGTCAATTACAAGATAATAGAGTGTGAAGGAACAGTTAATCTTACTCTACGTATAGATTATGAAGTTACGCCATCAGAGCCTTGGGTTCACGTGACAAGTTCCCAGACAGAACACACCATTACTGTTACGGTTGACCCAAGTTTAACAAATGCTGAGAGAAGTGCTGTAATTATGCCTGTAATTAATGGAGAAGATTGTGGGCAAAACGAAATAGATATTACACAAGCATCTTGTAACTGTAACAATATCACAGAGAATAGCGTTACATTCATCACCATACCATATACTGGTGCTGATGTGGGCACAGTTATAGGGCACTATAACGTTAATAGCCCTGATTGCGCAGGGTTAATAGGATTTGTTGAAGAAAATAATAAGTTTACTGTTAGCGTTGCAAATGGAGACATTAAACTAACATCAGCAATTCCAGCAAACGAAGATGCAACAGTAGGTAAAATAGAATTTAATGTTAGAGCTACGATGGCAGGAGGAAACTGTGACTTATATACAGTTTATCAATCTGAATATTGCAGTTGTAACTTAGTATCTGTTGTATCTATTAGCGAGTCAATACCAGCAGAAGGTGGGCACACAGGATATAAGATTGGCGAGATAGAGATAGAAGCCACATCTTGTCCATTAACATTCTCTGCTGACACTGAGGGATTGAATGTAACAACCGCTGCTACTCAAACTCCTAACCTAATTGATATTGTTCTTGCATCACCTGCTCCAAGCAACCAAGACCCAGATGAAGATACATACAGTAGAACATTCCATATAAACTTAATAGTAAATGATGACACTGCTAACCCTTGTGGAACTTATAATGTTACTCAAGAAGGTACTGTATATTGCGATTGCGCACATATTAAGTTTGATGTTAGTTCTACTATTAAAACAACGTTACCGCCTACAGCAGTTGAAGATATAGTATTAGCTCACGTTAATACAAAAGGTTGTGGAACTATATTAACAGAATCAAGAAGTAGTATGTTTGTTGGAAATGGCTTAACTGTTACAGAAGTTGGGCCAAACACATATGATATAACAGCTTCGGTTAATGCTTTGCCTAATAATCAAACCTCTCGTAGCGGAACTGTAGTATTCACTTATATTCTTAATGAGCCTGACGAAGACCCAAGCGCTGGAGATTGTACTGATGAAATAGAGTTTGTGCAGCGTAAAAACTACTGTGGATGCTATAACATGGAAGTACAAGGTTATTGCGAATATTATAATCCATATGATAGTGATAGTAAATATATAATCAGAATGTATCATGGCGATGGAAGCGAAGAATCTGTAGGCTGTCTTTCCGCAGAAGAAACTATACCGCCAGTATTTTATGACTATTCAGATGTTTGTGACCCCGCCTATTCAGTATACTACGATTCTGGTATATATGATATAGTTAATATGAAATTAGAGTCTGTTTTTGCAATACACTCTAATCAAGATGAAACTTGTAGGAAATATAGTTTAACAATTGACGATGAATGCGATTGGCTTACAGATTTAGGGCAGTTCTCAACTCATATATACAGTTCTACCTGGAAGATGAATTTTGTCCGTA
>Ga0265299_10006759_pt1 | contig 10393 bp, 7 predicted proteins | sample AusTroGonzalo_MG_4_FD_193485 | JGI IMG/M metagenome (GOLD analysis project Ga0265299, IMG submission 193485) | Bovine rumen microbial communities from tropical cattle in Woodstock, Queensland, Australia - Gonzalo_02 | ecosystem: Host-associated > Mammals > Digestive system > Stomach > Rumen ...
TAACTCAACGCTCTGAAGGTCAGAGTCAAGTGATGAGCCGCCGTACATGATTCTGTAACGTCCGGGGCGGAACTTGAGTCCGTCTGTAGCCTCGTCATAGAAGCTGAAAGCGTCCTTGTTGAGCTCAATCTTAACGGTCTTGGTCTGTCCGGCGCCGATGTTAACGCGTGCGAATCCTGCCAGTGACTTGATGGGTGCGCCTGCATCGTCAAGAGCCTTGACATAAACCTGGATAACCTCATCACCGTCAATCTTACCGGTGTTGGTAACGGGAACGGTCAGTGTCATTGACTGTGCCTTACCGGCAGTCTTGGCCTTACCGTACTTGAAGGTGGTATAGCTCAGACCGTAACCGAAAGCATACAGGGGCTCGCCCTTGAAGTAACGGTAGGTGCGGTTGTTCATTGAGTAGTCCTGGAAATCAGGAAGCTGATCTGTTGACTTGTAGAAGGTAACCGGCAGACGGCCTGCAGGGTTGTAGTTGCCGAACAGTACATCACCTACGGCCTCACCGCAAGCCTGACCGCCGTACCATGCCTGGATAAGGGCATCATACTTGCTCTCTACGTTTCCGAATCCCATGGCGCTGCCTGATACGTTGACCAGTACGATGGGCTTGCCGGTAGCGTCCAGCTCGGCCAGAAGCTGCTGCTGGATCTCGGGGAGCTCAATCTCTGAACGGTCATGACCTTCACCCTCTATGTCTGACGAGATACCGCTTACCATGATGATGACATCGGCCGGAGCGATCTTCTTGATTACGCTGGGGAAGTCAACCGGACCGCGGCTGTAGATATCGAATGAGAATGATGCTGAACGTGCCTCGGGCTGTACCAGGTCAATGTAGATGTTGTAGGTCTTGCCCTCCTCAACCTGGAATGTGGTTGATGCAGCGCCACGACCGCCACCGAATCCGCCGAAACCGCCGAATCCGCCACGGCCACCGCCCTGACCGGCATTCTTGGCAATGGTATCACCGTTTACGATGAAGTTGTAGCGTGAGCTGCCACGTACGTTGTAAACCATCTCACCGGTATAATCGGCTGTGAAACTGCCGGTGTACTTGGCTGAGAATCCGGTCATGTTAACGCCATCGGCCCAGGGGCAATCCTCATGTGCAAGGGCGGGTGATGTGGTGTTCAGGCTCAGAGGCTCGTCGTAGTCAACCTTGGCTGCTACTGCACCGGTCCAGTCAAGAGAGTTGAAGTACTCTGCATGCAGGCCCTTGCCTCCGTTAATCTCTGATACATAATGCTTTGTGATGTAGGGAACGTTCAGGTCGCAACCCTTCTCGTAGATGATCTTTGCACCGGGAGCGGCCTCGCGGATGCCGTCCAGGATGGTCTTGGTGTTGGCGGCTGAAGGATAGCCGTTGTAGTTACCCAGGATAACGCGTGCATCATCGGCATTGGGGCCTACGACTGCAATGGTGATATCCTTCTTGAGGGGCAGGATGTTGCCGGCGTTCTTGAGCAGGACGATGGCCTCGTGGGCTGCCTTGCTTGCAAGAGCGGTGTGGGCGGGGCTGCTCAGGTCATCCAGACCAAGTTTTGCCCAGGGCAGATCCTCGGCGGGATCGAACATACCCAGCTCAAAGCGGGCCTTGAGGATACGGCGTACGCTTACGTCGATATCGGCCTCAGTGATAAGACCCTGCTGAATGGCCTGTGTGAGTGAACGGTAGCTGGTTCCGCACTCGATATCGGCACCTGAAAGAACGGCATCGGCCGATGCGCTTGCGGCATCCTTGTGCGTGCCGTGCTGGCGTGCGTTGAAGAAGTCGCCGATGGCACCGCAGTCAGTTACTACAAGGCCCTGGAAACCCCACTTGTTGCGAAGGATGTCCTGCAGCAGACGGTCGCTGGCGCAGCAGGGATCACCCTCGTAACGGTGATATGCGCACATTACCTCCTGTACGTTACCAACCTGAACCAGGCTCTGGAAAGCGGGCAGGTAGGTCTCCCACAGGTCACGGCCCGATACGGTTACGTCAAACTGGTGACGCAGAGGCTCGGGACCGCTGTGAACTGCATAGTGCTTGGCGCATGCATGCAGCTTGAGGTATTTTGAATCATTGCCCTGCATACCCAGAACTGTCTGAGTACCCATGACTGCGTTCAGGTAGGGGTCCTCACCGGGAGTCTCCTGGCCACGTCCCCAGCGCGGGTCACGGAAGATGTTCACATTGGGACACCAGAATGAGAGTCCGTTGTGCCAGATGCTTCCGTTGGGCTGTGTTACGCCCAGCTGATGATGGTCAGTGGTGTTCCATACGGCGCGAGCCTCATCGGATACGGCGCTGTATATCTCATACTGCTGGGGTGCGTTGAAGGTGGCACCCAGGGCGATAACCTGCGGGAATACGGTAACGTCATCATAGCAGATACCGTGGCAGGCCTCATTCCACCAGTTGTAGGCGGGTATGTCCAGACGGTCCACTGAGATTGAACCGTTCATCATAAGACCTATTTTTTCCTCAGGTGTGAGCAGTGAAAGAAGGTTGTCAGTCCTTTTGTCAAATGACAGTTTTGGATCCTGGAAAGGATATTCGTAAGTCTGGCCGCTTACAGGCATAATCATGACAGCCAGAAGGCTTGAAAGTAACAGGGTTTTCTTCATATTTTGTTGTTTAGGATTAAATCTGGTTAGTTAAGGGAACCCAAAGATACGGATTGCTTTTTAAATGAGACTCCCGTCTCTGCTAATAGTTTAAGTAAGTATATAATTATCCAATAAAAATGTAGAAATAATGCATTTGGAAAAAGGGAAATGTTTTACATTTGTAGAATAATTCAGCTCAGGGGTATCAATGGCACAGGACATAAGGCATGAAGGCGTAGTGGACTCTGTTGACGGTCAGACCGTTATAGTCCGCATTACGCAGTCGTCGGCTTGTGGAGGGTGTCAGGCAAGAAACATTTGCCGTGCTGCAGAATCAAAAGACAAGCTGGTTGAGGTGTACAGAGCCGATGCCGGCGGTTTCAAGGCAGGGCAGACAGTGATGGTAGCCGGTGCTGAGAGCCTGGGAATGAAAGCCGTAGCTTTTGCTTTCGGACTTCCGCTGCTGCTTCTGGTTGCCGCACTCATTACGGCAATGTCTGTTGCAGGCAGCGAGAAGGTGGCTGCAATAGCCGCGTTAGGCATTTTGGTCCCTTATTACATTGTTCTGTTCCTGTTGAGAGACAGGATCAAGAGGGACTTCCAATTCAGAATAATAGAGTAAACAGGATATGACGTTTATTTTGACTGCTGTTCTTGTACTCGGTATTACCGGACTCGTGTTGGGCCTGGTACTTTATGCCGTGTCAAGAAAATTTAAGGTTGAAGAGGACCCCAGAGTGGGTCAGATTACCGAACTTCTGCCCGGTGCGAACTGCGGCGGATGCGGATTCCCCGGATGTGCAGCCTTTGCCGCCGCGTGCGTGAAGGCAGAATCCATGGAGGGTCTCAAGTGTTCGGCATGCAAGAGTGAGGTTATGCAACAGATTGCTGCCATTACAGGTCATGCAGTTGAGGTTGGAGTAGAGAAGATTGCAGTTGTCAAGTGCAACGGTTCATGCCAGAACCGTCCCAGACTGCGCACTTATGACGGAGCCAAGAGCTGTGCCGTTGCCGCCATGATGAACGGCGGTGAGACAGGCTGTTTCTATGGCTGTCTGGGTTGCGGTGACTGCGTATCGGCCTGTAAGTTCGACGCCATTAAGATGGATCCCGTGACGGGACTTCCGGTGGTTGATCAGGACAAGTGCACCGCCTGCGGAGCCTGCGTCAAGGCCTGCCCGCGCAATATCATCGAACTGCGCAACAAGAACAAACTGGACCGCAGGGTTTATGTGAGCTGCGTCAACCAGGATAAGGGTCCCGTTGCCAAGAAGGCTTGTGACGTTGCCTGCATAGGTTGCGGCAAGTGCGTAAAGGCATGCCCGTTCGAGGCCATCACCCTTGAGAACAACCTGGCTTACATTGACTTTGAGAAGTGCCGTCTGTGCCGCAAGTGTGTAGACGAGTGCCCGCAGCATTCAATTATTGCCGTCAACTTCCCTCCCAAGAAGGTTGTTGAGGAGCAGCCCCAGGCTCAGGAGCCTGCACAGCCGCAGGTTGAGGCTCCCGTTGCCGATGCAGTTCCCGCTCCAGAACCTCAGGAGACAGAATCAAATGAAAACAAATAAGGTATTATGAATACTTTCAAAATAGGTGGCGTACACCCCGAGCCAAACAAGCTTACGGCCGATAAGAAGATAGAGACGCTGGCATTGCCCCAGCAGGCTGTCTTCCCGCTGTCACAGCACATAGGCGCTCCGGCTGTACCCTGTGTACAGAAAGGTGACACTGTGCGCGTAGGAACCAGAATCGCTGAGCCGGGCGGTTTCATGTCGGCCTCAATCCATTCATCCGTATCGGGCAAGGTTGCCAAGATTGACACTATTGTCGATGCCAGCGGACTGCGCAAGCCCGCCATATTCATCGATGTGGAGGGTGATGAGTGGGAGCCTTCAATTGACCGTTCCGAGAAGCTGGTCCTGCAGAGCACCAAGACACGTGATGAGATAATTGAGTGCATCAAGAATGCAGGTGTAGTAGGAATGGGCGGTGCCTGTTTCCCCACACACGTAAAGCTGTGTCCTCCCAAGGAGTGCACAATCGACACCCTGATAATAAACGCCGTTGAGTGCGAGCCGTATCTTACGGCCGATCACCGTCTGATGCTGGAGCATGCGGATGAGATCATCATCGGTATCAAGGTTATTCTCAAGGTGCTTGGAATTGACCGTGCGGTTATCGGCATTGAGGCCAATAAGCCCGATGCAATAGAACTGCTCAAGTCCAAGACATCAATGGTAAGCGGTATTGAGGTCATGCCTCTGCAGATGAAATACCCGCAGGGCGGTGAGAAACAGCTCATCGAGGCTGTCACCGGCCGTCAGGTTCCGCCTCCACCGGCACTTCCCGCTAATGTGGGCTGCGTAGTGCAGAACGTGGGCACCGTATTCGCCATCTATGAGGCCGTAATGAAGAACAAGCCTCTCATTGAGCGCGTCGTTACCGTTACCGGCCAGAACGTAAAGAAGCCCTGCAACCTCAAGGTAAGAATGGGTACACCCGTCAGCCAGCTGCTGGAATATGCAGGCGGCATGCCTGAGGATACAGGAAAACTGATATCAGGCGGTCCGATGATGGGACGCCCGTTGCTTGATGAGACTGCTCCTGTGGTCAAGGGTACATCAGGTGTGCTCCTTATTCCCGAGAAGGATGCCATACGCCGCGAGGAACGCAACTGTATCCGTTGCGCCAAGTGCGTTCAGGCATGCCCGATGGGTCTGGAGCCCTATCTGCTTGCCACCGCATCTGAATCAGGTGACTGGGAGTGCGCCGAGGAGAACTGGATAATGAGCTGCATTGAGTGCGGTTGCTGTCAGAGCACCTGTCCCTCACGCAGACCTTTGCTTGACTGGGTTCGTCTGGCCAAGAACAGGGTAGGCGGAATAATCCGCGCACGTAACGCTAAGAAATAAGGAATTATGGCTCAGAAACTGTATATAACTACATCTCCGCACGTACACTGCGGTGACACCATAGAGAGGAATATGCGCTGGGTGATTGTGGCTCTGATGCCGGCACTCATCGCCTCATTCATGGTATTCGGGCTGGGTTCACTGATCGTAACCGCTACTTCAGTGGCATCCTGCCTCTTCTTTGAGTGGTTCATAACAAGGGTGTTCCTCAAGAAACCCTCCACTTTGGCCGATGGGTCCGCCGTCATTACCGGTATCCTGCTGGCATTCAACCTGCCTTCAAACCTGCCGCTTTACATGATCGTGGTCGGCGCGCTGGTAGCAATAGGAATAGGTAAGATGGCATTCGGCGGTCTGGGTAACAACCCCTTCAACCCCGCACTCGTAGGCCGTGTGTTCCTGCTCATATCATTCCCCGCCAAGATGACCTCATGGCCGGTACCTCATCAGTTTACGGCTTATGCCGATGCTGTTACAGGTGCCACTCCCATGAATCTGATCGGTCAGATTGCAGGCGGCAACACCGCAGCAATGGATCAGCTGCCCGCCCTTAAGGATCTCTTTATGGGTGGCATAGGAGGTTGCATAGGTGAGGTGAGTGCTCTGGCACTGCTCATCGGCCTCCTTATTCTTCTGTGGCGCAGAGTTATCACATGGCACATTCCTGTAACCATCCTGGCAACCGTTGCTGTGCTTACAGGTATCATGTGGCTCATCAACCCCGTGCTCTATGTCAACCCGCTCTATCACCTGTGCTCAGGCGGTCTGATGCTGGGTTCCATATTCATGGCTACTGACTATGTGACATCACCCATGACTCCCAAGGGTATGGTGTGGTACGGTATAGGAATTGGTTTCCTGACCGTTGTGATCAGATATTTCGGTTCTTATCCGGAGGGTATGTCATTCGCAATCCTGCTGATGAACGCCGTTACTCCGCTTATCAACAACTGGTGCAAACCTAAACGTTTCGGGGAGGCAGTAAAATGAAGAAACTGGAATCTAACATAGCAAACATGGCCATTGTGCTGACTGCCATTGCAATTGTGGCAGGCGGTCTGCTGGCTTGGGTGAACAATGTCACCGCAGGCCCCATCGAGCAGATCAACAATCAGGCCATTGAGAACGGTATCAAGAGTGTGATACTGGGTGACCGTGACATCAAGTTCCGTGTGGAGGATCCTACTGAGAAGGAGGGTTTTGTATTCCACAACGTGTATGATATGAATGACAACTTGCTGGGTACTGCGGTTGAATCTACCGATAAGAACGGATTCGGCGGTGCATTCAAGGTAATGGTAGGATTTGACTCCGAGGGCAAGATCCTGGGTTATGAGGTGCTCGAGCACAGCGAGACCCCGGGACTGGGCGCTCAGGCCAATGACTGGTTCCGCCAGAAGAGCGGTGAGGTTAAGGAGCAATCGGCCGTAACCACTCTGCTGCTGGGTGCTCCCGGCAAGCCCGGTAACCACAATATCATAGGTATGAATCCCGGTGATGACCTTATGACCGTCAGCAAGGACGGCGGTCAGGTTGATGCCATTACAGCATCTACCATCACTTCAAAGGCATTCCTGCGTGCCGTCAACGCCGCCTACAAGGCAGTGTTCGGTTACACAGCTGCCGATGGCGTGAGCGGAGCTTCATCACAGAACTAAAACCGATGCAACGATGAATTACTTCAAGACAATAACAAACGGAATAGTCAAGGAGAATCCTACATTCGTTCTCCTTTTGGGAATGTGTCCCACGCTGGCTACTACGACATCGGCCATCAACGGACTTGGAATGGGTATTGCCACGATGTTCGTGCTTATCTGCTCCAACACATTCATATCACTGCTTAAGAACCTGATTCCCGACGGTGTCAGAATACCTTGTTATATAGTTGTGATTGCGTCATTCGTGACACTTCTGCAGATGCTCATGCAGGCTTATGTGCCTGACCTGTACAAGACACTGGGTATTTTCATACCGCTGATTGTAGTGAACTGCGTCATCCTGGGCCGTGCCGAGGCATTCGCAGCCAAGAACAACGTGTTTGCCTCAATCTGCGACGGTATCGGTATCGGCATAGGTTTCACCATTGCCCTGACCATACTGGGATTTGTACGTGAGCTGCTTGGAAACGGCGCCGTATTCGGCTACCGTATATTCCCCGAGTCAATGAACATGCTTGTGTTCGTTCTGGCTCCCGGAGCATTCATTACACTTGGTCTTCTGATGGCCATCGTCAATTCAGTAAAGAACCGTAAAGCCTGAACACTATGGAATATTTTCTGATTTTTATCGCGGCTATATTCGTCAATAATATAGTTCTGTCCCAGTTCCTGGGTATCTGCCCGTTCCTGGGTGTTTCAAAGAAGATCAGTACCGCCGCAGGTATGGGCCTTGCCGTTACGTTCGTGCTTACGGTTGCTGTCATAGTTACTTACGCATTGCAGAACTGGGTGCTCAATCCCTACGGACTGGGTTACCTGCAGACAATACTCTTCATCCTGGTGATTGCCGGTCTGGTTCAGATGCTTGAGATGATACTCAAGAAGGTCTCTCCTTCACTGTATCAGGCTCTGGGCATTTTCCTTCCCCTTATCACCACCAACTGCTGCATCCTGGGTGTATCCATCCTGGTTGCCAACGCTACCTACAACGCTCAGGGTCTTGAGCCCAACCTGCTTACAGGTGTGGTTTACGCAATCGCAACCTCGATAGGTTTCGCTCTTGCGCTCATCATCTTTGCAGGTATCCGTGAGCAGCTGGCCAAGGTACGTATCCCCAAGAGCATGGAGGGTATGGCAATAGCCCTTATCACTGCCGGCCTGCTGGCCCTTGCATTCATGGGATTCAGCGGCGTAGATCACGGTATAGCAGTAGCTGCAGGACTTTAATTGAAATAAAAATATGAGAATTTCCGGAGTTTCTTTTTCAGTTTTAGGTTTGCTGGTGGCTGCCTGCGGAGGCGGCGCACCGACAGATGGTACCCAACTGGCTAACGGCAAGTATATGGCCGATGCCCTTAACGTTGAGAGTACAATTACCGCTACGGTGACCGTGAAAGGTCACAAGATTGCCGCTGTGTCTGTGAAGGATAACGGCAATACCTACGCACAGTACACATCGCCTTACACTGTCGTCGCAAAGAGGATAGTAGAGGCCCAGAGTACAGATGTTGATGGCATTACAGGTGCCACATATTCATCGGACGCAGTCAAGAAGGCTGTCGATCTGGCTCTTGCACAGGCTCGCGGTGAGAAACCGGTTCCTGCCAAGAACGCAACACTCTCTTTCACTCCCGGCACATATACCGGCAGCGGTAAGGGTTACGGCGGTCAGGTTCAGGCCCGCGTCACATTCAGTGAAACAGGTATTACAGAGATCCGTGTAGGCCAGCAGCGTGAGACCGCTCACGTGGGTGATGTGGCTCTGCAGACTCTGCCCGATAAGATCATTGCAGCCAACGGACTTGGTGTTGATGCCGTTTCAGGCGCCACAATGTCAACCTTCGGCCTTAAGGAGGCTGTTCTTGATGCTGCTGATCAGGCTGGTGTCACCAACCGCAAGGCATTTATCGACAACACCGTAAAGGCTCAGGCCGGCGCTCCCATCGAGGATACATGGGATGTCGTTATCATTGGTGGCGGCGGTGCAGGTCTCTGCGCTGCAGCACAGGCTGCCCAGGACGGTAGCACAGTTCTGATTATTGAGAAGAACGCCGAGCTTGGCGGTAACACTCTGGTATCAGGCGGTGTCTATCAGTCAGTTGACCACAGCCTGGTATGGGATATCAATAAGCCTACAGCAACCAGTGCAAAGGGCTTTGACGGCAAGAGCCACAACAAGGTCCGCGCAACCGTGGGCTGCGTAAATGACCTTAAGGTTATCTACAACTGGAGTGAGGAGCCGTTTGATGCAGCATACTACAAGGATCATGAGTTTGTAGCAGGTGATATCGTAGAGCTCTCCAAGCACGGAGTTCACGCCGAGTATCTGCAGACCCTCAAGGATCTCAAGAAAGAGATAAAGGCTTATCTGGATTACGCAGAGCCCCAGCTCAAGAAGGGTACACCTGAGAACCAGCTTCTGCTCTTCTCAACCACCAATCTGCATATTTTCCAGACCTATTACGGCGGTCTGCGTCAGAATACCGCCAAGGATGAGTGGATCTACGGTGACTATGACCTGGTCAAGCAGTTCATCGTTGAGGGTGAGCAGCTCAAGCCCTGGCTCATGGAGATGGGTGTAGGCTTCAGCGACAGCCAGTCAACACTGGTAGGTGCCCTCTGGTATCGCGGCAATAGCATGAACGGTTGCACTGCCGATGCCGACGGTGACGGCAATCCCGAGCGTTATTCAGGCAACTGGGGCTCATACGTGATGGCTCCTCTGGCAGTGGTTAACAATGCCGATAAGCACAACCGCGTAATGAGAGAGACCAGCGCCAACGAACTCATATTCGAGAACGGCCGCGTAACAGGCGTTAAGGCCAAGATGGCCGATGGCACCGAGGTTACAGCTCACGCCAAGAAGGGTGTGATCATTGCAACCGGCGGATACGCTGCCAACATCCAGAAGGTACTCAAGACCAACAAGTACTGGTCACGCCAGTACCTGTCACCCAATATCGGCACAACCAACCGCTCATCACTTCGCGGTGACGGTATCGATATGGCTCAGAAAATTGGTGCCGCTACAGTAGGCGAGGGTTACACACAGCTCATGCCTCTGGCATACATCGCTGACGGTGCCATAGCATTCGGAGGCGTTGAGAACGTAGTATTCATCAGCACCAAGGACGGTAAGCGTTATGTTGACGAGTGCTCTGAGCGCGACGTCCTTTCTCTGAACGGATTCAAGCACGGCGTTGAGCTGGAAGGCAGACG